>ENA-ORBV01000725-ORBV01000725.1-microbial-mat-metagenome-genome-assembly--contig:-NODE-725-length-74828-cov-9.733060_pt1 | contig 74828 bp, 77 predicted proteins | sample MGYA00237777_ERZ505514 | MGnify/ENA primary metagenome ERZ505514 (study PRJEB26160, sample SAMN06269048) | microbial mat metagenome | isolation source: Oligotrophic lake microbial mat | place...
CACCCACCGTTACGCCGACCCCCACCCCGACCTCCACACCACAACCTCCCGATCCAGTGAACTCTACTGAACGGCTCACCATTGATCCGGATACGACCGTGACGCGGCGAGGCGTGTTGAGAAGCAATGAAACCAAGACTTACATTGTTTCTGGCTCCCAAAATCAAATCCTGGAAACGGTCATCAGTGGAGACGGCATATTGATGAGCATCATTGGACCTGATGGTGTGCCGGTAGCCAGAAATGCTCGGCGTGTGTCCTATTGGCAAGGCTCATTGCCCTTCAATGGCGATTACCTGGTTCAACTCAGCCCAGTTCAAGGAGTCAATGACGGTCAATATGACTTGAATATTACTCTGAGAAGTGCAGCCCGCACGACCGACCCGATCCCTAGCGTGACTCCACCGCCCCCTGAACCCAGAATCAACGAAATTCCAGTAAGGTTAGACTTTCCACCGGGCGAACCTTCCCAACCGTTTAGCGATCGCATTGAACGCGATATAACCAATCGCTATATAGTCTCGTGCCGCTGGGTTCCATATTGAAAGCACAGGTTGATAGAGGGACGCTAGAGGTTCGTAATTCTGCTGGTAGAGTTGTTAGTCCCAGAGGAGCCAATCGTTGGGAGGCAGCGATCAACGACGATGGACAATACCTGATTGAGGTGTTGGGACCTAAAGGAACCAAATACACGTTAGAGTTGAGCATTAATTAAGGAGTGCACAGTGAACGCTTTACTCGTTGCTGGAACGGATACAGACGCGGGAAAAACCGTCGTCATGAGTGCCCTCGCCGCCTACTGGCAGACCTACTGGTCAAAGCAACGGCTAGGAATTTTCAAGCCGATTCAGTCTGGTGTGGGCGACTGCGAACGGTATAGTCAACTGTTTGGGTTAGACCCGGCTGAAGTGACTCCGGTTCGGTTTGAGGCTCCCTTGGCTCCTCCCATTGCCGCTGAACGGGAAGGTAGCAAAGTTGCAGTGGAACTTGCATGGCAAGCGTTTGAGCAATTACGCCGCAGCCGAGATTTTGTTTTGGTCGAAGGTCTGGGTGGGCTGGGTTCTCCGATAACGCGCGAAACCACCGTTGCAGATCTGGCGTGGGATTGGCGCTTGCCGACCGTGCTGGTGGTGCCTGTAAAATTGGGTGCGATCGGGCAAGCGGTTGCCAATGTTGCTTTAGCCCGTCAATCGAAAATTCACCTAAAGGGAATTATTCTTAACTGCGCCCATCCTCAAGCTGAGCAGGCAATTGCGGACTTTGCCCCGGTGAAATTGATTGAGTCATTGACTACCATTCCGGTGTTGGGAACTTTACCGCATATCTCAGACTTAATGAATATTACTCAGTTGGCTGAAGCAGCCTCTCAGCTTGATTTAGAGCGACTGTTTCCGGGCAATCTTTGGATGTTTTCTGATCAAGCAGCAGGATAAGCGATTATGCCTAGGCTGTTGGTGCTTCTGCTGGTTTAGAAACACCCATGCGAATCTCTGAGCAAAAGGAAGCCATGTTGAATCCACCCGATCGCTTCACAACGCTGGTACGTAGGCGTAAATTGGGGCTAGCGAACCACAGCCGCTCTTCAGCATATAGGGTTTCATCTTCAGTAATCAGAGTTAACGCCTCATCGTCGCCCATCATGTAGCGCCCTGCAACAGGGGTCTTTTCTGCGGAATCTAATTCGCGCAACAGCTTGCCTTCATTCAGCTTTTCGGGATCTGCAACGGGAACTAGCATCGTTGATCCGGCATATTTTTTCCCACCCTGTTCCATTGAGCCGTTCCAAGTCGCTCGTGCGCCACATAGCGCTAATACTGGGTCAATATTGTATTGCTGGCAAAGTTTCACAACTGCCGGATCTGCCTTATTGACCATTTCGATTACCAGGTCAGACTTTGCTGCTTCTGACGGCTCGAAGTCAAGATGATGGCTCGTTCGCTGAGAAAACCACTTACCACTACTCAATTCAAAAAATTCAACTATGTTCATCGCTTATCACAATCTCGCAATCTGCATTCTCAGTCACCTCATTATTGCAAGTTTCTGGAACACTAACATCTCCTAAAAATTGAAGATTATAGGGCGTTAGTCATTCTCTTTGCTTGGGCAACCTAAACCATGGCGATCGCTTGAAATAGAATTTTTGTGCAGACTGAGCAGCGATTACAGATGCCCCATGGTAAGTTGCAGTTTGTTTTAGATTTCTGGCTGACTATGAGCGATGAAAGCTTAGAGCGAGAAATGCAACGTTCTAATAAGAAAACTTTCAGTAGGATCAAGCTTGAAGTGCAATCAAGGGAGCATATCAGTGGTGGTGACAGATCAGATGCGAATTCAAGCATTAGAGCAGGAAAATTTAGCTCTCCGCACACAGTTAAAGCAGGTTGAAGGGGAACGATCGCAGCTAGAAAGCCTGGTAACAGAACGCACCGCAGAATTAAGTCAAGTAGTAAGCCAGTTACAACAGGAGGTTTGCGATCGCCAGCAATCCGAGGAAAAACTGCGCCATTCTCAACAAAAACTCTCATTGCTATTTCAACAAACGCCCTTAGCCATCATTGAATGGAATACTGATCGGGAAGTGCAGGAATGGAACCCCGCCGCTGAACGCATTTTTGGATACCAACGGCAAGAAGCGATCGGTCTTCCTTTTGGCTTTTTAGTGCCTGAGGCGATTAGAGCGGAGGTGAGCCAAACTTTAGCTGAAATCAACCAGCATCAGCCATCGAACCACTCGATTAACGAAAATATCACCAAAGATGGCAAAACGATCACTTGCGATTGGTATAACGTGCCGCTGATTGCGTCCGACGGGCAAATGGTTGGCTCAGCCTCCTTAGCCCTAGATATTTCTGAACGTAAAAAAACCGAAGCCAAGCTAGCAGAGCAAGAGCAATTCCTCCGCAGCATCTTTGACGGTATTCAAGAACTAATCTTCGTGATTGACGTACTCTCAAACGGAGAGTTTCACTATGCAGGCTGGAACTGGTTTACAGAAACAATCACCCATGTCACCAGTTCCCAAGCCGTGGGCAAAACGCCACAAGAAATATTTGGTGAAGCCGATTCGATCGCAGTCTGCCAACGATATAGGCAATGTGTAGCAGGGGGTAAGGTGTCTTATGAAGAGTGTTTATTATTTTGTGGCGAACCCCGGTGGTGGTTAACAACACTCAATCCATTGAAGGACGAGGCTGGAAAGATTCACCGCATTGTGGGCACATCTGTGGATATTGGCGATCGCAAACAGGCTGAAGTGTTGCTCCATGAAAAAAACCGCGACTTAGAGCAAACTCTAGCTGAATTGCAGCACACTCAAACTCAACTGATCCAAAGTGAAAAAATGTCTAGTTTGGGGCAATTGGTGGCAGGCGTTGCTCACGAAATTAATAACCCAGTTAACTTTATTCACGGCAATCTTAGTCATGCCGATGACTATACGCAAGACTTGATTGGCTTAGTGGAGTTGTATCAAACTCATATGCCCAATCCACCCGCCATCATTCTATCTGCAACCAATATCATTGACCTAGACTTTTTGAAGGAAGATTTGCCCAAAGTCCTTAGTTCAATGCGAGTTGGCTCAGAGCGAATTCGAGAAATTGTGCGATCGCTGCGTAGCTTCTCTCGGTTAGACGAAGCAGAATTCAAAGCGGTGAATATTCATGAAGGCATTGATAGCACGCTGATGATTTTGCAAAGCCGTCTGAAAACAAAACTCGATCCTGATATTCAAATTCTTAAAGACTACGGCACGTTGCCTCTAGTCGATTGCTACCCCGGTCAGCTTAACCAAGTGTTGATGAATATTCTTAGTAATGCGATCGATGCCGTAGAAGACGCGAGGGAATCAAATGCAGCCGACACTTTCTTGCCCTCAATCACGATTTGTACCCGTGTGCTTTCCTCCAACTGCATCGCCGTTCAGATTGCTGATAATGGATCTGGAATGAATGAGCAAGTGCGATCGCGCTTATTCGATCCTTTTTTCACCACGAAAACAGTAGGCAAAGGAACTGGATTGGGGCTTTCCATTAGCTACCAAATCGTGACGGAAAAACACAAAGGTCGGCTCGTTTGCCAATCTACGTTAGGGCAAGGAGCCACATTCATCATCGAGATTCCCATTCACCAACTCAGCATCAAGGATTAACTAAGCATCCAATTGCTTGCCCAATCTTGCACAATAGAACTAACCATTTGCAAAGCACTAAAATTATCCCGTAGGAGAGCGCTCGGTGAAACATCCTTTAGTTTGGTCAACCGCAATTCGTAAAACGTTAGCGAAGCTTTCCACAGGACTCTCTATGGGAATTGCCACCATTGTCTGGTTAATACCCGCAACAACAAACCAGCTAGCCGTCTCCGCTCAAGATGAGGCATGTTATATGGTAAACTCCGCCGGACGACGGATCAACCTGGGAAAACTCTGTGGAGCCGGTAATGTCAAGCCCAATTTTACTTCCACCAAAGGGCTTTACTCGGTTCCCATTAAACGCCGCAATGGAGGAACCCCGGTAATTGATGTTACTTTTAACGGCAGTCAGAAGTTTGAGATGCTGCTAGATACCGGAGCCAGTGGCACGTTGATCACCCGATCAATGGCACGCGCCTTGCAAATTCCAATTGTTGGGGCAGGGCAGTTTACCTTGGCAGACGGAAGAACCATTGTCATGCCTTTAGGTCAGCTTAATTCCATTTCAATTCAGGGTGCGCGGGTGAATAATGTGAAGGTGGCGATCGCCAATGATGCAGCCGATGGCTTACTGGGTCATGATTTTCTGGGCAACTACGACATTAAAATCAAGCGTGATGTCATAGAACTCTACCCTCGATAATGGAACAGCGCATTTTAGGAATCGACCCAGGATTGGCGACCTTAGGCTTCGGTGCAATCCAGTGTTCGGCTCCAGATGTGAGTAACCCTAGTGCCGTTGAGCAGGTGGTTACGCTAGATTTTGGTGTAATTCAAACTCCAGCGGGCACTGAGATGGGCGATCGCCTTCAGATGATCTACGACGATCTCCATACGGTATTGAATCAGGTACAACCCGATTTGATTTCCATCGAAAAACTGTTCTTTTACCGCATGGGAAACACGATCGCCATTGCTCAAGCCCGTGGTGTGATCATGCTAGTGCTCGCACAACATAAAATGCCTTTAATTGAGTTTACTCCTGCTCAAATTAAGCAAGCCCTGACTGGATATGGCAACGCAGAAAAATATCAGGTGCAAGAAGCCGTTGCCCGTGAACTCAATTTAGACAAGATTCCAAAACCAGATGATGCAGCAGATGCCCTTGCTGTTGCGCTTACCGCTTGGTATCAGCATTAGCCTATGTTATCCGCGCATACACGCTAATGCCAACGCCACCTGCTGCGCGGATAGGTGCAATAAAACAAGTTCATCTTCTCGCAGGGTGCAGGGGTGTTTCCACTGCACCGAGAGAACTGCGTTGACTTGGTTGCGGTAAACGGTTGGCGCGATCAAATGAGCCTGGATGCCAGAAGCAGTGTAATGTTCAGCCGCTGCCAGATTGCTATCAGCAGGGATATTCAAGGCAACCTGCATCTTCTGGCTAGCGATCGCCTCTTTCGCTAAAACATCTTTGTCTAACCAATTTTCTAAGCGATCGCCATCACTCGCATACACACCACTCATGGTGGCTAATGCGCCATCCTGCACGAGTTGCAAAATGCAGCCATCGGCATGAAAGGTTTTGCCAAAAGCATCGGCGATTGGGTTTAGGCAAGAGTTAAGATCAGCAGCGTCTTGAGCGATTCGTACAATGGCTGAAAGCAAAGCTGTTTGAGATTGCGATCGCTGCAATTCCTCTGTGCGCTGCTTTAACAATTCATAGGTTTCGGCAGCCCGTTGCACGACCGCTTTCAACTCATCTGGATTCCACGGCTTGGTGATGTACTTGTAAACCTGCCCAGAGTTGATCGCTTCCACCAAATCCTCGACATCGGTAAAACCGGTTAGAATAATTCGCATCGTATCGGGAAACTGAGGCACCGTGCGGCTCAAAAACTCAGTCCCCTTCATTTCGGGCATTCGCTGATCCGAAATAATGACTGCAACCTCTCCTTCTGCTTCTAGCACTTGCAAAGCATGCATACCGCTTTCTGCTTTCAGCACCATAAAGTCTCTCCGAAAGGTGCGGTAGAGCAGATCAAGATTGTCTGGCTCATCATCAACCACTAACATTTTTGCCTTCTTCGGTCGCTCTACGCTCATTAACTGGCGACTAATCGTATCTAGCTCAGGAATGGTATATGTCATAGGTGTAAGAATTTTCTAGCAAAACCAAAAGACAGCGTTCACCAAGAGGCAAATGAAGCATAGTCTTAGTCTTACCAAATTGCATCCGTTTATAACGCAAGTGGCAGCGAAATCTGGAAAGTTAGAGTACGAAACGTGTCACTTTGCTGAAAGTACGTAAAGACCTCCCCCTCACCAGCAAAAAACTGGACATCCTTGAAGTGCCTTTCCATGGGATTTTCATTGGAATTGCATTTAAGATTTTGGAAAATTTTCTCTAAGGATATGACTTGGCAGATTGGATTGAGTTGACAACCTGAGCATCGTAGGCTGAAAAATCGTATACAGGCTGGTGAGTTATTTGGGTTAAATAACCCATGTAGTTGTTCATCAAAAAATATACACCTACTATTGCAGCAGCAGAAAACGCGACGAGTGTCCCTGCCAGCATTAATGAAAATTCTTGACGATCGAGCGATTCTTGCATCAGATGCAAAGACCAAGCGACTAGCGCGATCGCAATAACAAGAAGAAGGATTAGCATATGTTACACATCGTAACAGCTACTCAGGAAATGGGGCAGGCGATCGTATAGGAATATTACGTTCTGTCAAATAAGATTTGATTTGTTCAACACTAAGCTGCCCGTAGTGTAATAGAGACGCTAATAAAGCAGCTTCGGCTTTTCCTTCGGTCAAGGCTTCCAAAATGTGTTGGCAGTTGCCTGCGCCTCCAGAGGCAATCACCGGAATTTCTACTTGGTCGGCAATGGCGCGAGTGAGCGCCAAATCATAGCCCGCTTGAGTTCCATCTGCATCCATACTGGTGATTAAAAGTTCACCTGCGCCCCGTTTTGCTAATTCCACTGCCCAGGCGATCGCGTCCAATCCGGTGTTTTCTCGTCCGCCCTTAATAAATACATCCCAGCCTGGATCGGTTGAACCAGCGCGTCGTCGGGCATCGATCGCGACGACGATGCATTGATTGCCAAAGCGATCGCTGGCTCGATCAATCAAACCGGGATCTCGCACAGCCGCAGAGTTGATGCTGACCTTATCGGCACCGGCTCTTAACAATTGTTTAATGGTTTCTAAGCTTTGAATGCCGCCACCCACCGTTAGCGGAATGAAAACTTGTTCAGCGGTGCGATACACCACATCAAAAATGATGTTTCTGTCTTCGTGGGTGGCGGTAATATCCAAAAAAACTAGCTCATCGGCTCCCGCTTGATTGTAGATTTTGGCAAGTTCCACGGGGTCGCCCGCATCCTGCAAATTCACAAAATTTACCCCTTTAACCACGCGCCCTGCTTTCACATCTAAACAGGGCAGAATTCGTTTTGCCAGCATGACTATGACTGTACCTGTAGAGATTAAATCCCCTGAATTTTAACGGCAATTTGGTGGTTTGATTGGCAAAATCGAACGCAAGACGCTGATAAACTGGTGTTTGGTTTATCTTTCGGAGTTGCAATGGAAGTCGGTCAGAAAGTTCGGGTGCGTCGCTTGCGCGATCGCGTCAACGGCGAGATTATCAGTAAACTCGGTCAAACTGGCGTTATTCAAGACTATAAAATGACAGACGGTAGCGGGGTTGGCTGGCTGGTTCGATTTGATGACAAGTTTTCTACCTGGTTTTTTGAAGATGAAATTGAGCTAGCCTAGTGGTTGCTTTATGTTTTGTGGGTTAAAGAATCGATGGCTTTGATCTTGACGTTTTTAGGGAAGGGCGGCGTAGGACGAACGACGATCGCGATCGCGGCGGCTAAGCGCTTAGCTGGGCAAGGAAAGCGCGTGTTGTTTGCCACCCAAGATGCTGGACCTGCTGCTGGACTTTTAATCGGTTCGGCTTTAGAGGCAGAGCCAACGATGCTGGAACCCAATCTAGACACAGTGCAGCTTCAAGCGGCGGCTTTACTAGAGCGCAGTTGGGCAGAACTCAAACAACTGGAAGCTCAATATCTGCGAACTCCATTCTTTAAAGAAGTCTATGGGCAAGAACTCAGTGTGCTTCCAGGGATGGATGGCGCTCTAGTGCTGAATGCCATCCGAGAATATGATGCGAGTGGCAAATATGACGTGATTGTGTTTGATGGCGCAGGGGATCAAGCAACTTTGCGCCTGTTAGGAATGCCCGAAAGCTTGAGTTGGTATACGCGGCGCTTCCGGCAAGTGTTTGCCAATTCTGATTTGGGTCGCACAGTGTCGCCCTTTTTGCAACCGATCGCCGCTGCCGTGCTGAATGTGAGTTGGTCAGGAGATTTGTTTGACCAACCTCCAACGCAGCAAATGAACAATTTATTTGACCAGGGAACCGCCGCCTTAGCCGACCCTAACCGTGTGGCGGCATATTTAGTCACTACGCCAGATGAGGCTGCTGTTGCCACGGCGAAATATCTTTGGGGTGCCGCTCAGCAAGCAGGCTTGATCGTGGGCGGAGTCATTGTGAACCGGGCAGATGATAGCGGGGCGATTCCCGGAGGGAGTCCTGTGGAAAGCTTCGCTAACGGTTCCCGAATCGCAGCCCAGTTTGAGCCACTGCCTGTCAATTCTGTTTCAGCACAGCCTATTCAGAGTTGGCAACCCTTGATTGATGCCCTGCCTGATTTTGATCAAGCCGCTCAAGCTCCGCGCCCCATGGCTGTGAACGTTGCAGAGCGCAAGGTGAGTTTGTTCTTGCCAGGATTCGATCGCAAGCAGGTTAAGCTAACTCAGTATGGACCTGAAATTACGATCGAAGCGGGTGATCAGCGTCGTAATATCTCGTTGCCACCCGAACTCAGCGGTAAGCCTGTTGTTGGTGCTAAGTTCCAAGATGGCTTTTTAATTATTTCGTTTTAGCTAACTTTTTCCCTGTCCATTTAGCGAAACCTAAATTAGTATGGCTGACTCGAATCCATCCCCATCTCCTCTAGACTCTTCGATTCCCGTCGTTGATGAAGCGATTTCAGACGGCAATCGCGGCAGCAAAGCCCGTCAACTTTTGGGTATGAAAGGCGCTCAGGCGGGAGAAACGTCAATTTGGAAGATCCGCCTGCAACTGATGAAGCCTATCACCTGGATTCCTCTGATTTGGGGCGTGGTGTGTGGGGCAGCTTCTTCAGGCAACTACACCTGGTCGCTAGAAAATGTCTTGATTGCCGCCGCCTGTATGCTAATGTCGGGTCCGCTGCTGGCTGGCTACACCCAAACCATGAACGATTTTTATGATCGCGAGATTGATGCGATTAATGAACCCTATCGCCCCATTCCCTCTGGTGCAATTTCCATTCCTCAAGTGACCACTCAAATTTTGGTTCTTTTAGCCGCAGGCATTGGGGTTGCCTATGCACTTGATCGATGGGCAGGGCATTCTTTTCCCATCATGACGGTGCTGGCGTTGGGCGGCTCTTTCCTGTCCTACATTTATTCTGCGCCCCCGCTAAAGCTGAAAAAAAATGGCTGGCTGGGCAACTATGCGTTGGGTGCTAGCTACATTGCGCTGCCGTGGTGGGCAGGGCACGCGCTGTTTGGTCAACTAAACCCCACAATCATGGTGCTGACTTTGTTTTATAGCTTGGCAGGGCTGGGAATTGCTGTGGTTAATGACTTCAAAAGTGTGGAGGGCGATCGCCAAATGGGGTTGCAATCACTGCCTGTTATGTTTGGTATTGACACTGCCGCCTGGATTTGTGTGTTGATGATTGATCTCTTTCAAGCTGGCATTGCCGTCTATCTAATTTATATTCATCAGAATCTATACGCTGCACTGTTGTTGCTGCTAATCATTCCTCAAATCACATTCCAGGATATGTATTTTCTTCGCAATCCTTTAGAAAATGATGTTAAATATCAAGCTAGCGCTCAGCCGTTTCTTGTGTTAGGAATGTTGGTTGCGGCGATCGCGCTAGGTCATTCAATTAATTGATAAATGCTTGATTTTTGCTATCATCAAATCCGTTGAATAAACGATGTTTGAGTAAGCGTTCCTTGGTGGTGAGGTTTTAGTGGGCGATTTCATCTCAAAGCTGAAAAGCTTATCAGATAAGAACAGCAACACTCAAGCGCAAAAAAAAGGCGTTTCAGCGGCTAGCGTCCCGCCTTCCTCTGATGGCGATCAGCAAGAGGATCAGCTTAAATCGGCTCCGCCTTCTGCGAACCGTTCCGCTTTACAAAAATTCTCATCGGCGCTCAGATTGCCGCAGATAGTTGATAAAGCATCAGCAGTGACTCACCTTTCCTATAAGGGGCGTTCGATTTATCGCCATAAGCGCTTGTGGTTAGCTTGCTTAGGGTTAGCGGCTGGAGGCACTCTGGCATGGGGCTATTCGTCTTTAGATCGCACTTTACCCAGTACGGATGATATTCCAAAGTTCGTGCGGCGCGGTACTTTGACGATTAAAGCGGCAGACGGCACTATCTTGCAGCAGCAGGGTCCTGCAACCCGCGAAAAGCTGACTTATCAGCAATTGCCCGAAAAATTGGTACAAGCTTTTATAGCAGCAGAGGATCGTCGTTTTTACCAGCACAGCGGTATTGATTTTCTATCCATCGGACGGGCGATCGCCAAAAATATAGTGGCACGAGACGTGGTAGAAGGGGCTAGCACCATTACTCAACAGTTAGCCCGGATTGTTTACTTAAACCAAGAGCAGAGCCTCAAGCGCAAAGTGCAAGAAGCGATGATGGCTCAAAAAATCAACCGGGAACTATCGAAAGAAATGATCCTGGAACGCTATCTAAACCTGGTCTACTTAGGGTCAGGTGCCTATGGCGTGGGAGATGCCGCCTGGGTGTTTTTTGGTAAGTCGGTCGATGAACTCACTCTGTCTGAAACCGCCACGATCGCCGGATTGCCCCCAGCCCCCAGCGTCTACTCGCCTTTGGTCAATCTCCAGGAAGCCCAAGAACGCCGCGACATTGTGCTAGCCCGCATGGTAGAAGTCGGCTACATTAGCGAAGCCGAAGCCAGCGCCGCCAAAGCAGAAGAGCTAACGATTAAACCCAGCACACCGAAGAAGATCTATAGCGATACGCCCTACTTCACAACCTACGTTCAGCAGCAGTTGCCAAAATACGTCTCTAAAGAGGTTTTAGAAGAAGGGGGCTTAACGGTAGACACAACCCTCAACCCGCAGTGGCAAAAGAAAGCGGATAGTGTGATTTTGGGTGCAATCAAAAATATTGGTCCTTATGAGGGATTTGCACAGGCGGCAATGGTGGTGATTGACCCTAAAACAGGAGAAATCCGCGCGATGGTGGGCGGCGATGACTATAAAAAGAGTCAGTTTAACCGAGCGACTCAGGCACAACGTCAACCCGGCTCTTCATTCAAGACCATTGTTTACACGACTGCTTTATCCGCAGGTTTTTCACCTTACAATAGCTACCAAGATGCCACCTACATGGTGGATGGCTATAAGCCTAAAAACTCTAATCGTAAACATGCGGGTTGGATGTCGATGCGGGATGCGATCGCCCAATCAGTCAACGTCATTGCCGTTAAAGTGTTGGTGGATGTTGGATTTGAACCGACTATCAAAATGGCAAAAGCAATGGGGATAAAATCTAAGCTGTTACCCGCCTACTCCTTGGCGCTAGGCTCCTCAGAAGTGAATTTGTTGGAACTCACCAACGCCTACGCAACTCTAGCAAACAAAGGCAAATTTATTGAAGCTCACGCAATTCGCCGGATCTTCGATCGCAAAGGTCGAGTCATTTACGATGCCAGCTTCAAGCCTAAGCAAGCCGTTGATATCGGCAGCGTAGCAATCATCACCTGGATGCTGCGAGGCGTAATCAGCAGTGGCACCGGACGACCCGCCGCGTTAGATCGCCCAGTTGCCGGAAAAACCGGAACCTCTGAAAATGCCCGCGATCTTTGGTTTGTTGGCTACATTCCTCAGTTGGTTGCAGGGGTATGGCTAGGCAATGACGATAACCAACCTACAGCAAGCGCGAGTGCCACAGCAGCCGAACTCTGGCACAACTTTATGATGTCTGCAACGAAAGGAATGGCAGTCGAAAAGTTTCCAGAGTTGCCAAAGCTAGAAGGACGAAAGGGCAGCATCAAAGCCAAGCCTATTCGCCCCAACTCAGCAAAATCAGGATTTTACGATCCAGAAGATGCCTCTGGCAGTTCATCCGGCTACGATGGTTCTAATCCCAATAGCTCCGGCGGCTCATCGGATTCTTCTGGTTCAGGCTCCTATTCAAGCGGCAATTCTGAGCCATCCCGCTCCTATGAACCCGCTCCTGCTGCCCCAAGCTATCAGGCTCCAGCGGCTCCAGCACCCCAACCTCCTATGAATGAAGCTCCAGCCCCACCGCCTGCTGTAGAATCTGCACCATCGGTTCCTGTGAACCCAGAGCCGCCACCACCGCCAGCATCCGCTCCGGTTGCGCCTCCCGCTAACTAGGAATTGCTACTTCAAGTAGGCAACTGTCACGCCTGCACCACCCTCTTCGCGGCTGGCAATTTCATAGCGATCGACTAAGGGATGCTGCTGTAAAAATGCCTGAACTCCTTGACGCAGTTTTCCAGTGCCATGTCCATGAATGATCCATAGGGTTGCTTCAGATCCAGAAAGGGCTTTATCGATCGCGGGTTCAGCATCGGCAACTCGACTCCCGCGAATGTCAAGTGTGTTGTGAGAGGTGCGAATCACGGGAGTAGGAGAGGTGTCGGGTGTCGGGTGTCGGGCTTCGACTTGAGCGCTCAGCCGAACGGTGTCGTGTTTATTTTTACCTGCAACCTCTTGATTTTTAGCGGCTGGTTTTTCTGGCTGGAGAGGTTTTTCGCCGTCTAGGGATTCAATGTCGGCTAGGGCAACCGTCATTTTCATCAGCCCGAAGCGGACGGTTAATTCGTTGGCATCATTCGGAGCGGTCAGCACTTCTGCGGTTTGCCCCAATCGCGGAATCCGAATGCGATCGCCCACTTTTGGCTGAAAACCTGCTTTCGGCTGGGGTTTTACGGGTCGTGGCAAATGCTGTTCACCCAATTGATTGAGTGAATCGGTTGCCTGCTGCGCCGCTTGCGCGGTCGGTCCTTTTTGGAGATGACGAATCACTTGGGCGACTTCACGTTTTGCCTCTGAGATCGCCGCCTGCACCGCTTGTTCTTGGGCAAGTTGCAGCGATCGCTCTCGCTCCTGTAGCGCTGCCGCCTTCTGAGAAACTTCTCCATATAGCCGCTCTGCCTGTTTCAATAGCTCTTCAGCTTCTTGAGATTTCGTTTCTTGCCGCCGCCGTTGAGCTTCTAACCCGGCAATCACATCATTAATTTCTTGAGAGGCTCCGCCCACATAGGTCTTTGCCTGTTCAATAATCTCGCTGCTCAATCCCAGTCGTTGAGCAATCGTCAACGCATTCGATCGCCCTGGAATGCCCCATAGCAGCCGATAAGTGGGCGAAAGCGAGACATCATCAAACTCCACCGATGCATTTTCAAATCGTTCATCTTGGTACTTGAGCGCCTTCAATTCTCCAAAGTGAGTCGTAGCAATCGTCAACGCCGCATGATCTGCCAAATATTTGAGCAGCGCGATCGCCAAGGCGCTTCCTTCAGAAGGATCGGTTCCAGCACCCACTTCATCAAGTAGGACGAGAGAGTGCAGGGATTTATGTGTCGGGTGTCGAGTGTCGAGTGTCGAGTACAGAGTGTCGAGTACGGAGTGAGGCGTAGGAAACTGTTGATTGTTTTCTTGTTCCTCTTCCCCTAATCCCTGCCCCCTGCCCCCTGACTCCTGCTCTAGTGCTGCCAAAATTCGACTGATGCGGCGAATGTGACCTGAAAAAGTGGAAAGGCTTTGCTGCAAGGATTGTTCGTCGCCGATGTCTGCCAGAATTTGATCAAACCAGGGAAGTTCCACGGGTTCACGGGCTGGCACAAATAAACCAACTTTTGCCATCAGCATTGCCATGCCAATGGTTTTTAGGGTCACTGTTTTGCCTCCGGTATTCGGTCCAGTAATGGCAATCACCCGCAGGTGGGGCTGCATGACTAAATCGATCGGCACTACGGGGTTGCCTTGCTCGTGCTGCTGCTGCCAGATTAGTAAAGGGTGGCGGAGATTACGAAGAGTGATGGATTCGGAGGTTGCAATAAATCGGGGTGGATTGGCACCGAGCCACAGGCTATAGCGGGCACGAGCGGCAGCTAGATCAAGGGTGGTAGCGATCGCCAATAGCCTCTCCAAATCTGGCTTCACAGCCGCAACTTTTTCGGTCAGCGATCGCCGAATGGCTTCTTCCTCGGTTTCTTCTTGGCGCTGAAGCTGGCGCAATTGATTATTTAAGTTCACCGTTTGGTGCGGCTCAATGTAGAGCGTTGCACCACTGGTAGACGCATCATGCACAATTCCAGGAATGGCATCTTTTTGAGGCGCTTTCACGGGGATGACAAACCGTCCGGCGCGTTGGGTGATCACCGATTCCTGAACCGCCCCCGCTTTTCGCTGCAAAATGCTGTGCAGCATACTGTAAATGCGATCGCGCACCTGGCGCAGTTGCTCACGAATGCCTGCCAGCTTCTGACTTGCCCGATCCATCACCTCCCCATGATCATCAATGCAGTGATGGATGTCTTGTTCGATTTCGGGATAGGTTCGCAACTCTTGCACCAGTGCATTCAAAACCTCAAGTTCGGGGTAATGGTCAATCACCCGACGCAGATTGCGCGCCCCGGCTAGGGTCGTGGCGATCGTCAGCAGTTCTCTACCCGCTAAACTTCCTTGCAGGGCTGCCCGTTCCAACGCATCACCAATATCCCCAATTCCGTCAAAATTCAGTCCACTGCTGCGGCTTTCCAGGTCATAGACTTCTCGCGTTTGTGCCTGTAACGTGAGCGCTTCCTCTAAATGAGTCGGAATTTTTAACTGTCGTGCCGCGATCGCGCCCAATTTTGTAGCAGCAAACGTTGAAAGGTGCTGGCAAAGCCGTGACCATTCCAACAACTCAAGCGTCTCTGTTTGAATCAATGTCCTAGGGTGTGGAGTGTTTTTCTATTGTAAAGCGGCAACGGGAGTAGAGGGGCTACGGAGTGCATTTCTAACCGTCAACTGATGAAATCGTCTGAAATCGTCTACTCCTGCACTTCCACTAGCGGCACTTGCAGCCACTCTTGGATGTATTGCTGCACCTGCTGAGCAAATTCCGGACGCTGGCTAAACTTGTCAGTGCGAATCGGTTTGCGCTCTCCGTCCAACACCCAACCATAGTCGCTACTAATCCGCAGGTTGCCTTGCCAGTCAGCAATCGTCACAATTAAGCCGGAATTTGGAACATTATCGATGCCCTTCACTTTAAACACATAGCTGTAGGTATTTTGAGTGGCAGCAGCCACAGTCGATGACTGCCCATATTTTTGTTTGAGGCGACTGCCGATGGTTGCGGCTAAGCCTGGAGTAGTCAGGTCTTCTAAGGTTCTGACGGCTAACGTTAGGGCAAAATAAAACTGCTCAACTGGAACAAATTCAAACTGCATAGGTCTAGGCATATTTTTCAAGCGTATAGACCTAGTATCGGGTGAATATGTCACTCTGCGATCGCCCGATTCCAAATGCTGATCGCCCTTGCCTGTGTAAACTAGCTTGAGACACAATGCGGCAACTTGCCCAGTGACCCTGCTCCTTCAAAAGGTTTGTGATGGTGAATCCGTTTTGGTGTCGGTATCTTTATGCGGCGATCGCTCTGATTCTAAGCGGGGCGATCGCCCCACCTATTACTGCGCGTGAGCTACCGCCCATCGCCCAAACCCTGACTCAGAAAACGCCCCCCATTCGTCCACCCGCTACCTGCCCAACGGAACTAGAACCGCTGACAAAAGCACTCCTGCGCGATTTGCCAAGCTATATCAACCGTCTCAGCCACCAGCGAAGTAACCAGTTTCCCACCTACGCGATCGCGGCAACTCAGCCCAACATTCTCCCCTTGCCGGTCGTTAACAGTAGCGCGATCAATCCAAATCAGGGTGGATTGCATCAAGTATTCTTCACCGTTTTAGAACGGGAATATGACAGTAAAAAATCCACTGCCTATCAGTATTATCACTGGTTATTTCTAGCCCATACCAAAACATCAGGCTGGCAAGTCGCTACCCTATATTCTCGTAGAGGGTTCTATCCTACCAATGAGCAATACGTTAGTCCGCTGCGAGAGACGACCCAAGAACTGACTGCACAGGTAATTCGACGGTGGCTGCGGGATTGTCAAGCTGGATCTGTGCAGATTTCTAACTAACGTGGTGTTGAAGCCAACTTAGGCAGAAGCGTTTGCGTCATCGCTTTTGGCAGGAGCTTCAAACTTATACCCCACACCCCGAACCGTTTGAATCAGTGTAGGTTGGCTCGTGTCTATTTCAATTTTCCGACGAATTTGCCCAATGTGGACATCAACCACCCGCTGATCGCCCACATACTCATAATCCCAAACTTCTTGAATCAGTTCTGCCCGTCGCCACACACGCCCCGGATTTTTTGCCAAAAAATAAAGCAGATCAAACTCTAATGCTGTGAGTGGCACAAATTCTCCAGCTAGCTTAACTTCGCGTCTCACCGGGTCAATCACCAGCTTTTCAAATGTAAGTAATTGATGCTCACCCGTGGTAACCGTGCGTTGTCGCCTTAAGATCGCTCCGACTCGAACGCCTAATTCGCCCAAACTAAACGGTTTCGTGATGTAATCATCGGCACCTTGATCAAATCCTCGAATGACATCTCCTTCATCCGTTCGGCTGGTTAACAGCAGCACAAACACGCTGGTTCGCCCTTGCATTTCCTTGCAAAGGGTATAACCATTCGCATCTGGCAAGTTTATATCTAAAATCACCAGATCTGGATTGAACTGTTCAAATGCGATCATCGCGCTTTTGCCGTCTTCTGCGGACTCCATTTGGTAGTCCTGCTTCGTCAAAAAGCGGTGAATCAAATTCCGAATTGCAGGATCATCATCAACTACGAGAATTTTGGCAGGAGCCATATCCATAACCTTGCGTTCGTGAGGGCGTATAAAGTAAAGTTCAGCTTTTGATGCTTGCGGCAAAACATCAGCAAAGGTAACAGCGCCAGTATAAAAACCGACTGAAACAGTTGTACTCAAATCATTAGTTTTGCAACTAACATTGTAGACAATTGTTGAGCGCTAACCAGCGACTAGAAGAAAGCGATCTAGCGTTAAGCAAATGTTTCTAGGTTTTAACCTGTACACCGCTAATTTTGATGAGATTGTTTTTTGATGAGATTGTTTACTGGGAGATATTTACTCCAGCATTAGTATGCCCCACCTTTACATAAGGTGCCCAACAATTCCTCTTTTTCCGGAAAATCTGACCATTTTGCTTAAATTGCAATTTCAATAAAGTAACGCGGTTAGTTGTTTCAGAATAAGTAGGAAGCCGCAATTAAACTGAAGACGCTTTCAGGACAGATAAGACTTTGAGGGTTATGGATTTTATATTCAATTCAAGCCGACTACTTAGTCGCTCATAGGGTTAAATTATTTATCAATAAATCAGATGCAAATTTGTAAGTATCCTCATTTTTCGGATAGGCTCTAAGGTAGCCGGAGAAGGATGTGGAGTAATGGTATGACTGAGCAAAACCCGTACGAGCAGCTTAGGGTTACGGAAGGCTCTAGCTTTGAGGACATTCAGGCTGCCAAAAGCCGTTTGCGCGCTGAATATGAAGGGAATGAAGAGGAAATTCGGAAAATTGATACTGCCTATGATGCAGTGTTGATGGATCGTCTTCGTTTGCGACAGGAGGGAAAAATTAAAGTGCCCGATCGCATTCGTTTTCCTGAGAAACTAGCTGCGCCGCCTTCCATGCCAAAAGTTGATTTGCCTAAAAATTCGCCAGCCTGGATGCAGAGCATGGTTGACACCCCTTCACGGGCAGATATTTTACGACCTTTAGGAGTCACCGTGGGGCTAAGTGCATTAGTCATCTTTGCTCCCACAGCCGTTCAAATTGCCCTAATTGGGGGCGTTGGCTCCACGTTTTATTTTCTCTATCGCAAAGAGCGCAAGTTAGGACGTGCGGTTTTACTGACTTTTGTTGGGCTGCTCTTGGGTTTACTCTTGGGCACTTTTGCCTATGGGTTAGTTGCCGGATTATTCGTCAATCTGCCCATTGAAATTGGGGTCAATGCCTTTGCTAGTATCCTGACATTTTTGATTTTTTGGCTAGTCAGCAGTTTTTTGCGCTAGAATCTCTCGCGCTAAATTTTCTTGAGCCAAGAGGGGCAGGTTGCCGCGCTTGATTTGTTCTCGTTCGATCGCCTCAAACAATGCCTGAAAATTGCCTTCCCCAAACCCTTGGGCACGTTGAAGTTGCTCAGGAATTAAACAAGGTTGCCGCTCGATCAACTCAAAGAAAAAGGTCGGCTGAGTGAAAATTGGCTGAGTGAAAATTTGTAGAAGGGCTGTGGGTTTTTCTGCATTGGGCTGCCAATCTACTAAGATTTGCTGACTGGCAAGACGGTTTAATACGGCTTCTGAGAAGGGGCATTCGGGCTGCGCTTGAAGCTGAGTATAGTAGCTAGCGGGGATTGAGATCAGGGGTAAGCCTGCGCGTCGAAGGTGGGCGATCGCATCCATTAAGCCCACCGTTTCAAGCGCGATATGCTGAATGCCAGAGCCACGATTGATAGTTAAAAATTCCTGAATTTGCGAATTGACAGAAGAAGGTTCGTTAATCGGAATCTGCACATTACCTGAAGGGTGGCGCATTACTTGACTGCACAGCCCTGAATATTCCGTTTGAATCGCAAATTTTTGATTGGGCTGCAATCCTAATATTCTTTCATACCAACTAACAGCGCTATCTAATTCACCCTTAGCAACATTGAGAACGATGTGATCAATGCCAAGAAACTGCACAGGTGGAGTGTTGCAATTGGAATTTGGCTCCGTAGCGTGTTTGACAGCAGCAGACTGAATAGGATCAACTTGAATACTATGCAGGTCGGCTGAACTGGTCAGTTGTGGCAGCAGGGACGTAATTCCACGCCGTTCGATAAAGGTATGGGTGAGGTTTCCCCACGCTTGAATTTCTGCCCACTTCAACACGCCTGCGGTTTGATGCTCAATCTGGAGAGGTTGCAGGAGTTGAGCGCCCTGGCTAGTTGCTTGGGCGATCGCGGATTCCATATCAGGTACACAAAAGGCAATATTAGAGACACCGGGAGGATGCTGCTCTAAAAACCGGGCAGCGGTGCTGTCAGGGGTTAGGGGCGAACACAACACGAAGTAGATTGAGCCAGAGTTTAATACCTCGATCGCGGTTTCTTGCCAAATTCCACTCGCGATCGCCTGAAACTTTAAGTGATTAACAAACCAAGCCGATAACGCCTTAGCATCCTTTACACAAAAACACACATGGTCAACATTCATAACATTTCCACAAGTGGACACTCCAGCATTTCCAAGTGTTCATTTTGCCCTTATATCAGCCTTTTTGGGTGTCTCTGAGGACTCATTTATTGAGTAGGTTCCGGGTTTCGGTTTTTACCTGATGATGAAAAAACTCTGACCCATGCCCCCTGACTCCTGACTCCTACTGACTAATCCGGCTCATGTAGGTGCCCCAAAGTTGAGCGGCTTGAGCGCTGCTGCCATCGGTGGGAGTGTTGTCGTCATTGCCTAACCACACGCCCGTTACTAAGCCTTGAGTGGGCAGAAAGCCAATAAACCACAGATCTACATTGTCGTTGGTGGTGCCTGTTTTTCCAGCGGCTCCTATCCCGATCGCGGCATTTCTGCCGGTGCCGCTTTGGACTGCCCCTTGCAGCAGAGTGGTCATAGTATCGGCAACTTCGGGTTTAATCACCGGCTGATTTTGCTCCGAGTCTTGGTCAAAGGCGTAGATGACGCGACAGGTTTTGAGATTTTTACGATCGGGGCAGTCTCCGGCATCCAAAACCCGGCGAATGGTACGCGGGTAGTTGCGAATACCGCGATCGGCGAAGACGCTAAAGGCTCCGGTCATTTCAATCACGCTGACTTCGCTTTGTCCTAGCACCAATCCTGGCACCGATTTCAGAGTAGATTGAATGCCCATCCGCTTGGCAGTTTGCACCACTCGATCTAACCCTGTTTCTTGGGCAACTCGGAGGGCGATCGCATTTTCCGATTGGGCAACTCCGCTATACATATCCATGCTGCCACCACTTGAACGACAGCCATCAAAATATTGTCCTTCCCAATTCAGCGGCGCACAGGAAAAAGCCGCGCCCGGCGAGATTCCTTGCTGGAGTGCCGCTGTATAGGCAAACACTTTAAAGGTAGAACCGGGCTGGCGGAGTGCCTGGGTTGCCCGATTAAACTGGCTTTTTTTATAGTCCACGCCGCCCACCAACGCTAGCACTTCTCCCGTTTTGGCATCCAGCGTCACAATTGCCCCTTGGGAAAAGCCAGAATCGACTCCGGTAGTGCTTACCGCGTTGCGTAATGCCGTCTCTGCCTCTGTCTGAATGTCGAGATCCATGCCCGTTTCAACAATAAAATTGCCTTCCTTGGCAACTTCCACCCCCAATAGCTTTTCCAAATCGGCATACACCTGATCGTGATAGTAGGGCGCACGGATGCTATCTAGTTCTTCTTTCGCTTTGGGATTGACTTCAATCCGCGATCGCCTTGCTCGCTGAGCTTCTTCGCCGCTGACCATGCCTAATTCCTGCATTCGTTGCAGCACGCCGTTTCTCTGAGCGATCGCCTTTTCATAATCCCGCACGGGGTTATAGCGATTGGGCGCAGGCAAAATGCCCACTAGCATCGCTGCTTCTGAAAGGGTGACATCTTTGGCTGATTTACCTAAATAGAACTGCGCCGCATCCTCAAATCCGTAGGCTCCACTGCCCATGTAAACCCGGTTTAGGTAAGTCAGCAGCAAAAAGTCTTTGCTATAAAAAGTTTCTAGCTTGAGGGCGACGGCAGCTTCACGCAATTTTCGAGCAGCGCTATCATCCGTGCCCACATAACCCCGAAAAACGCTACGGGCAAGCTGCTGGGTCAGAGTGCTGGCTCCTTCTCGAATGGTGCCGCCGCGCAGGTTTGTCACCAACGCCCGCACAACCCCAATTGGATCAACGCCCATATGCCAGTAAAACCGCGAATCTTCCGAAGCAATGATCGCTTTGGGCAAGTAGGATGAAAATTCGTTTAACCCCTTCATTTCGCCATGGGTGCGGGTGATGGGCGAACTCAATGGTGTTTCACCATCACGGGCGTAGATCATCACCGGACCTTGCACCGAGTTGGGCAATGGCGTGACTTTGAATTTTTGCCATTCCGTCAAAGTGACGGCAACAGCTATGGCAGAGAGTCCACCCAAAGTATAAACACCGTAGCGGAAGCCTTTGACAAACCAGGGTGGCGGATCGTTGAATTTGAGCCGAACTCCGTCTGCTAGTTCCGTAGGTCCCAAGGTGTAAGTGTCGCCGTGACGCATCACCATCGATCGCACTCGTCGTTTGCCCCGAAAAATGCCGTTAGTAGAGTTTTCATCCTGCATGACGAAGGGCGATCGCCAAAAATAGCCCAAAAATCCTGGCGGCGGCTTCTCCCGATTCAGCGACAGGTGAACCTGACTGACGACCGGGTTGCGGATGACAATATCGCAGGATTTGGAACTGCGCCCTAACAGATGGCGATCGCCCAGCAGCGGAAACACCTCAGCTTTGGCAGCATCCGCTTCCTGTATCCAAAGCTCCGGCACTCTGGCGTTGGGGGTTAGCTTTAATTTAGTCAGAAGTACCTGAGTTCGAGCTTGCACAGCTTGCGTCAGGTTTCCCAGAAACGTTTTGGGTGGGCGAGTGGGCGGAGTCGGAGACATGGGAGAGGAGGGTAAAGGGGAAATGGCGAGTGGCGAATAACGAATGAGTTTTCTTAAATGTCCAATAGAGTGTGTGAGGGGGGGAGCAAACAAACTGCGATCGCACGAGTATTTTATAAGGAAGAATCAAGCTCAAGGGTGAGGATTCCGGTCAATTTCATGATTTATTTTAGCGGCTGTATCACAAGGCACAACTCCTTTAGCAGGTCTAGTTTGCAGAATCGCCTTTTACACTTGCCCAGGATCAACGCCCAATTCTCGCAGTCTTTCTGCCAAATGCTCAGCCCTTTGTTCAGCGGTTTGTGCCCTTTGTTCAGCATCTTCAGCCCGTTGCTCGGCAATTTCTGCCAGTTGTTCAGCATCTTCAGCCCGTTGCTCGGCAATTTCTGCTTGTTGCTCAGCGTCTTCTTCGGGAAGCAGCACCAAGTTGCCATCTCCATCAAAGAATCGTAGCCATGCAGTGACATCGCCTTGAATGTCGCCCGTCCACACGCCAGCCCACAGTTGCAAACTTTGGCACCACAGCCAGCCGCGATCGTCTGGGGCGATCGCCTGATATCCTTGGTCTAAATCCAGATGCCACCCTTGCAGTGAAGTGGGGTCAAAGGGATCGTAGATCAAATAGTCACGGGTTTTAAACACTCGCTCATACAGGTCTTTTTTGATGCCCTTATCGGCTTGAGCCGTGCTGGCAGACAGGAACTCCACAATCACATCAGGAAAACGCCCCTCTTCCTGCCACGTCACCCAACCCAGCCGGGTCGGATCAGGATCTACGCCCAACACCACAAAAAAATCGGGTCCCCGAAAATCTCGATTGCGGACTTGGCGATCGCTGTAGTAAATAAACATATTGCCGCCAATAAAATAATCTTGTCTCGGCAACTCGTGTTTGACCGAGCGAATTAAGACATTCATGGCAATGCGGTGGCGGTTACTTTCCAACGGTTCTCCATCATCAAAAATCAAGTCTGTAGGCGGCGCGGGAGGTGCCCAATCTTCAACCTCCGCTGCTTGAGACATTGCCTGTAACTCAGTAGAAATCTCCATTTTGCCTCCCAAGAAGAGTCAGCAATTCAAAATTGGGAACTCGCACTATCAGCTATTTTAAACTTCTTTTCTGATGGCTAACGTGTTCGTCATATTACTCTGCCGCGCACCCGTTGTGGTTATTCTTCATCTCGATTTGACAAGGGGTTGATCAAGTCACTTAAGCCTTCTCCCAACAGAGACAGCCCTGTGACCATCAGAGTCATTGCTAAACCAGGAAACAGCGTTGTCCACCATATGCCACCTGTAGATAAGCCATCCAGTGCTTGTTTCAGGTCATAACCCCACTCCGGCGTTTCCTCTGGCAAACCCAAGCCGAGAAAGCCCAGACCGCCCAAAATGAGAATGGCATCGGCTGCGTTTAGCGTAAACAACACCGGAACGCTTTGCACCACATTGAGGAACAGGTAGCGAGTCAAGACGTGCCAAGTGGAAGCGCCCATTGCCTGTGCTGCTTCGACAAACAGTTCATTTTTGACGGCGATCGTTTGGTTGCGAACGAGTCGATAATATTGGGGAATGTAGGCAATGCTAAGGGCGATCGCGGCATTCAACACCCCGCGCCCCACCACAAACGCCAGCGTCACCGACAGCAGCAATCCGGGTAGCGTGTAGATCGTGTCCATTAAAAACAGCAGTAGCCGATCCAGGTTGCCGCCCAAATAGCCGCTGACCATGCCAAGGGGAATGCCAATTACCAATCCCAGCAGCGTCGCCAAAATCAACACTTGCCATGCCGCCTGAGTGCCAAACACGGTGCGTGAAAAAACGTCATAGCCTAGTTGCGTCGTGCCAAACCAATGCTGCCAAGAGGGAGCTTGCTGTGGCGCATTATCCAAAAACTCTGTGGGGTCTTGCAGCCAGCCAATCCTTTGCAGCAGAGGAGCCAGCAGCGCCAACGCTAAGAAAGATAAGGTCATCAGCAAGCCAATTTGAGTTAGCCGCAGAGACAGACTGGCAGGGTTGGGTTTGAAGAAACGGGCGATCGCTGAACTCAGAGCCATGAAGAACTGGAGATAAGAATGAATTGGAGTGGACTAGCGATTGGAGTGCTGAAGCCTGAAAACATTGCCAAGTCAAGCTTATACCAAGTCGTTTTCTAAAGCGTAATTATCAAGGTTTATCTGAGTGAGGGATGTTGAACTGATGCCGCAGCTTACTCGCTGAAATAGCGATCGCACCGTGAAAGCGAGGCTTAATCTAGGGGATTTTCAGTCCTGGTTTACGATAGACGTGTGCGGTTATGGAAGTTTGAGTATGTTTGCTCTGATATCACCCAATAAAATTCAGTTGCCCGCAGGAGCCGTGGTTCGGTTGCCTGCAACTTGGCAGGAGTATCAGAAGTTGAGCCACCAGCGGGGTGATGGCTCAATTCCTCGCATCAAGTATCGTTCTGGAGAGATTCTGTTAATGTCACCGATGCCAAAACATGGACGGGATGCTCATTTGATTGCCAATGTGATTACAACACTACTCGACCATACGGAGCGTGAGTATGATGCCTTTACACCCGTCACAATGGAACTGCCAGAGCAAAGCGGCATTGAACCTGACTATTGCTTTTATATTGAGCATTGGCAAGCGGTTTCTGGTAAAGAGCGAATTGATTGGCAGACTGATCCACCGCCAGATTTGGTGCTGGAAATTGATGTGACGAGTTATTCAGATGTGAATGATTACCTACCCTATCGAGTGCCAGAGGTCTGGCTATTTCGTAAAAACCAGTTGTTGGTTTACCAGTTGCACGGTGCAGAATATTTGCTGCAACCAAAAAGCCAGTATTTTCCAGCTATCAACCTTCAGAATGTTATTGCCCGATGCCTTCAAGTTGCTTACGATCGCAATACCAGTGCTGCAATTCGAGAACTTAAACAGCGATTGGAAGAGGGATTGGAGTAAACAACAGTCGGCTTATTCGGCTGTGCCACGCATGTCTTTAATCCGAGCGATCGCGGCTGCAAATTCCACCTGTTGCCGCTCGACTTGCTTCTCCTTTTTAGGATTCGGTCGCCAATAGCCGCGATCGCCCATTGGGTGCAATTAGATTTCGCTTCACCCAAACGCTTATGGGTCAAAACTCCAACATCCCCACGAGCGCTTTCGTCTATCCGCTGCATTTGAATGATGAGGGCTGTCCCATGAGGATTGATAAACTATGTAGGTACGCAAGTGAAAAATGAGGACTTATGCTTAAAGACCTTCTAGTGATTAGTGCATCGCCTGAAATTATGGGCGGCACCCCATTTTTTGCTGGCACTAGAGTTCCTGTAGAAACGCTTTTGGACTATCTCAAAGCCGGAGAGTCCATTAATGATTTTTTAGATGGATTTCCGACTGTAACTAAAGAGCAGGTTACTGCCTTACTAGAAGAGGCTGGAAAACGGCTTGTTGGCGCAGTTGCCTAGCATGAAACTCTCGAAGGTCAAGCGACATTGATTAGTGCATAAAAACTATGATCGGGCGATCGCTCTTTGGAGTTTCGCGATCGCCGTTTATATTCATCGTGTTCATCGTGATTTAACGAGAAGTGGCAGCGGCTTCTCGCAGTTCAGAGTAACGTTTGGCAGGGTGTGCAGCCAGAGGTGCGGCAACGCGCAGCACTTTTTCTAGTAGCCACGGAGCAAGGCGATTTCCCCACACGGCTAAATGACTTTGCCAACCCACCAAAATCTCTGGAGAATCTCGTGCTAAGCCATCCACTAATGCTTTGGCGACCTGTTGTGGAGTCATGGGAATGACCCAGCGAAACCACTGCAAATCTCGCACCATGTCGGTATCGGTTAAAGAAGGCAACAAGGCAGTGACTTGAACATTGTGTGCCGCCAGTTCACCCCGCAGGGCTTGAGTAAAGCCCAGAATGGCGAACTTGGTGGCAGAATAGGTTGCCATGGTGGGAGCGGCAACTTTGCCCATCAAGCTAGATACATTGACGATCGCACCCCTCCGCTGTTTCACCATCCGCCGTGCCACAAACCGAGTAATGGTATATAACCCAACTAGATTTGTCGATATTTCTTCCTGGACATCCGACAAGCGAGACTGCAAAAAAGAGCTTTGGTGGGCAACTCCAGCGCAGTTGATTAATAGATCGATCGGTCCATAATTGCGCCATACTTGAGCGATCGCAATATTGACATCAATGGGGGCTGTCAAATCCACGGCAATAGGTATTGCTTCCACGCCGTAGGTAGCTACTTCAGCCGCTACCTCTACCAGCCGTTGATGATCTCGCGCCACGAGCAGAAGGCGCTGCATTCCATGCTTGGCAAACTCCAGGGCGATCGCCCGCCCAATGCCGCGAGAAGCTCCAGTAATCAAAGCAGTCTTGCCTTGTAAATGCATAATCAAACCTCCAGAGGTGAGGTTTCACAATGGGTTGATCGCCATCGCTGAAGCTGTTGCTAGAAAGCACCAACATCAACCCACAGCGAAACAAAATAAGGATTGCAAAACGATTGCGGAACGAAGTCTTAGGATGCTCTACAGATTAATTTCAGAAGATTAATTTCAGAGAACCTGCTTTATTTTGATTTAGCTCAAACGTCGTACTTAGAAACAGGTGACACAAACAAAAAAGTATTATTCGGAAAGCAGTATTAATCAATGCAGCAGGCAACAGTTCTAGGGCTTGCACGACTGATTGCATAATCTCTTTCAACCGTTCTTAGACCTAACGAATCGGTGAAGAGCATTGAGTTGAGACAAGCATGGTGCGACACCTCCAAGAAGCAAATGTGAGGTAACTGGTTACCAGAATGACCTTGCTTGCACACACTAGCAAGGGGATCAAAAGGCTGCAACGTTTCTTAGTCAAAAAATGATATTGTTACATTTCTATATACAAATTTCAGATATTTTATTTTTTCAGAAAATGATCTCTCTTTTGGGTGAGAGAGAGGTTTTCAGGCTGCTTGAATTGCTCAACTAATCTGAGTTGAACGCCAAGATAATGAGAAATTGAGCTACTCCATTTAAATCGCTTAGATGAAATGGAGCAGCCTTAAAAGTAAATTTAAATACCAATTAGATAGTTGTTACCAAGATGAATGCAGCCACCATGCAAATCAGTATTTTAGGTGTATTAATTGCAACTCCTTTTTTATTGTCGTGTAAACCGTTAGAACAACTCAGATCTCAAGTCGTATCTACCAATCGGGTGATGAAAATTACCTTTGACCTTTCAAAAATTTCTGCGGATGGTTTGGTCGGTTCAGCCAATGCTCAGCGATCGCTGAGCATTGAGTTTTGCATTCCAGCAGATCAAAAATATCTAGCCGAAGTCCGCGCTCTTGATCCCTCAGTGCAAATATCGCGATCGCCCGGTCGAATTGGCTGCACAAGCAATCAATACCTGGTCATTGGCGATACGCATCAAGCGCAATGGCGTGACGTGTTGATGGAGATCGCCCGTCTTAATTACGTCCAGCGTATCGATGATTTTTTTGGTGAGTGATTCTGTTTCATCTATTCGATCTACTGGTGCCTTAGCGCGATCGCAAAATGTCTCCGACGGAGAATCGCGCCATCTACTTCACTGAGAAGCGGAGTTGATCACTGCGATCAACTCCACTTTTAATTCATCTAAATTTAATCAGTAACGCCAAAAATTTAACGTTGAGCATCAAGTCGCTAAAAAAGGTTCGTCTAAATAGTTTCACCAGCTTTGCCATCCAAAGAAATGTAGAAAAAGATGGATTTATTGATAATTCTTTGCTGACTATTCTCTGAAATGCAGTAGACTCTTCCTGTCAGTCTTCCTCAGCATACATCTCAGATGACTCATTACTGGTATCACCTAGCTGCCTTTATTGTTTCTGCTCTAGTTGTCCTCTGGAGTACGCCTTTGATCAAAGAATTTGGTCTGAAGCGCGGCTTAGTAGATAAACCCGGTGGACGCAAAATTCATAGTCATCCCATGGTGCGGCTGGGCGGGGTTGGAATTTTTGCTGGCACTCTCGCAGCATTGCTAATTGTTTGGTGGACGGGAGGATTTGGAATCTTATCTCCTCAAAAGGAATATGAGGTGTGGGGAGTCACCCTAGGAGGATTCGCGTTCTTCTTGATTGGCTTAGCAGATGACCTCCTGACGCTGCCAGCCATTAGTCGATTGTTGATGCAATTGAGTGTGGCGGCGGTTGTGTGGCAAGCGGGAGTGCAAATTGAGTTTCTGACGGTTCCTTTTGCTGGATTAGTGGCGTTGCCAGATTTTATTAGCCTGCCAATTACTGTGATTTGGTTGGTGGGAATGGCAAATGCAGTCAATATGATCGATGGATTGGATGGCTTAGCCGCAGGGGTTTCTGGAATCGCGGCTGTGGTCATGCTGATAGTGACGCTGTTTATGAATCAACCCGCCGCAGCATTAATTGCGGCGGCTTTGGCAGGTGGCGCTCTGGGCTTTTTACGCTACAACTTTAACCCGGCGCAAATTTTTATGGGTGATGGTGGGGCTTACTTTATGGGCTTTACGTTGGCTGGAGTGGGCATTATTGGGCTGGTAAAAGCCGTGACAACGGTTGCCGTGTTGCTGCCCTATCTAATTCTGGCAGTGCCTATTTTAGATATTTTTACCGTTGTGGTCGATCGCATCCGTCGGGGCAAATCACCTTTTGCCGCCGATAAACGTCATTTGCATCATCGACTTTTGCAGGCAGGGTTATCCCAACGGCTAGCTGTGCTATTCATCTACTCATTGACCCTATGGGCTGGAACGCTGGCATTGGCTCTTTCCAATATGCCAAGCGGTTGGGGCTATGCTTTTGGGGCAACTGTTTTGCTAAGTTTTACGAGTTGGCAAGTGTGGAAAACGGCGAAGCAATCCTGATTTTTATAACGTCCCTCGCTGTACTGCCTGCGACCTGTCACCCATAACTTCTTACCTGCGATATGGCTCCTGTTGCTGAAATTATTTGTGTTGGAACTGAACTATTGCTAGGCGATATTCTCAATAGCAATGCTCAGTTTTTAGCAAAGCAATTAGCGAAGCTGGGAATTGCTCATTACTATCAATCCGTTGTCGGTGACAATCCAGAGCGGATTCAGCAAGTCGTGAGAACTGCCTGCGATCGCGCAAGTTTGCTGATTTTTACAGGCGGGTTGGGACCCACAACCGATGATTTGACTCATGCGACTCTAGCAGATTGCTTTGGAGTGCCCATGGTGGAGCATCCAGAAATTTTGGCAGATATTGCCCAAAAATTTGCTCAGCGTGGTGGAACGATGACTCCAAATAATCACAAGCAAGCTTTCTTACCGGAAGGGGCACAAGTATTAACGAACTCTGGTGGCAGCGCTCCGGGCATTATTTGGCAACCACGCCCAAACGTGACAATTCTCACTTTTCCAGGCGTTCCCACAGAAGTGAAATATATGTGGCACGAGGTGGCAGTTCCCTATCTCAAAAGCCAAGGCTGGGCACAAAATACGGTTTACAGCCGGGTGCTGAGATTTTGGGGCATCTCTGAATCTGTGTTGGCAGATAAAGTAGGGGATTGGTTTGATTCCACAAATCCCACCGTTGCGCCCTATGCCAATTTAGGTGAGGTGAAGCTGCGAATTTCTGCGTTTGCTGACTCCGAAGCAAGCGCCCAGCAGATGATTGCACCCGTTGAGACGACGCTGCGGCAGATTGGTGGGATTGATTGTTATGGAGCGGATACGGATACTTTGGCGATCGCTGTAGGTCGATTGCTGCAACAAACAGGCTCTACCTTATCGGTGGCAGAATCCTGTACCGGCGGCAGTTTAGGCGGAATGCTAACAGCGGTAGCGGGCAGTTCGGCTTATTTTTGGGGTGGCATCATTTCCTACGATAACTCTGTGAAAGTTGGGCTTTTGGGCGTTGATCCGCAAGTTTTAGCCACTCATGGAGCGGTGAGTCACGAAGTTGCCAAGCAAATGGCAGTAGGGGTGCGCGATCGCCTTAACACAACCTGGGGTCTGAGCATTACGGGCATCGCTGGACCCGCAGGCGGCACCGACGAAAAACCAGTAGGCTTGGTCTACATCGGTTTAGCAGGGCGCGATCGCGTAGAAAGTTTTGAGCATCGCTTTGGAGCTTTAAGGGGAAGAGACTGGGTTCGCCATTTAAGCTGCTGTACTGCCTTAGATTATCTACGAAGACGATTACTGAAAGCAGAATAGTGACTAAGACAGGTTCAGGTGCCAGGTTTCAGGTGCCAGGTTTCAGATGCCAGATGCCAGGTTTCAGATTTCAGGTGCCAGGTTTCAGAGCGTATCTCATGCTAGCGAGAAAGGCTATAAAGCTCTCTGGTGATTGAGCGTGATGACAAATTTGCATAATTGCTGCTCAAAATTTGTATTTATACTCAAAACCTGTAGCCCTCGTTAGCTAAATTGGGTACAATTTGAGTATGTAATTTTGTAGGCTCAAGTTCTACAAAAAGCGCGTTTAGCGTATGTAGTCAGAGCCACACTGTCACAAGGAGCTATCTATTCAATGGACTACCTGGATAAGGCGTTAGAGAAGCTTAAGGAGTGGGCGCGCAAATTGATTGAAGCTTTGTTGGGTTCAGAGCCTCAGCCAGAAGCCGAGCTAATTCCAATCCCTGTTAACGATCGCCGATAGTGTTTTATTGCCTTCGTTATCGAGCGATTTCAGTTTGATTAGCGTTTTGGTTCTAAACGGTCCAAACCTTAATCTCTTAGGTAAACGTGAGCCTGGAGTTTATGGGTTGGTCACACTAGACGAAATTAATTCCATGCTTATGGATGAAGCGCGATCTCTTAGTGCGAAAGCTTTGTGTCAGCAGTCTAACCATGAAGGCGCTCTAGTCGATGCTATCCACGCTACCGTTGACACGCATCAAGGGCTGCTAATTAATGCTGGCGCTTATACTCATACCAGTGTTGCCCTGAGAGACGCGATCGCGGCGGTCAATATTCCAACCGTCGAAGTACACCTTAGTAATATTTATAGCCGAGAAGCGTTTCGGCATTATTCTTATATTGCACCCATCGCGATCGGGCAGATTAGTGGCTTTGGTGCAGAAAGTTATCGGTTAGGATTACGTGCGCTGATTCATCATCTCCGGCAGTAACTTCCACCGCAATACCTCATAGATCTGGACATCGAACAGACATCAAGATTTAAAGATGCCATTTTTACAGCAAGTATGGTTCAATCGGGTGAGACTAAGTTCGATGAACCTTATTTAATAATCATTAAATGTTGATGGCATTCTCTGTGTTTCTTGCCGTAAACGGTACATTGATGCGTGGGTTAGAGCTAAATGGCAATCTCCGAAAAGTTGGAGCTGAATTTGTGCGGGAAGCTTTAACCGAGCCGACCTACCGCCTCTGGTCAATTGGCGATCGCCATCCTGCGATGCAGCGAGTTGAAACCAATGGCGCGGCGATCGCCGTAGAAGTTTGGGCGGTTCCAGCGAGTGGTATCACTGCCTTGCTTCAGCTTGAACCCCCAGGACTTTGCATTGGAAAAGTGCGCTTGGCAGATGGGGAAGAAGTCCTAGGGGTTCTAGGAGAAGCTATATTATGCACTGGGCAACGAGAGATTACCGATTGGGGCGGATGGCGAGCCTACACTGCTAAACTAACAAACCAAATTCAACTGGCAAATTAGCCGCAAGTCACACTACAGGATTAAACAGCGATGACTGACTCAGAGCAAGATTTATCGACTTTTGTAGATCAGACAGCCCGATTGATCGGTCTGCCCATTCCAGCAGACTATCGCCAAGGGGTGATCGACAACTTTGAGCGAATTGCGGCGATCGCTCAGCTTGTCACGGAATTTCCCTTGCCTGAAGATACCGAAATTGCTCCTGTCTTTGAACCTTAACTCATAGCCTCTGCGATATGTCACAAGCCCTTCCCGATGCGACTAGTCTTGCTCAGAGTGTGCAAAATCACGAAGTTTCTGCCACATCAATTGTCGCCAGCGCGATCGCCCGCATTGAAAAACACAATCCACTGCTCAACTGCTTTACAACCGTTTTGGCAGAGAAAGCCATGCAGGATGCCGCAGCGGTGGATGCGGCGATCGCGGCTGGAAAAGATCCAGGAGTGCTGGCAGGCGTTCCCTTTGGGGTAAAAGACTTATTCGATGTGGCAGGCATTTCAACCCTGGCAGGCTCCAAAATCAATGCCGAAAATCCCCCAGCAGCCCAAGATGCCACCCTAGTGGTTCGCCTTAAGCAAGCAGGTGCCGTTTTAGTCGGTGCCCAAACGATGGATGAATACGCCTACGGGTTTGTTACAGAAAACAGCCACTATGGAGCTAGCCGCAATCCTCATAACCCGGCTCATATGACGGGCGGCTCGTCTGGAGGATCGGCTTCAGCGGTAGCAGGCGGATTGGTTCCACTATCCCTTGGCTCCGATACCAATGGCTCTATTCGAGTGCCGTCGTCATTTTGCGGGATTTTTGGACTCAAACCTACCTATGGCAGGCTTTCCCGTGCCCATACCTATCCCTTTGTGGACAGTTTGGATCATCTCGGACCTTTCGCGAGATCGGTACGCGACCTCGCCCTCGTGTTTGATCTGCTGCAAGGCTCAGACTCCGCCGATCCGGTTTGCACTCAGCGATCGCCTCAACCATGCTTACCAGAACTAACGAAAGGAATTGAGGGACTCCGGATTGCGATAGCCGATGATTATTTCTTGAAAGGTGCCGAGCCAGAGATGCTAACGGCTCTAGAGACTCTGGCAAAAGCGCTTGGCGCAACCCAACAGATTACCATTCCAGAGGCGCATCGGGCACGAGCAGCGGCATTTATCATCACGGCTTGCGAAGGCAGCAATTTGCATCTAAAAGATTTGCGCCAGCGCCCTCAAGATTTTGATTTTGCAACCCGCGATCGCTTTTTGGCAGGCGCACTAATTCCCGCAACTTGGTATCTACAAGCGCAAAAATTTCGCCGTTGGTATCGCGATCGCGTTCGAGAGTTATTTGCTCAAGTCGATATTATTCTGGCTCCCACCACGCCCTGTCCTGCGCCCTTGATTGGGCAGACAAACCTAATACTCGACGGGCAAGAAGTGCTGCTCCGCCCCAATGTGGGGCTATATACTCAGCCGCTTTCTTTGATTGGATTGCCCATTATTTCGGTGCCTGTTCAGCGTCCGGGGAAGTTACCTTTGGGAATTCAGGTGATTGCGGCTCCCTATAATGAAGCGCTTGTATTGCGGGTTGCTGCTTATTTGGAAACTCAAGGAATTGTCTCGGCGACCATCCCTGATATTATAGACAGGCGATGGTTTAGGAAATATTAGGTCGTCGCAGAAAGTGGCTGAGTCTGGTTAATGCGCGATCGCCAATGCCTCTAATTTCTCCAACAGCCGCTCGCCAGACTGCCCCACTTGATATTGCTCAAATCTAGGTGCCAAAAGTTTTCCAGGTTCTTGCCGCACCCACATCCAGGTCTGCGATCGCTTGCCTGCATCCCCAAACATCAACAAATGCGACTTGCTGTAGTCCATCAGTTGGCGATCTAGCTTTACTCTGAGCGGACGCGCCGGAATCTCTGGAGTCGTACATTGATAAACGATAAAACCGCGTTTTTGGGCGATCGAAACCACCTCAAAGGGTTCGCCATCCACCTCAATTCGCCATCCACCTCAAACGGTAAGGTGACCCGATCGACCGTATCCCAGCCCAATTCTTCGATAAACAAGGACTCAAAATCGAATGTTTGGAGATACTTTTGTGCGCAGTTGCGATTCAGTGGCATGGGGTGAACATCATGTAAGAGCAACTGGCAAAATTAGACTTCATTTAACCCACTAGGAAAATCAGGGCTGAGAAGTTGCTCGATTGTATAGATCGGGTTTTCTGGTAAATCTTGATAATCTAAAGGTGACTCTAGAGCCACTAAATCCAGTCCAGCCTTATAACTTTTTGCGATCGCCTCTGGCAAATAGGACTTCAGGCTGGGATTATCCTCTAGGAGATCTTCTATTTCACGACGTTGAATTTGAATGGTAACTCGCCAGCTTTTGCTCCGCTTTTCAGGTTGATAGTTCCATTTCAGCAGATGTCCGATCAAGACACCAAGCCGATTTCGTAATTCTTGCCGCTGTTGTTTGCCTAAAGATTCAATTTCCTCCACCAAATTTGCAATATCTAATCCCTTAAAATCACCCATTTGCAGTAACTTAGACTGTTCCAAAGTCCAAGCATAAAAATCAGTTTCATAGAGATTGGATTGCATAGGTTCTTCTCCTAACGTCAAGTCTGTGTCACAACGCTGGATGACGAATACTCTGGGTGCATCTCACCATTGCAGCCCTCACCCTTTTCTTGAATGCCGCAGGCGCTAAGCCCTCTCCCCAAGGAGAGGAACTTTGAATTTAGCTCCCTTCTCTTTGGGGAGAAGGACTGGGGATGAAGGCATACTTGCGAAACTGGGATGCACTTCAGCAGGACTGCCAGAATATCCGTTTTGAGTTTCAGTTGTTGACATAAAAACTCCATCTTATTCTTGAGGTTCGTTCAAATTACTAGGAAACTCAGGATCGAAAAGTTGCTCTGATGTGTAAAGACAGCTCTCTGGCAAGTCTGGGTAATCCAAAGGAGTTTCTCTAGCCACTAAATCTAGTCCAGACTCGTAAGCGTAGAGGATTGCCTCTTCTAAATAAGGCTTGAGGCTAGGGTTTTCCTGTAAAAGGCGGAGAATTTCCCGTCGTTGCTCTCGAATGGTTACGCGCCAGCTTTTGCTGCGCTTTTCGGATTGATAGTCCCACTTCAGAAGATGTCCAATCAAAACACCCAGTCGATTGCGTAATTCTTGCCGTTGTTGCTTCCCCAATGACTCAACTTCCTCCACCAAATTGATAATATCTAGCTGCTTAAAATCACCCTCTTTAAGCAACTTAGACTGCTCCAAAGTCCAAGCATAAAAATCAGTTTCATAAAGATTAGATTGCATCGCTTCCTCTCTTGGTTGATTGGCTGACAAATCTTTTCCCCTCATCCCCTTCTCCCAAAATATGAGAAGGAGTCGGGGGATGAGGATGTATTTGCGAAACTGGGATGCACCCCTTAAATATTTAGTCCCTATCCACAGGTCTACAACATGACCAGCTAGACAAGCTTAGCGGCAGCCTAGACTATCCCTGGTTGAAATGCCTGTGACGGAATTAACGCCCTCTGCTCGTTTGCAGAGTTGGGTGACTGTATAGCGATCGACAATGGCATCCGTAAAGTCGGCTCCGGTAATGTTTGCCTCTTCAAAAATGCTGTTGGAAAGGGTCGCTCCGGTGAAGTTTACGTTGGTTAGGTCAGTTTTATAAAGGGTGACGCGATCGACTAGTGCCCATGACAAATTTGCGCCAGATAGGTTAGCTCCAAGCAGGTTGCCTTTCGTAAACATGGCGTTAGTCAGGTTAGCTCCGCTCAGATTTGCACCTCGCATTTCGGAGGAGACAAAATTCCCCCCCGATAAATCTTGATTGGAAAAGTCTTGATTGGCAAGTTGGGCATTGGTGTAACCAGCAAACTTACCTGATTCGGCAAAAGCAGGCTGGGCACTAAGCAAGACCCATACCAGCGCCAGAGCGATCGCCCCTACAATAACCCACGATTTTCGCAACCCGTTAATCATTTCGCTTGCTTCCCCCAATCATCTCCAACTCGGATGGTGATATCTGATTCTAGATCACCCGTTGAATCTGCATCAACCGTGCCAAGCCCTAACTGTTGTTGTAGCACTTGAGCCGCTTGCAGGTCTCCTCGCTGGGCGATAACCTGGGTTTGGGTTTGTTTATCTGCCCAATCCGAGGTAATAAACACATTTGAAAAGCCCAGTGCGATCAAACGCTGACTCAGTTGAGACGCTGCATTGGGGTTACGAGATGCATTTTGGATTGAAATTCGCAGGGCAGCAGAGGAATCGCCGTCTACTAGGGGTGATAGAGGATCGATATTGAAGTATTGCTGCATCACGCGATCGCGCCCAGCCGATTCCATAATCCAGTAGCTTGCTCTAAACTCATCGGGTGAGCTAAACCGCCCTGGCAACATCACCATCTTAAAGTTACCTTCGCCCAGCTTCCGCCCCGCACTCACCAGCGCCAGCATTTCCTCTATGGTCAAATTGGTGTCAATATACTTCTGCATTGCCTGCACCAAGCTAGGAATGCGCGGAATCACACTAGGACTCGTCAATTGCTTTCGCAGTGCTTTTAATAGCGCTTGTTGGCGCTGCACTCGCCCAATATCTCCTAGATCATCACCGCGAAAGCGGGCAAACTGTTCCGCTTGGGCACCATTTAACACTTGCTTTCCCGCTGACAGATCGATCTTGAGCTTTTGGGTTTTATCTTCGTAAAACATGGGTTGAGGCACATAGACTTCAACGCCGCCCATCCGATCCACTAGCTCTTTGAATGCTTCAGTGCTGACGCGCACATAGCGATCGATTTGCACACCACTCAGCACACCACTGACAGTTCGGGCGGCTAGAGTTGCCCCGCCTCGCACATTAGCATCGTTGATCTTAGTGATGCCCACTTGGGGAAGTTCAACTTGAGTGTCACGCGGAATTGACAACAGGCTAATGGAATCGGTGTCTGGATCAACCCGCAGCAGCAGCATCGTATCGCTACGACCACTAAATATTTCACGAGAACCGGGTGCCGCTGTGGGGACGCGATCGATGCCCATGACCAAAATGTTAACGGGGCGAGAAACCCGATAGCCCATGCCAAACTGCCATAAATCGAGCGGCTTAGTGATTTTATCTTTCGCAACCAAACCCACGGGCAAAGGCAGCAAAAGAGCAGCCGTTAAACCAATGGTTGTAGAGGCAATGGTGACGATGCCCAAAGCAAAAGCTTTTTGAAGCGATTTGGCAGCAGAGGAGGGAGGGAGGGATTTGGAGGATGCGAGAGGCACTTGCTTAGAGGGTTTTTGAGTCTGATTAGCCAATTGCGGCGGTGATGAATCTGATTTGGCTTCGTTTTGCACACTCTTAGTATCAATTTGTTTCACACTTACTCCTGTCCCACTCGATTCCTGTCCCACTCGATTTCTTTAGACCCGTTTCATCCAGTGCTATTGCCAAACTTTGAGAGATGTAAACTTTCCGAGATTATAACCCGCTGTTGACTTTTGCTTATCTATAAAAGGACAGAGTTGAACATTGAACGTTCTAACAGCCATGCACGAGATAATCAGCTTTTTCCGTAGATTCTAAAGGAGATTGGACTATTTGCTGAGCGTAGTTTACCCATTTCGTCTGGCAGGTCACTGGTGCGATCGCCATTCTAATCATTTTTCCTGATTAGGCGCTGAATCTATGAAAAAAGATTGAAAGGGGGATGCAACTTCCACCTGATCAATTTGATTCAGCAGTCTTATTCAGGCGAGCAACCCGCTGTGAAAAACCGTCATTGGCTTAATCTTGCAGAGTCTATTATGCTGGTCGGTTCCGGTGTCGGCTCCGTGGCAACGGCTATTTCCCAGCAATTGCTGTTTACGGCGGCTCCAGTTTCAGCATTGCTGCTGCTCAATACGCTGAATCATCGTCGGTTGGAGCAAGAGACTCAATCTGATATTGATGGCGCGATCGCCCAGTTAGATGAAAAATTGTCAGGCACCATTAGCCTGATGCAGCAGCAAATTCAAGGGTTGCCCAGTGCGCTTAATCTTGCCAATTTGCGAAGAGATCTTCAAGGGAAAAATCAGGCACTTTATAGCGATCTGTCTAACAGCGTTGCTCAACTACAACAAGAAATTACCAAGCCCGAATGGCGATCGCTGAAGCAAGATATGGCTCAGTTGCAACGGCAGCAAGCGGCTTTAGATAACTCTTTGGCAGGAGTTAGGGAATCATTGACGCGGCTTACTCCAGCCAAGCAGCCCACCAACTGGCAGCCCGATATTGAGCGACTGAAGGCTGAGTTGGCTCAACTGCGTGGCACTCTCCAACAAATGGATAATCAGCAAAATTTGGGAAACTATCGCACACTGCAAGATCAAATTAGCCATATCAATCGTCGCCTTAATCATTTACCTGCGCCTTTTGATGCCAATGCGCTCAAGCAAGAGGTAGCAGCGTTGATCAAAATGGTGAGTGAGATGGCAACACGGCGCGATCTCTCTCGGCTGGAGGTGCAGATTAATCGGGTGGCTGAGCAAGGGAGCTATGCGGAACAGGCGATCGCGCCCCTGAAGCTGGCAACCACAATTCTAAAGAAGCAATTGGATGTGACAACTGCAAAGATCGTGAATGTCGAATCGCAGCAGGCAGGCACCACCATTCCAGAAACGCTGACCGCTTTGCAAACCACCATCAACGCACTAGATCAACGGCTGCATCAACTCACCACCTCTGATCTGACCCACTTAAAAGCAGAGCTACAGGGCGAACTGGCAACCCAACTCGATCAGGTTCAACAGCAACTAGGCGGCTTACACCAGCGATCGCAAGATTTGGAGCAGCAACAGCAACACCTGCGCGATTCGGTTCAACGACTGCCTCATTTATTAGATACCAGTGCGCTCCAAAACGAGGTCAAATATCTAGCAACCCGCGTGGAATGGGCAGAAAATACCGTGACTCACTTGCAGCAGGAAAAAAATACGGGCAGTCCAGATTTTCGTCATGAGTTTGTGTTTGATGTGCAAGCAGGGCAAGCCAGTGAAAACTTAATTCCCCGCCTAACCAGCCGCGCCATGCTAGAAGCAGCACTCAAAAAATCTCAGGCTCGGCTGGTGATGGTCTATCCCTTTCCAGAAGCAGCGATCTTTGATGATGCCATGATCATGCAGTTACGGCAGTTTTTGGCACAAAAAGGCTGTTTGGATATTGGCTGGGGGCATTTGGGCAACACCAGCGATCGCCATTTACCGCGCCCCATCGATCGCCGCCGGGCAGTTACCTCAACCGAAAAAGGCTTTTTATACGCAACACTGAATCAGTTGATGGAGTTGAAAAAGCAGTATCCTGACCAGTTTCGCTTTAAGGTGCTGGGCACTCATGAACACTTTTTGGTGTGCGATCGCGCCTATGCCATTTTAGGAACCCAATCGATCGCCACAGCCAGTGCTGTTTTTCCCGCTGCTGCGGTTGGGCTACGGACAACCGATTCCAGCGTGATCCAGGGCTTAATTGATCGCTTCGACAACCCAACGCTCAACTCAAACGATAGAGAGGCTTACTTCAATCGCGGCTCCACTCGCTATGATTTGGGCGATTGCCCAGGCGCGATCGCTGACTACACCGAGGTATTACGGCTTGCTCCCCAGGATGACATTACTTATAACAACCGCGCCCTAGTCCGCTACGACCAGGGCGATAAACAAGGCGCGATCGCCGATTTAGATGCCGCCATTCAGCACAACTCAGAAAATTTTGTGGCTTACTGCAATCGAGGTTTTATTCGAGCAGAGTTGGGCGAAAAATTGGATGCGATCGAAGACTATACTCACGCCATTCAACTCAATCCCGACTATGCTCCGGCTTACTTCTATCGCGGATTAGCCCGCACTCGCCTACAAAATAAACTGGGAGCCATTCAAGACTACACCGAAGTGATTCGTCTCAATCCTCAAGACGCGATCGCCCACTTTTATCGAGGACTTGCCTGCGCCAAAATTGGACAGCGATCGCAAGCCATCTACGACCTGCACCGAGCAACCCAGCTATTTTCAGACCAAGGCAATACCGCCAGCCATCGCCAAGCCCTCACTGCTCTCAAAAAACTGCACAAAACTCTCGCTGTGGGTGAACCAGATAAATTGTTGGTGTCTAAGTGAATAAGATAAACGTCAAATGCAGGGCGATCGCCAATAGCAGTATCCATCTCAAGATATGCGGAAAGATTCTGTCTATCCACCCAAAACGGCATACTATACGGAAAGTTTCAGTCTATCCACCTAATCAGAGGTGTTATTCAGAAACAATCTGCCTATTCACTCGTTTTAGGGTGTTATGCGGAAACTTTCAGTCTAATAACAAGTTAGCTGGCTTCGTTCTTGGCTTGGGACTGTACAACAAGCCTGTTAGTTAATTGTGAATGTTAAACTTTACTCAGAAACACTAAAAGGGCAATATCTGTGACTTCCATCACTGTTAACCTTTCAGAGAGCCAATTCCAAAAGCTACACGATTTAGCAAAAGTACATGGAATTGCGCTTGAAGTCCTATTGAGGGCGAGTCTGGAGGATTGGCTCAATTCTCAAAAAAGTGAGTTTGTTGATGCAGCCAATTGTGTGCTGATGAAAAATGCTGAACTGTATCGACGTTTAGCATAATGCGCTTTTTGACGCTAATTGAGGTTTTAGAACTGCATCGTAGAATTATTGAGCAATCCGGTGGAGCATTAGGTATCCGAGATATTGGCTTGCTGGAGTCAGCGATCGCTCAACCCCGAATGACGTTTGGTGGAGAAGAACTATATCCAAGTTTGCTGGAGAAATCAGCAGCATTAGGGTTTTCTATCATGATGAACCATCCATTTGTAGATGGAAACAAACGTACAGGTCACGCTGCCGCAGAAACGTTTCTCATCCTGAATGGTATGGAAATTAGTGCCCCTGTGGATGAGCAAGAGCATATTGTGTTGGCAATCGCATCGGGTGAGTTAGGGCGCGAAGCATTTACAGAGTGGTTGCAACAGCACACAACCGCCAGCTAACCAGTCGATGAAGCGGACGGTTGAAAGACCCTGGTGGAGTTGCCGAGGCTATTTGCCGCCGCTTATCTTAGTCGTTATCTTGGTAGACCCGAAAGTTTTAGATGCGATCGCCCGTTGCGTGATGAGATTTATGATTCTCAGGTGCGATCGCACCTGGATTAGACGAACATATGTTGCACAATCTGCTCTTGTTTAAAGACTTACGGAATGTTGAATTATGTTAGACATCATGCAGGAATCCACCGTTTATCGTTCGATCCAGAGAGAAACGCAGAAGCAAGAGAAGCGGGCGATCTGTGACCGTGATAGCGTTAGACCCCGTAAGTTATCTGTAGGTTCGCAAACAGGAGACTGTCTGTGGGTTATGACACTCAAGTAGCTAGAAATCCTTGTTTGGGGAGTGGTTGAGAGATTGTTGGTAGGGTGAGGTTATTACTTCTACGTGTCTAATGATTCCTATGCTCTATGCTAAATTTAGGCTTAAAGCTTAAGAAATTACTATGACTTCCCAAGTCGTTTACCCTCATGTCGAGAAGCCAGAGGGTCAGCCTGCTCACTTAGAAAGATTGCCCCGTGTTCGGGTTGCCCAAATTGCCATGGATTACTTAGCATATGGTTGGTCAGTGGAGGAGATGTGTCGCCAGCATCCTTACCTACGCCCCTCGGAAGCTTATGCAGCGATGGGTTACTACTTTGACTACCAGGAAGAAATCGATAGCGAAATTCGTAGTGAATGGGAACAAGCTCAGCGAGAGAGAGCGCAAACTCCTGATTCTCCATTTATTGCACGAATGCGGGCGAGGGGACTTTTGTAAGTGGCAGTTCAGTTATATGTCGATGTTCATGTTTCTCAAGCGATTACTGATCAACTTCGCCGACGCGGTGTAGATGTCCTCACCGCAATTGAGGATGATTCAGACGAATTGTTAGATGATCAGCTTTTGGAGCGCGTTCGTTCATTAGGGCGTGTACTTTTTACGCAAGATATTCGTTTTAAGGCAATGGCTGAAGATTGGCAACGCCAAGGTAAACCATTTGCGGGATTAATCTTTGGGCACCAGTTGGGAGGTACGATTGGACAGTTCGTTAAGAATTTGGAGTTGATTGCACAAGCCTCTGATCCTAACGAGTGGCTAAATACTTACTGTTGAATACCTGCCTTTTCAGTGAGTGGCGGCGGTCTAGCAAGTCGATGAAGCGGACGGGCAAGAGATCCTGGTAGACTTGTACACAGAACGGAGATATATGCTACGAGTGTGATGCAAACTCTATCGCTGTTTAGCGAAACGCAAGTCGTTACCTCTAAAAGTCAATCTATTTATTCAGCAACTTTCTCAAGGATAACCTGATAGTTTTGGTGGAGCAATTTAATCTTCTTTTTGAATAGTTTGAGAAATACATCGATCGCCACTTTTGGCGGATCTTCCGCAATTTCTGGAGCAAACACAAAGCCATAATCATCAAAGATAATTAAGCCACCAATTTTCACTAATTGCCAGGTGAGTAAGGTGTCTTCCAAAACATCGCTGGCAATGTGAGAACCATCAATATAAGCCAGATGATAAGTGTTTGGAATCAGCGATCGCAGCACGGTTTGAGACCTGCCTACCACCTTTCTAACTTTTTCAGGAGTGCCTGTCTTTTCAAGGTTCCAATCAAACCGCTGTTCAATCGTTTTTAAGACCGTTTGATCCACCATCACTGCATGTTCAACGCTGCCCTCAAAGGTGTCAATGCAAGCAATTCGAGCGGTAGGATCAGTGGCGATGTTTTCCAGCAGCCAGCAGGTTGAGCGTCCTTCCCAACTGCCAATTTCTAGAATTCGTAGGTCTGTAAGTCCTTTTAATGAGGATAAAAATTGCTCCCAAATTAGCAGGTTATGACTAAACCAATCTTGAGAAAATTGATAGCCTTTCTGCTGATTTTGTAAGGTGTATTTTGTGTAGGCAAGCTCAGAAACCGCCTGGGTTAAAGTTGCATCTAATTCAACTGATTTTTGCAAATAAGTCAGTGCTTCAGCTAGGTTGTTTTGACTCTTTAAAACAGTTGCGACATTATAATAAATTCGAGCCAGATCTGATGGAGCTAAATTAGGGTTTACTTGAATTGCCTTCTTGAAAAATGTGGCGGCTTCTTCAAGATTCCCCTCCTGCTGTTGGGCAGAGCCTAAATTGTTATAAGACACGGCTAGGAATTGGCTAACTTGAGGTGCAGCAGCAGGATTTTCTTCTGCACCTTTTTCACACAAAAAGAGAACTTGTGCATATTTTTGCTGCATTAAAAATTCTTGAGCAAGCGGTTGCCAGTTCATCCACTGCATTGGAATGCGATCGCTCTGCAACTTGCCAACTTTCTCAAACAAATACTTCAACCGCTCTTCTTCCAGCTTATTGGCTAACAAATGTAGTTCCCGATCTTCGGGTTTTACGGGTTCAGGCTGGCAGAGTTCTGGAGGAGTTTGAAATTTTTTAATCTGGCGATCGAGATTGTTATTCGGATAGCGAATATATTCCGTAGTATCTAAATTAATCCGATAGATTTTAAAGAACTTCAGCAACCAAGAATAGTAAGGAATATCTTCTCGCCCAATGCGTTTATACACCGCAGCTTCGGGGTAGCCTTCCACAAATTCATGACACGCTTTCCAAAGACAGAAGTTAATTGGCGCACCATTTTCGATCGCCGCTTTCCAATAGGGATGCAGCTTATCTTGAGTCGCAATTCCAGTTTTCACAATTCCCACGGGTTCCGGCGGCAACTCGATTTTTAATGGAGGATTGCTGTCAGGAATCATAAAAGCGTTGGGTGTCCCTGGATCAGACTGATGCCCTAATACCTTTAAACAAACAAACACATGTTCTGGATAAAAAAGATCATCGCCATCCATAAAAAAGATGACTTCACCCTTAGCAATTTTGGCACCAATATTCCTGGCAGGTCCAGCTCCTAAACTTTTGGCATGTTCAATAAATTGATAGTTATTTTTCTCACGAATATAGTCTTGAATTACGGCTGAAGATTCATCCCCAGATCCATCATTAATTAAGACAATTTCGGAGGTAATTTGCCGCTCTGGATCGGCATGTTCATAGAAAAAATCAATGCTGGCTTCAATACTTTCTAAGGTTCTGACAATCACCTTTTCGCAGTTGCAAACCGGGACAATGATGGAAAAAGATTTCATCATAATGACGATGGTTTCCTGAAATCGAATGAATTTACCTGACAATCAAGGGCTAGAGAACTCAGTGCTGAAATTTTAACTGTGAATTTGGGATTGAAGATTTTAGAAATATCACCCGATGGGCAACACTTGCACGCGATCGCCTGCCAAAATTTGAGTCTCCCCTACCGGGATAACCGCCAATCCACTGGTTCCCGCCAAATTAATCAAATTTCCTGAACTATAACTGCCGATCGCGGGTTCAAACTCATACTCCCCATTCACCAGCCACAACTTGCCCCACAGGTAAGATTCACGCTTGCCGTCTGATTTAAGCGTATTCAGCGATCGCGCACTGACAAACTCCGGCTCCCAGGGTGTAGGTAAACCAGATAACTTTCGCAAAGCAGGCAGCCCAAATCGCCAGCAGGTGACTAAAGCAGAAACAGGATTGCCAGGAAGACCAAAGTAAAGTACGCGGGAGTTGGGAGTCGGAGTTTTGGAGTCGGGAGAAATTATCTCGTTCCCTACTTCCTGTTCCGTATTCCCTATCCTGTCAAATGTCGCTACAGTCAAGGGTTTTCCAGGCTTTATGGCAACGGCACGAATGTGGATAGTGGCTCCCAGCGCCGCCAATATTTCATCAACGTAATCATAATCGCCAACGGAAACGCCACCAGAAGACAGCACCATATCGGCAACCGCGATCGCTTCTTGAATCGCCGCTCTCAAGGCTTTTGGCTGATCGGGAACCCTGCCTAGCAACAACGGCTCTGCTCCAGCTTGGGCAACCAACGCCGCCAGCGCGTATTGATTGGAATCCACAATTTGCCCCGGTTGCAAGGGCTGATCGATGGCGACCAGTTCGCTACCCGTGGAAAGAATGGCGACTTTGGGGCGGCGATACACTTTGACCTGGGCACATTGGGCGGCGGCTAAGACGGCAATTTCGGCAGCTTGCAATCGCAGACCTGCGGGAAGTAAAGGGTTGCCTGCCTGGTAATATGCGCCACGATCGCGGACAAACGCATGAGGTTGTGGAGTGGCAAAGATAGTCACGCGATCGCCCTCTCGCTGAGTTTCTTCCTGAATCACAATCGTATCGGCTCCACTGGGCATCACTGAACCCGTCAAAATCCGCGCTGCTTGCCCCGGCTGAATCGTTTTCTGTGGCTGATACCCTGCTGGAATCTCTTCCACAATGGTCAAGGTCACCGGAGTTTCAGCCGCACAGCCCTGCACATCGGCGTAGCGCACGGCATAACCATCCATTGCAGAATTATCCCAATGGGGAAAATCTAGAGAACTGATGATTGGTTCTGCCAAAATTCGCCCTGAAGCATCGAGCAAATTGAGCGTTTCCCCATCCTGCCCCACATCAAGCGGCTGCACTAGATTTAAGATGAGTTGTTCGGCTTGGTTAACTGGCAGCATAGAAAGAGTTGGAGACTAGGGGTTAGAACCTGATGTGCAACTAAAGTCAGCCCATCCTGCGGGAAGCGAGCTACATCCCCCAGCCCCTTCTCCACGGGGAGAAGGGTAGGGACGATTCTTTAACAGAGGAATAACTCTGGAACCCTTATTCTTTGGTTTACCCTCAAAAAAAGTTGAACCTAAAAATAGGACTTTCAAGAGTTTGTTTTCTTTAGAGAATCAACCCTACCTGTCGGGCGTAGCATTCGGCACATGACTCTGCTTGAGTTGCAAGGGTTTTTGCCCGAATGCTACGCCCCTAGCAAACCTCGGATTTATTTAATTTCCACTCCTTGGTAAGTCTGCTTTACTTTTTGAGAGTTGCAGGCTTACTAGCAGGAGCCAATTGCGGACGGGCTGGAGTTGCCCCAGGCTTCTTATTCTTGTCCAGTAAGTTTTGCACGTATTCGATCGATTCACGGGGCGGAACTAAAACAATTTGCTCCAGTTGGGGATCGTTTTTGGTTCGCAGAACCTCAATTACTCCTTCCAAATTCAATACCTGAATTTCCAAAGTAGAGGCAACTTTAGGATCTTGCTGCTTAAACCGATCCATCAAAGATTGAAGCTCCTCTTTCTTGAAAAACATTGGAATGACTGACTTGTTGCCCTGTTGAATCGTCAGGTAACCCTTCTCAGCGCCACCCCGTGCAACAAATAGCGGAGTTCCTGTGAACTGCTGATCTTTCTTATCACTTTGCTTGACCAACGCTTGAGCCGTAGTAACCTGTTGTTGCGATGGCACAAAGGCAAAGTCAAGCTTTTCTTTCTTTTCTTTAGTAACCTGATTGAGTTGGTAAACTTCTGCCAACGATACAGGCACGACACGGACATTTTTGGCAACTTCAGGGCTACGGTTCTTTAGCCCATCCAAAAAGGCTTGAGCATCCTGCTGATTAATAAAAACTCCTGCGACAGGGTTGCCTTTTTGCCCATCAGGTGGAGCCGCCACTAAGGGAGCGCCATCATTATTAGCAATGGTAAAAACAGGGATTGGTCGCAGTTTTTGGACTATTTGTTCCTGCGTCAACGCTAGCACTTGCAAAGTGCCCATTAGCAGCGACCCAGCTAGGGTGCTACCCACTAGACCAACAGTCGCGCTTTGGCGAATTAATGACTTCATGACTGCTCCTAGCATCAAAATTAAGGGGTTATAAACAGAGCGAACGGACACATCTAAAAGCAGAGCTAATATGGCTTAGCCCTATCAGGCACAGCACCGATACAAGTGAACTTCTTAAAGCAGGAATACTCATACCTGATTCCTAGCTAGATAGCTAATAATACTTCTAAATTCATCAAAACATTATAGAACCGCGAACAGGTATTAATACTTCCTTTTATAAAAACCCTGCTGACTGCCTGAGCAAGATACAAAAGCTGGATCGACCCAGTTAAACAGACCTTCCAATCAGAGGACTTTAGGTTGCCTGCCTAAGTTCCCCTGAATATCTATACTACTCAACATTACAGAATTGCCCTTACTCAGAATCGTTATGACTATGATATAATCGTATCAGTTCGTAATGAACAGCCGTAAGCCTGATGGATATTGCATTTGCATTTACGCGCTGGTTTTCTAAACTGATCAAAATTAATAATGCACTCTCAAGGAGACTATCTCATGACTCAAGAAGGATGCTTGCGAGTTGGGCAATCTGCTCCTGATTTCACCGCAACGGCAGTAGTTGATCAAGAGTTTAAGACGATCAAACTATCCGACTATCGCGGTAAATATGTAGTTTTATTCTTTTACCCGTCAGATTTCACCTTTGTTTGCCCCACTGAAATTACAGCATTTAGCGATCGCCACGCAGAATTCAAAACCATCAACACCGAAGTGTTGGGCGCATCGGTAGATAGTGAATTTTCTCACCTTGCTTGGATTCAGAGCGATCGCAAGTCGGGTGGCGTTGGCGATTTGAACTATCCTCTTGTTGCCGATATAAAAAAAGAAATTAGTGCTGCCTACAATGTATTGACCGATGACGGAATTGCCCTACGCGGTTTGTTTATCATCGATAAAGATGGTGTGGTGCAGCACTCCACCATCAACAACCTCGCCTTTGGTCGCAGCGTGGATGAAACTCTCCGCACCCTGCAAGCCCTTCAACACGTGCAGTCTCACCCCGATGAGGTTTGCCCCGCTGGTTGGAAGCCTGGTGATGCAACCATGAATCCCGATCCGGTGAAGTCTAAGGAATTCTTTGCCGCAGTCTAAAAATAAAAAATCAGATGATTAAAGAGGGGAGCAATGGCTTCCCTCTTTTTGGATGTTTTTTGTATATTTTTAAAGCGATCGCCCGTTGCCGCAAAACAAGCCGTCCCGCAGTGCTTTGTTCGTATGATTAGCGATCGCGGTCTATGGAAAGATTTTGCATAATAAGAAATGCAAGCTACTTTCCTCATCCTCAAACTTTAGGCTCATGTTGACTACTGACTTTAATGGACTGCTGAGCGATCGCTTTTTCAAAAACTTTCTGCCCATTCCTGCCAGCAATGATTTGGATTATGGAATGCTGACTCCCGATTTTGTCCTACCGGATGTGACTCATGATCAGCAAATACAGCTATCCAGTCTCCGCCAGCAGCGTGTAGTTCTAGCGTTTACGCGCATCTTTACCGAAAATCAGTACTGTCCATTTTGCTTTCCCCACATTAAGGCATTGAATGAACGCTATCAGGAGTTTCGCGATCGCAACATCCAACTTCTGATGATCACTAGCACTGATTTACGTCAAAGCAAAGTTGTGGCGCAAGACTTAGGCTTAAAAATGCCCCTATTAAGCAATCCTGATTGCCAAGTTTTCCGGTCTTACCATACAGGGCAAGCCCTTGGGGCACCACTACCAGCCCAATTTGTGCTTGATCCACAAGGGCGGCTTCACTACAAACACCTATTTTCATTTTTAGACCACAATGCCAGTGTAGAAACGCTTTTGCAAGTAGCAGAAAAGCTAGTAGAAGACAAGGAGTAAGAGACAGGGCATGGAGATATTCTAGAAATCGATCTATTCCAAGGTCTTTTTTTTCTTAGCTTTTGCCTGACGATGTACCGCTCCATGGTCAATCGCAAATCCTGCTACTGGAACGACCTGATATTTCCGGTCTTCTTCGCGCTGCTTCAGTTCGGTATAGTCAAGCCAGTGAATGCAGTCTACAGGGCAAGTATCGATCGCTTCTTGAATCATGTCTTCCGCGTCGCTATCTTGACTCACCACTCGCGATCGCCCATAGTCTGGCTCGATATAAAATGTATTTCGAGCCACATGAGCGCAATGTTTGCAACCAATACAGGTGATTTCGTCTACGTAAACCCCCTTTTGCCGCAAGACTCCGCCCAGTTCAGGTTCCAGTCCAGTCAACTCAGGCTCATGTCTCAACCACCCGCCCAGTTCGGGTTCCAGTCCTGAGCGATTAAATTCGTTGAAAGCGTCTGCACTGTTCGTTAAATCATCCATAGGACAAACTCGCCATTAACGCTAAAGAGTCCGTTCAATCTGACTACGCGAAAGCGAAGCAACCTAATGTGCAACTAAAATCAGCCCACCCTGCGGGAAGCAAGCTACATTCCCAAGCCCCTGCTTTGCACGCCCTTTGGTCTATTCGCAAGTCGGGAGAAGAGGAGCAACAATAGGTCAAAGTCCCTCTCCCAGAGCGGGAGAGGAATTCAGGGCTTCGACGTGAGCGCTCAGCCGAACGGCGAGGGCGCAAAAGTGACATGCTCCCAAAATGCTTCGCCTCAAAAAATTCGCCTTAAAAAAACTATGCACTCCAGCGTTGCAGAACCAACCGAATTGAACCGTCTACATTTTGCTGTTGCTCAGAAACCTGGAAGCCTTGCTGAGCGGTTTCAGCTAGCACCGTTTGGAATGCATAACGCTGAGTGATTTTGCTCAGAAATAGTTCAACCGGGATGGGCTGATTCCAAAACTGCAAATCGGCGACTAACTCATATTCACGACCATTCCAGCTAAACCCAATGTCGTAGCCGTTGGTTTGGGCGATCGCTATATCTGCGGTGTGAGTTTGCCCGCGATAGCCATTAACCTCTTGCGGTCCTGGCTGCCAATCAATTTCAAGATCAGTCAGAGCCTTTTCTAAAGCAGGAAGATTCCGAATCTGAGTTTTAATCTGGCTAAAGTGTGACATGGCGATTTTTTGTAGATTATAGAACTGGACAAAATAGAACTGGACAAAATTTCAAAAACCTGAAGTCGGGTAAAAACTACGATTTACCCACAGTGGAATAAGTTGTTGCGGTGGCTGACTGTTCAATAGTTTGAGCAAAATATTCAGAGGTTACCTCTTGGCTCAAAACTTGACCTAGCTGAGCTTCGATCGCAGCCGTCACTTCAGCACAAGATATTCCCATAATGCCCGTTACTGTCTCCTGTACGCGACCATCTGAATAGATAATAAACTCTAGAGTTTCCATGCTTTAGTCCACTGTTTTTTTCGAGGTTTAACCAAATTTTTGAGATTAGCAAGAATTTTCTACCGTTTAAGTTCGACTAAATTGCTTACTAGCTAAATTAAGGCTAAGAAATAAACCTAAATCAATGCATAGCAAAACTTAATAGAATCTGTTAGCAGACTGTGTAAAAACTTAGCTATTCGTTTAGTTTCCCTTAACTTGAAAGTGCAGTCAAGTCAGAGCTAAAAAGGAACTGTAAAGAAGTAGGATCACGTTAAGATGCTCGATTCTGAGAATTGAAACAAGACTAAAGCTTTAGCGATCGCTCACTGTGAAATAAATCGAATATTAATTTTCTAGGCATCTCCGTAATCTTTCTTAATATTTTATGGATTTGTAGCACTGGTTTTGCTCTGTCGTTAGATGGATAACCGTCAAGATTCAGTTGGATAATGAAAGTCTGTTTATTTTGGGTAGCAAGTAACCAATGGCTCAGCAATACGTAACACAAGTCGCATCACCCAATCAGCTATCAGAGAAGCCCATTCAGGTAGGAATATTAGGGTTTGGTGGTTTGGGGCAAGCCGCCAGTCGAGTATTAGCCCTCAAAACAGAAATGAAATTGACTGCGATCGCCGATCAAAAAGGCTATGCCCACAATTCCCAAGGGTTAAATGCCGATGCCAGTATTGCCGCCTGTCATGCTCACGGCTCCATTGGTCATTTAGAGGATGGCAGCTTAAGCACCAACAGCATTCGCGAACTGATTCACCATGCCACTGGCGTTGAAGGCTACTTTTTAGCATTGCCAAACTTGCCCAACACGTTCATGGCATCGGTTGCCCAGCAATTTATGGAAGCAGGCTGGCAAGGAGTGTTGGTGGATGCAATCAAGCGAACGAGTGCTGTGGAGCAAATGCTGGCGCTGTCAACTGACCTAAAAGCCTGCGGCATTACTTATATGACGGGCTGTGGCGCTACACCCGGTTTGCTTACCGCTGCTGCTTCATTGGCAGCACAAAGTTTTAGCGAGGTTCACAGCGTTCAAATTACTTTTGGGGTTGGCATTGCCAATTGGGAAGCCTACCGAGCCACGATTCGAGAAGATATTGCCCACATGCCGGGATATGACGTGGAAGCCGCGCGGGCGATGACGGATGCTGAAGTATCAGCCCTTTTAGACCAGACAAACGGGTTGTTAACTTTGGAGAATATGGAACATGCGGATGATGTGATGCTGGAATTGGCGGGAATTTGCGATCGCGATCGTGTCACAGTTGGCGGCATCGTCGATACTCGCAATCCCAAAAAGCCGCTCAGCACCAACGTGCGAGTCACGGGGCGCACCTTTGAAGGAAAACTGTCAACCCATACGTTTACCCTGGGAGACGAAACCAGCATGGCGGCGAATGTCTGCGGTCCAGCCTTTGGCTATCTCAAAGCAGGAGTCGAGCTACATCGTTGCGGACTGCATGGCGTATTCACGGCGGCTGAGGTGATGCCCAAATTTGTCCGCTAGGTTTGTGGGCACTTAATTATTGCTGATAAAATAAGCCATTATTACCTAACGCGATGTGCAACTAATTTGCCCACCCTGCGGGAAGCAAGCTTGTATCTTGAAATGAATTAAGTGAAACGGTGAAGAACCTATTTGGCTTGAGAGAGACGGGTGGATTACTGAAGTTAGTGAATAAGCGATCGTCGATTTGAATCCGCTCTGGGTTGAAATCATTCGGAGAAATCGTAATGCCACCGCGACTGTTGATCCCCGTTGCACCCGCGCCTTGATCCAATACTGCCCAAAGTTCTGAGCTATTCGCCCGAATGTTGGTTGGGCTAACTGCCACGACATCTTGTGCCGTTACCCGCATCCCTTCGAGGCTTTCATAGAAGAAGACACCGCTTGGGATCGTGGATCAAATAAGATGTAATTCTTCCGTAGGATGTGTTGGCGCAGCGTAACGCATCGCTGCCAAGGATTGATGCGTTACGGCTATCGTTTAACACATCCTACAAAATTCGATGTTAATAAATTCTCATTCCTTGGAAAAATCACCTCGGTAGGAGGAGTGCGATCGCCCGCCCCAATTCGGGTTTCGGGGAGTGCATTGCCACTTGACAGGACAGTGATAGTGGGGCTACCACCAATCTGCGTAGTAGTCAGGTTGTTGACATCACCGCCGGGTCAAAATTCTGAAACTGTTCCACTGACTCGGATGGAGTCGCCAACACGCACCGTAGGTCTGGAACTCGTGAAAACAAAGATCCCCTCAGACGTTGCCGCATTATTATCAGGATTTGGATCTTGAAGATAGAAGCCGTTGCTATCTACCGCAGTCACGATTCCAGGTACGTTAGTTACCGCCTGATTTTCACGGAGAGATCTAAGACCTGTGCCTTGAATGTCGTGGATACGAACTTGAGTAGAAGGTTGGGCAAAGGGGAGACTGTCTGCTAAATCTGGATAATCGTATTCGAGGGTTTCTTTCTCTCAAAATCTTTAGGGGTTGAGTTTCAAGGTAAGGAAATGTAGACAGTAGAGATGCTTGAGTTCCGGGCGGTTGGGTGGGACACTGAAGGAGTTGATGAGGAGAGCGATCGCCCGCCTCATCCGGCATTTCTGAATGCTATTAGGAGGATTTGTGTCAAGATCATATGTTCGTTACTTAATCACAACGACTTCACCGGATATGTACTTTAGGTTTCTTTACCCAGGTGAGGGTAAGAAAGACTTTGTAAAATTCCTTTCATAGATTGCGCTATCTTACGGTTTACTAGCATTTATAGTTTTAATGCCGCAAGCAGGGCTGTCGCAGATTTCTCAGGAGCGCAAAAGATTTATGAAAGGTTTGGATTCCACTCAGGTTGAGCAGTTGAAGGAAATTGCTGAGTATTTATATCAGCAACGTCAACATCAAGGGATTTCCCTTGAAAAGATTGCTAAACAAACCTACATTCCGCAGCGTATTTTGCAGGCGATCGAATCAGCGCAGTTAGACATCTTGCCAGAACCGGTTTATATCAAAGGGTTTATTCGTCGGTATGCAGATGCTTTGGGGTTGGATGGCATGATGATTGCTGATGCCTTTGATGTTGAACCTGCTTCATTGGCTCATACTGCGCCTGAGATGCAACCTGAGCTTGCTGTATCGGCTCCACGTCATGCCCCGCTATTAGTAGCGCCACAAACCCAACAACGAGCCGAACGGCAAATCGATCGCAGCCCCCGCCCAGAGCGATCGCCCCAAACTGGTTTATCCTTCTTACCTTGGCTAGGAGCAGGCATTGCCGCACTTGCCCTAGGCGCACTTGCCTTTAGCCTACTAAACCAGCCTCAACAAAATGCTGTGACTAATCCCACTGCAACCAACGTTCCCGCTACGTCATCAGGCTCATCTTCGCCACAAAAGCCTTCCACGCCTGACCCTAGTGCATCCGCCGTACCTAGCGTTAAAGACGCAACTTTAACAGCAGGATCGCCCGTGCAAGTAGACCTGAATTTGACCGATCGCTCTTGGCTAGAAGTTTCGGTAGATGGCAAAGTTGCCTATGAAGGCTCGTTAGACAAGGGTGAAAAGCGAACCTGGAAAGCGAAGAAGAGTATTTTAATCGTGGCGGGAAATGCCGGTGCAGTGGTTGCTTCCTTTAACCAAAGTGAAGCAAAAGCGCTTGGCAAGCCTGGATCTGTAGTAACGGTGGCGTTTCCCACTCCAGAAAAATCGCCCTCTCCCTAACCATTAAAATCATCCAATCAACTGTAGGGGCGGGTCTTGTGCCTGCCCGCTGTGATTGAGGGCACCCACAAGAAGCGCCCCTAGCCGACACCGATGTTAAACCTTTAATGGCTGATTTACTAGTTGCGTACCTTTGCCGCTTAAATCTGGTTAATCTATTGACGATCGCCCCATCTTCGTTTAGCGTAGACCACAACTCTTTTTAGGTTGATCGCTGACCACAGGATAAAGTGTGACGATGCCTCAAATTTTCACAAAAACCGACTACTTGCTGCGCGAAACCTGGTTGGGTTTGCGGCGCGGCGGCTGGATGAACTGGGCGGCTATCAGCACGATCGCGGTACTGCTGTTTTTATTTGGCATTAGCCTGCAAGCGTCCTGGCAGTTTGAAGGCTTGCTCAATCAATTTGGCAACCAGCTAGAAGTGTCTGCCTATCTCGATACGGGCGTACAGGCGGCTGATTTGCAACCGAGCATTGCGGCAATGCCAGAAGTGGCGGCAGTGGAAGCTATTTCTAAGGAAGCAGCCTGGACGGGATTAATTAAGGAATTGGGCATCTCAGAAATCAATGGTGCCACGAAACAACTGGAAGGAAATCCGCTGGTTGACGAACTTAAAGTGAAAGCGAAATCTCCCGCCGCCGTGCCTGTTTTGGCAGCAAAGCTCTCGCAGCTACCGGGAGTGGATGAGGTGATATTTGTAGATGAAGCCGTCAAACGAGTGGCTCAGCTTAATCAAGGGCTGAAGTGGATTAGTTTGGTGGTAGTCACCCTATTAACCGCGACCGCGATCGCGGTGATTACCACTACTATTCGCCTGATCGTCATGGCGCGACGGCGCGAAATTGAAGTAATGCAACTGGTCGGTGCCACCACAAGCTGGATCTATCTGCCGTTTATTTTGCAGGGTATCGTCTTTGGCGTGGTCGGAGCCGCGATCGCTTGGAGCCTGCTGACCACTTTGCAACAATTTCTCAATCGCCTCCTCGCCCAACAGCCAGAATTTGTCCAATTCCTCACCAATGGGTTACAGGTTAGCCCCTTCCAAACGCTATTTCTCGCGGTTATTTTATTGGGTTTAGGTAGCTCCGTTGGGGTGATGGGCAGCCTGTTTGCCGTTCGCACAATCGCCACGAGGTAGCTATGACCCAATGGAACTGCTTACTTCAAAATTTGGGAGAGTGGCAGGGTTCATTTACTCGCTTTTCGGCGCAGGGAGACGAAATGGAGGATACGCCGACGGTTGTTTCCTTAGAAGGGCTGAATGACAACCAGACCATCCGCCAAATTATTCGTCGCCTCACTCCAGCACCCAATGAAAAAGTTTTGGAATACAGCACTCTGGGTCGCGGCATCCTCTTTTTTGAAGATGGCGCATTTTCTCAAGGATCGCTTCAGTTTGCTCCGTTTTCAGAATTTGGCGCAGAGTTAGGCTTGATTTATGGCGATCGCCGCTTGCGACTGGTGCAACTGTTCAATCGACAAAGCCAGTGCGATCGCGTCACCCTCATCCGAGAACATCGGGCTGGAACGACGACTTCAGACCTTGCCCCATTGACTGTCGATAATCTAGTCGGCATCTGGAACGGAGAAGCTACGACGCTGTATCCCGATTGGCGAGAACCCAGCACTTTTTCGAGCAGGCTGCAAATTCAGCGAGAGGGCGATCGCCTGCTGCAACGGTTGTCTTTCGGATCGGGCGCATCTGACCAAGCGATCGCTTCTGTGGCGGAGATTGACGGAAATCGGCTGACGTTCACCCAGAGTGTTCAGCCCGTTCAGGTGGTTCTACTGCCCAATGGCGCATCATCAAACTGTCCAATCCAAATCAAATCAGGAGAAGCTTTTTTCCTAGAAGTAGGCTGGCTAATTCAGCCCAATTTGCGCCAGCGAATGATTCGCAGCTATAGCGACAAAGGGGAATGGCTCAGTTTAACCTTGGTGACTGAACAAAAAGTTTCTACTGAGTAGGGAACTTAAAACACTTGGGCATACTCAAAAGAACAAGACGTTTGCGGTAGGCAACAAGATGATTCCACAACGATATAGTTCGTTAGCTACAGCGATCGCGGTTGGTCTATTAGCCGCTTACATCAACCCTACTCTTCCAGCCAATGGAGTGTTAGCAGGGATTAAATTTATCCCAAACGCGATTCCGCAAAGCGGAGCCCTCACGGGAATCGCCCAAAAACCATCATTACCGTTTCCGCTGGATGGTAAACCTGTCTATGTGCGTCAGGGTAACCAATGGCAAGAAGCCTTACTGATCGGCTATGCCTGGAATAGCCAATCAGGTGTGCGTTACGACGTGAAATATACCCAGAGCGGCAGCACCGAGAAAGGGGTTGGGGTTGACCGGATTAAATCCTTGAACAGCGCAAAAAAAGACGGGCTTGCCACGACGGTGTATGACGTATCCAGTCAAGCAGGTGTTCAGCAGATGCTCAATGCTCACAACGACTGGCGTAAACGAACCGGAGTTTCTGCGGTAACCTGGTCGCCTCAGTTAGCAACCGTTGCTCAACAATGGGCAGCTAAACTTTTGAAAGAAAACCGCTTTGATCATCGTCCAAACTCTCGCTACGGAGAGAATCTGGCATCTGCATCTGGGCAACAGTTGAGTCCAGAGCGCGTGGTAAAAATGTGGGGCGAGGAAGTGAGCGATTACAACTACAAGGCGAATACCTGTAAACCGGGCAAAATGTGCGGGCACTACACGCAAGTTGTCTGGCGTAGCACTAAACAAGTGGGTTGCGGCATGGCACGCGGCAACAATCGAGAAGTGTGGGTTTGCAATTACGATCCACCGGGAAATTTTGTAGGACAAAAACCGTATTAGCTTTAGAATTGACCACTCACTAAACATTGAAAATACATTGTTTTAGAATCGCTTAAGCAACCCGAACTACTGGTAGAGAAAGCAAAAAGCTACAGAGTGCAAAAGCATCTGTAGCTATGATTTAGTAACCTTAATCGGTTTTGTTATTAGATTAGGACTATCGTAGTTAGTTTTTTCCTTCAGCTTTCTCTAGCCCAGTCTTGATTCGCTCTTCAATTGAAACTGCTTTGCGCGAGTTGCTAGGACGGCTCATTTTGTCCCTATCTGCGCTGCCTTGCACTCCATTTAATCCTTTGTTTGCTTCCTTTCGAACGTCTTCCATAGAAGGAATGCCATTTTGGATCACATCTTGCGATTTGTCGATGATGTCGTTCAATGGAGCTTCCCCTTTTGTCATATTGCTAGGGGCAGTCATATTGCCAGGGGCGGTTTTACCACCAGCTAAAGCTGGGAAAGCGGTTGAAAGAAGTAAGATCGCACAGGTGAAAGCAATTAGTATTGTACGAATGGATTGGTTTAAACGAGTACGGATAAAGTTCATGATAAGTTCTCCAATGGATATATGTGAAGTTTCTACAAACCAATCAAACCTAGTCAAAGATAGAAATAAATCGATTAGAAAACTTCCTATTCTTTAGCTTTAATCTTGTCGTCACTAATTTCTCTTTAACGACGGTAAGAAAGGCTTGATTTCTTTCGTTAATGTTTACATTCTCTTTTTTACTTGAAATAGCTGTTCGCTTCATCAGTCTAGAGGCTGAATTTTTTTTGCTCAATGGGGTGATACGTCTTTCTATTGGTTGATAGATTGGCGATCGCCACCCAACAAATCCACATTAAAAAGCGTCAGAGTGGTTTCTGACGCATGGCGCTAGTTTTTAAGCGATCGCGTTAGCAATTTGCGGTATTAGTTCGCTCTTAAGTTGATGCCTAAGCTGGGAGTTGGTGGAGAAACCTGGAAAAAGCCAAGCGGATCTTCGTCCCTAGAACGCTGAGTAGGGGTGCGAATCAGATCCTCAGGCAGCCCAATTCCCGTAAGTGGCGACTTGATAGCCCTAGGTTGAATTGAATTTGCCACATCCTTCAACTTGCTAGTTTGAGTCAAGGTTGCATTTGGGTTAGCAGAACCAGGTCGCCTGACCGAAAGTGGCTCCGGAGTTAAAAAATCGATAGAGCGCACCTGAGAGGGGCTTACGGGATAGTTTTCTTGGGCAATAGCAGCAGCACCCACCGCGATCGCTCCCACAAAACCAAGATATAAGGCAGATAGATATTTCATAATTTTTTTGCGATAGCTTTCAACTCAACAGGCTCATTTAGAAAAAATATGCGCGATCGCCCACTCTCAAAGCTTGACTCAGGCTAAATCTGTTCTTTCTAGAAACTATACGTAAGCCACAGCCTGCTCTCGAAGACTTGTATTGTATCTCAACAATCCCAAGGCAAAGGTTGATGCCGTTCAAAAGCATAGATTTCACAAAGCCTCAGCCAACACGCCACGATTGAACCGCATCCTATGATTCCGCTTCCACCCAAACGGATACTGAGCCACCATTACAGCCAAAATCCCCCCAGCCGTGTTCATTGGTGCGAACGGGTTGAGCTATATGTTTAGTAATGTCGTGAAAAACCGCATTCGATCTGCCAACTTCCATCCACTTGTTGCCCCCAGAACCATCGCTCATTACCACTGCCATTGCCTTAGAGTCGGGATTGCCCAAGCGCGTCCAACCAATGCAATCGGGATGGTCAAAATAGTCATATTGGGCACCGTAAGCGAAATGGTGACGGGCATAGAGGAATTTATCAATCAGCCAGCGATGAGAATTGAGCCAAACCTCATGTTCTTTACCGTCTTGCCCCTTGTCGTAATAGTGCGCTCCATAGTAGTCGGCATAAAACACGCAGGGGTAGCCTTCCCGTCGCAGCAGAATTAGTGCATAGGCAAGAGGCTTAAACCAAGGTTCCACCACCGATTCCAGCAGTTGCAATGGTTGGGAGGCATGGTTTTCTACAAAGGTGACTGCCAAACTAGGCTGCTCTCGCATTAAGCTGCCGTTCAAAATGCGACGCATATCAAAATGTCCACCCGCACGACTGGCGCGGTGAAAGTTATAGTGCAGCGGTACATCAAAGAGAGAAAGTTGCCCACTCGTTTGATCAATAAATTCATGTAGCGATTCCACATCGTCCGCCCAGTAATCTCCAACGATGAATATTTCACGGTTGGCAACGCGGCGGATGTGGGTCAGCCATTCAACACAGAATGCAGCCCGAATGTGAGCGATCGCGTCTAACCGAAATCCATTTACGCCCGTGGTGGCTAAGATCCATTCGCCCCATTGCTTCAACTCTTCTTGCGCTTTGGGCTGAGTGGTATCGATCGCGCAGGAGGTTGAAAAAGCCTGTAAACAATGACGCGGATCAACCTCCGTTTCAAAATCCTTATCTTTGAGCCGATAAGTCGTGCGATCGCCCGGTTTATCGAGGTTGTGATCAACGCAATCAAAATGCCGCCCGTGCCAGGTCATGTCGGAATATTTGCCGTTACGACCCGGAAACGTAAACTGGCTGAGAATTTTGATTGTTTGGCTGGGCACTGTTCCCGTCGGAATCACTTCGCGAAACGCCCACTGGCGATCGTCCACCCGCCCCGCGATCGCCTCTACAATTTCCGCCCCATCTCCCCCCGTCTTGTGACCCAGAACAGTATCTGCATACACCTGCATCCCGTGCTGCTGAGCCGCTTGAATCGCTGCTAAATATTGCTCACGAGTGCCATATTTGGTGCGGATAGTGCCTTTTTGGTCAAACTCGCCCAGGTCAAATAAATCATAGGCAGTGTAGCCCATATCTCGATCGCCCTCGCTGCCCTTGTAGGCAGGTGGTAGCCAAAGTGTCGTAAAGCCCACGTCTGCTAAATCCTTGACCTGATTTTTCAGGGTGTCCCAGTGCATTCCATCGTGAGAACTATTCGCCTGGAAGTACTGCATCATCACACCGTTGATTTCTGTCATGCGGTTGCCTTAAATAAGTGACGACTGGAGCTTAAAAAAAGGAACGTTGCTCAATGAAAGTATGATTTTTGGCTGTAGGGGTAGTGTTTTATGCCTACCCTGATGGAGGTTGAAGGGAACCACAAGGGCTTATCCCTACGAATTCTATGCCCAGATTCAGCAATGCACCCGATCGATGCCTCTCAATTGTGCCTTACAGGTTTTGTAATCCTTGAAATAAACCCCAACAAACGCCTGTGAGAAAGTCTAGATCCAGCGTTTCTAGGCGATCGCTGGGTTGGTGATAGTGCGGGTTTCGCATGAATGCCGTATCGGTGACCATAATCGCTCGGTAGCCACAATCCCAAAAGGGCGAATGATCACTCAGGCGCGTCGAGGGAATAAATTGCCCTGCTACGCCTGCGGGAAGCCACTGAGCCGGGGTTCCCACTTTGCGAATGGCATGGTGGAGATGCATCAAATCGGGAATGGTAGAGGCGTTGCCAATCAGCGCAATAAAATCGCCGCGATCGGGGTAAAACTGCTTTAATCCGGGCGGATAGCTTTGAGAATTAGGTTCTTTGCTGCAATAACCCAGCATCTCTAGAGATAGCATCAGCCGCAAGGGTTGGTCTTGCTGCCGCATCGCTTCTGCGTATTGCTGGCTGCCCACCATGCCATATTCTTCTAGGTCAAAGGCAATTAGGCGCACCGGATGACGAGCGGGAGCGGCAGAAAATAATCGTGCCAGTTCTAGGAGGGCGGCAACACCGCTGGCGTTGTCATCAGCGCCCACGGTGCCGGGAACTGCGTCGTAGTGGGCACCAATAATCATCGGCTGGTGATGGGCAAAGTTTGGCTGAGCAGGCAAATTTAAAACCAGATTGGTGTGAGTCAGTCCGCGATGGCTAAAGGTATGGTTTTCAACGGTGCCCCATTGCTGAAGCTGATCGTGAATATATTGCTGCACGTAGAAATGTCCAGCCGTTGCCAGGTAAGGATCACGCTCCCGCACAGTTTCTAGCAAGTGCGATCGCACCCGATCTTTCAGGTCATCCCTTTCCACCATGCCATTCGCCTTTAAACAAATTCACCCTGGGCAACCAAAATCACCTTGCCGCCCACGGATACATCAATCCTAACCTCTGTTTTTTCTGCCTTTAGCAAAATTAAGGAGGGTCTGCCAATTTCGTAGCCTTGCTCAACCCGCGCCTCAACCGTCGGCGTTCCCCAGTATTCGTATTGCGCTAGATATCCAGCAAAACAGCCATTGGCGCTGCCTGTTGCCGGATCTTCGGGAATGCCGAGATAGTGAGCAAACATCCGGGCGCTGAAGTGATTGGCGGGATGGCGAACCTCTGGACAAAAGGCAAAAATCATTTTGGCTTCGAGCGAATCGAGTAGGGCAGGCAGGCGATCGCTGTTCACCTGAATTCGCTGTAGCGCTGTTAAAGTTTTGAGCGGCACAATGATAAACGGTACGCCTGTTGACACCTCCTGAATCGGGAAACGTGGATCAATATCGCTGGTTTCGAGACCCAGAATAGGAGCGATCGCTCCGGGCGCAATCTTTTCACCAAAAACAGGCGAATTTTGTTTCATCCACAGCATTTCCGGCAAGCCATTTTCATAGAGAATCTGAACCGGAATTTGCCCCACCACGAGATTCAAAGTCACCTTCTCCACCGCTTGTTGAATCACCTTTTGCTGCAAAACAAATGCCGTTCCTAGAGTCGGATGTCCGGCAAACGGCAACTCCTGCACGGGCGTAAAAATTCGCACCGAATATCCTCCTGCTTCCGGCTCCAACGAGGTAATAAACGTGGTTTCCGAAAAGTTAAGTTCCTTGGCGATCTGCTGCATTTCTGCCGTGGAGCGATCGCCCGCCTGCGGAAAAACCGCCAGTTGATTCCCCGCATACTTCGTTTCTGCAAACACATCCACAATGTAAAAAGGTTGGTTCATAGGGGATACCTGTCTAGGTGTTATTTAGCCACCAGATAAAAGTTTTGCCGTTGAGACATGGGGATGTTTTGGATCTTTCACTCGTGGCGGTGTTTTCGTCTTACTTTTTCGAGGTTGTTTGAGAAAACGTTTCAGATTCACTTGTGCGGCTAACTGCTTCAGCAGTTCGGCTAAATCGCTTAAAGACAGATCCTGAAAGCATTGCCAATGCTCTGGTGCAATTGCAATCATCATGCCGCGATACGTTCCCTGAATTTCATCTACCCCATAGAAGTCAGACACACTCTCCCCTTGTTCCCCCCATGAACACTCGTTAAAGCGGCTCTGAGCGTTGCTAAAATGTTGTAGTTGATCAATGCCAACGCGAAGCTGAATAGGGCAGCTTTGGGATAGGCTAAGGTTTTGATTTCACCCTCGAAATTGGTAGCCACACTTAGAAACAATCCTTCAACTTGCCATCGTTCCCGATACAGTTGTGAGACCACTGTTGGACTAGCAGCGGTCTGCGGTAAGTTACTCAAAACAACAATCTCTTGATCTCCGTGACGAGTGGGTTGAGCTAACCGGAGGACGATGCGTCGCAGTTGCAAAACATACTCCTGATACTCGATTTGAACGGTTTGTTCAAACAATTCCCCTGCTTCAACTACAGCCGCTGATTGCAGTTCGTCTAATGCTTTCCAAGGCAGATTTTGATGGGCTCGAATCACAAAAGCAGACTGTCGCTGGGCAATCCCACAAAGAAACTCTCGCGTACACATATTGCGGTCTGCAATCCACAACTGTCCAAGCTTGACGCTGACCAGCACCTGCCCAAACAAGCGTCGCTCTTGAGCATGTCCATCTTCACATGCAAACATATTCACGGCTAAGCGCAACACTGGGTCGAGTACCACCAGGGATTTCCCAGGTAAAGGTGCGACTGCCACACTCCGCAAAACCTGTAAGCGGTGTTCGGTTGCCGCTAAGGCATTCCCATCCAAAATCTGCACCTGGTAGCCTGCAAGCAAGGGAGGCATTTGACCTCCCATCTGCTCGATTAATTGCCCTAACTCCGTGGCAGTTTCTCGCAGCAGGGCTGCACTGACCTCCGTTTCGATGCCATTGAGTTTCTGATACAACGCGCCTCGAGTGATGGTGAGTTCAGTTGCTTTCGCTTTGTAGGCGGCGTTCACCGACGGATGAATCCCACACACTACTAAACTCAGAAGATCCACCAGGCTTGAAAACAACAACTCCCGTGTATATTGCAGCTTGGAGTGAGACTCAAATATCTCCTCAAGTCGTTGAGGACGAAACACTGATTCCATCAACCCACGCATCATAATACTGATGGGACTTTCCTTGACAAAGGCATCAAAAATGCTGCTTAACATCGTTTTGCACCCTCAACTCTGACCGTCACGATTCCTAAACTTTAGCTTCAAGATTTAGGACGTGGATCTTAGAAGAAAGTAAAACTTTTCTCTGAAGCAAATTTAACACCTAGACAGGTATCGGTCTGGGACGTTTGCCAACCTCAAAACGATGCGAGATAAACCGCAGCAGTTGCGTGACGACTTAGGTGGTGTACTCTGCGTTGATTTTGACGTAATCATAGCTGAGGTCGCAGCCCCAAGCGGTGCCCAACCCAGACCCATCTCCGATGCTAAGGGATATCAAAACGGTGTCTCCTTGCAAATAGGCTCCGGCGGCGGCTTGTTTGAGATAGGCATTGGCAGCAGTTCGATCAAAGGGCTGGGGTTGACCTCGATCCATCATCAAGAAATCGCCTAGTTTGATCTGCAAGTCGTCTTGATTAAAGGGAACATCGGCTCGTCCAGCGGCTCCAGCAATTCTACCCCAGTTAGGATCGCGCCCAAAAATAGCTGCTTTGGTCAGGGATGATCCCGCGATCGCACGAGCCACCTTCCGGGCAGACCCATCGTCTGTGGCACCAGAAACTTGCACTTCGATCAAGCAGGTTGCGCCTTCACCATCCCGCGCGATCGCTTTTGCCAAATAAATGCACACCTCCGTTAGCATCGCTTCTAGCTTGTCGGCTTCAGCACCCGGCTCGGTAATAGCGGGGGTGCGAGATTCGCCATTTGCCAGTGCCAATACGGTATCGTTGGTGCTGGTGTCGCCATCGACCGTGATTTGGTTAAAGCTTTTATCTACGGCACGGCTCAACATTTGCTGCCATAGCTGCGGGGAAACCGCCGCATCACAGGTGATAAAGCCTAGCATCGTCGCCATGTTGGGATGGATCATGCCAGAGCCTTTGCAGATGCCGCCAATCCGAACAGGTCTGTCTCCAAAGGTTGTCTCTAAGGCGATCGCTTTTGGCACCAAATCGGTTGTGCAAATTGCCTTAGCTGCGTCATCCGATCCGGTGTCAGAGAGGGACTCAACTAATTTTGGCAAGGCAGATTTCAAAATATCTAGTTTAATTCGCTGCCCGATCACGCCAGTGGATGCTAGCAAAATGGCATCGGATGAGATTCCCAACTGTTGGCTGAGCGATTGAGCAGATTCTATGGCATCCACGATGCCCTGCGACCCAGTGGCAGCATTTGCCTGTCCCGCGTTGCAAAGAATGGCACGGGCGTTGGGTCTGGCGCGCAGTTTATCCCGGCAGTAGTCTATACAAGCGGCTCGAACGACGCTGAGGGTGAATACTCCCGCCGCGATCGCTTCCACATCTGACACAATCAGCGCCAAATCTGGCAATCCAGACGGCTTTAATCCTGCGGTAATCCCTGCTGCCCGATAGCCTTTCGGTGCCGTCACGCCACCTGAAATCACTTGCCACGCCATGTCACTCTCCCAAAATCACCATACTTGCGGTGATTATATCAGGGTCGAAGCAAGGCGATTGTTAGCCGAAGCCATATAATATGCGACTAATTTCTTGTAAGCAAAGCTATTGACAACGCTATAAGTACACTCTACCTAGCTGAAGTAGAACTGATGTTTTCTATCAAAGAGTTGATCGCCTCTTGTTTCCAGGTTAAATCGACACATATACATGAATGCATATTCAGATATTCAGGTCTGTATTAGAATGCATCTATCTAATATGTGCAAAACTCCGCAATCATTCACTATGGCGAACCAGCACCACCATTCCACGAACCGTGGTCAAACTACCGAGCAGTCCGCTCACGAGCATCACGATCACAGCCACCACCATGCCCCAACAAACTTCAGTCGAGCGTTTGCTGTTGGGCTAATTCTCAACTTGGGCTTTGTGATGATTGAGGCGGGCTATGGCTGGGCGGCGCATTCTATCGCGCTGTTATCAGATGCAGGGCACAATCTCAGCGATGTGCTGGGTCTGGTCGTGGCTTGGGTTGCCAGTATCTTATCTCGTCGTCAGCCTTCTAGTCGCTACACTTACGGGTGGCGGCGATCGTCTATCTTGGCGGCACTGTTTAACGCGATGTTCCTGCTTGTTGTAGTGGGTGGGCTTTCCTGGGAAGCGTTGCAGCGTTTGCCTGATCCTCAGCCGGTGGCAGGGGTTACCGTGATTGTGGTGGCAGCGATCGGCATTGTGATCAACACAATCACCGCGCTCATGTTTATGTCGGGTCGCAAAAACGATCTCAACATTCGGGCTGCTTTCATGCACATGGCATCGGACGCGATCGTTTCGTTTGGGGTGGTTCTGGCTGGGGGCACCATCTTGTTCACCCAATGGCTATGGGTAGATCCTGCCTTTAGTTTGGTGATCAATGCCATCATTATTGTTGGCACCTGGCAACTGCTGAAAGATTCACTCAACTTGGCAATGGATGCGGTGCCTATGGGCGTGGATGAGCGGATTGTGCGCGTTTATCTATCTGAACAGGCTGGTGTAAGCCAAGTTCACGATTTACATATTTGGGGGATGAGTACCACTGAAACAGCCCTCACAGCTCATTTGGTGATTCCGGAGGGGCATCCCGGCGATCGCTTTTTGGCGCACATTTGCCAGGAGTTACACGATCAGTTTGGCATCGACCACGCCACCATCCAAATTGAACTGGGCGACTCAGCCAACATCTGTCACTTAGCCCCTGACCACGTTGTTTGAGCCTTGAAGACCTAGCAACTTCAGCCGATTAAGTCAGTTTTCGTAACAAACGCTGCACATTCCACATGGGCGGTTTGAGGGAAGAAGTCGGCGGGTTGTACGCGAGTGAGGGTGTAGGCTCCGGCTTCGCAGAGCAGCTTCAGGTCGCGAGCCAAGGTGGCGGGGTTGCAACTAACGTAGACGATGCGATCGGGCTGGATTTGCAATAGCGCTTCAATCACAGAGCGATCGCAGCCTTTGCGCGGCGGGTCGAGGATGACCACATCTGGCTGCACTTTTAAAGTCGGCAGCAGCTTTTCCACGGTGCCTAACTGAAAGGTAACATTGTGGAGTTCATTCAGGGCAGCGTTCATCGCCGCTTGTTCAATCGCTTCCGGCTGCACCTCCAACCCGATCGCCTGTTTTGCCTGTTTCGCCAAAGGTAAAGTGAGCGTACCCACGCCACAGTAAGCATCCAGCACCACTTCGGTGCCTTGCAGATTGAGTTCTGCCAAAATTGACTGCATCAGCGCTTCTGCGTTTTCGGTGTTTACCTGAAAGAAGGTATCGGGCAAAATTTGAAAAGTCATTCCAGCAAAGATTTCGTGGATATGGTGCTGTCCAGCGATCGGGTAGGATTCCTTGCCAAAAATCGCGTTGCTGCGATTGGGATTAATGTTCAACCCCACCCCGACTAATCCGGGATAGCGCTCCATCCACTCTGCCGCTTGTTCTTTCATCCCTTCCAGTTTGCCCTCTTTCACCACGAGCGTCAGCAACATTTCTCCGGTGTGGCGACCAATGCGAAAGCTCAAATGGCGCACCTTACCTTGATGTTTCGCTTCGTCATAAATGCTCCAACCGCGCGTTTGAATATCTTGCTTCACTTCAGCAAGTAAAGGATTGAGCCGCTGATCTTGAATGGGACACTGGTTGAGATTAATCAACAAATGGCTGCCTTTTTGGTAGTAGCCTGCTTGCACCTGTCCCGTGGGCGATCGCCGCATGGGATAGGTTGCCTTATTGCGATAGCCCAACGCACCTGCCACTTGAATCATCGGATCAATTTGCGGCTGGCTAAATCCGCCAATCCGCTTTAATGCTTGCAGGAGTTGATTGCGCTTTGCCTCGGTTTGATGGTCATAGTCAACATGCTGCCATAAGCAACCGCCGCATTTATCCGCCACGATGCAGCCTGGACGGATGCGATGAGGTGACGGTTCCAATAATTCGTGTAGTTTACCGTTGGCATATTGAGGCTTGACCCGCACCAAACGCACGATCGCGCGATCGCCTGTGACGGTATCGGGCACAAACACCACCCGCTGATTGACTCGCCCCACGCCATCGCCGCTGTCGCTGAGGTCGGAAATGGTGACCTCAACCAGTTCGCCCTGCTGCCAGCGCGGGTCTTCTAATGGGGCGGAATCAATTAGATCGGCAGAGTATGTCATGACAAAGTGTTCTGTGTAAATGCGCGATCGCAAACGACTATCCTAACAGTCCAAGCTTATCGTTTAAAAAGAAGTCCAGAGATCTCACAGATTGGCTAGAAGTTCGCATCTCCCACCAAGCGATTTGATCCGAACTCCGCCGCCTCTCCAGGTGGGAGGAATCCTATCTTTACAAAACTTTTTAACTTCTCATATATCTAGCGCGGTACTCTCTTGAGAGTGTGGCGAACCTTGCTGCGAAACAATAATTGTCTTTATTTGCGTCCCCAAGACTCGTTAAACTGTAAACTAATACCCTAAGACACCACGATAATTATGAGCGTAGTCAGCCAAGTCATTCTTCAAGCCGATGATGAGCTTCGCTACCCAACTTTTGGCGAACTCCAAGCCGTGAAAGAGTACTTTCAAACTGGCGAACAGCGCACTCGCATCGTCGAAACGCTGTCTGTAAATGAGAAAAAAATTGTTCAAGAAGCCAGCAAGCAGCTTTGGAGAAAGCGTCCTGACTTTATTGCTCCGGGTGGTAACGCCTACGGTGATAAGCAACGGGCGCTTTGTCTCCGAGACTATGGTTGGTATTTGCGGCTAGTTACTTATGGCGTTCTTGCAGGCGACAAAGATCCGATCGAAGCGATCGGCATTATTGGCGCACGCGAAATGTATAACGCATTGGGCGTTCCGGTTCCTGGAATGGCTGAAGCGATTCGTTGTTTGAAGGCAGCTTCTATCGAGTTGTTAAGCGATGAGGATGCGGCAGAGGCTGCACCCTACTTCGATTACATCATTCAGGCGATGTCTTAGGCGTTGACAAAGCCTCTACGACGTAGAATTGCGACTTCTTTCAAGCTCAATTTTCAATTTATTTCCCACTGTGGGCAAAACTGATAGCGTCAGGCTAGAGGCTTTGTCTTCCGTGGGAAATCTTTTTTTATGAGGACACGGCATTTTCTAAAGTCATGATCGCGTAGGGTGTGTTAGCAACGCCGTAACGCACCGTTAATAGGCAATTCGGTGCATTACGCTATCGCTAACAGCACTCTACAAGTTGATGTTAGATCTTTTATTGTCGGGTTAATTAAGACTCGGCATTTTCTAAAGGGGCTTTTGGCGAAGCATTCCTAGCTACTTGCGGAATTTAGGATTAAGATGCGGTTGTTTGCAATAGCACGAGTTAATTTTTGAACCATTAGCCCCCCAAAGAGAACTGGCATGAGTACCCTTATTTCTCCCACTGCTGAGCAGATCAACCAAACTAAAAGCGCGATCGCATCCTACATTTCTAGTATCGATCGCAATCCTGAACGACGCGATGGCGCGTATCCCTACTACTTGTTCCATGAACCCGGTCAGCCCATTCGCGGCACAGTGATGCTGTTTCATGGATTCAGCGCCAAACCGCATCAACTATGGCGACTGGCGGATTATCTATTTCGGAATGGCTTCAATGTTTATCAGCCCTCTATTGCAGGTCATGTCTCAATCAATCCGGCTAAAAACTGGGCACAGGTCGATCTAAAACCAGAGATTGCCGATCCACTGAAAGCCAAAATTCAAGCAGACCCCGTTTTAAGCAACTATTTAGGCAACGTCGCCGGGAATCCAGATGGATTCGCCCGTCCTAGCTATATGCAGCGGCTTGCCTTGATGGCGCGACTTGTGGCGATCGAACCCCGCCTGATGGATATTGTGAAAGCCGTTGAAACTGCCGATGATCCCGATTTCGATCGCTACTTCATTTCCTCCCATCTCGATTACCTCACCGATGCCAAAGCCCGATTAGCAGACCTGGATGCCATGCCGGGTAACATTTACACCGTTGGGCTATCGGTTGGCGGATCGGTTGCCCTTGGACTTGCCGCTGCCCGCCCCGATCGCGTCAAGCAAGTCGTCGCCTATGCTCCTTTAATCCACATCTACGGTGAAGAACGCCGCCAATACATCAACCTGGCGGGTCCACTCGACATCAGCGAATCAGGCTGGGACCCCAATTTGCGCTTTCCCGTCGGGTGCCTCACTGCCGCCGATCGCTTTGGCAGCAGCGTTGTTCTCAGCCAAAACTCTGTAAACTCGCTAAAAAAAATTCCGGTTTTTATGGTACTCACCGAAAACGAAGATGCCGCCGACATCAACACCAACACAGCCCTATTTGACCAGATTGGTGGCACTTCAAATGGCAATCATTTCTATCTTTACCCGACTCAAGACTTGGTGCCTCACCCCATGGTTGATCCGACAGAAATTAGCCAGGGCATGAGCAACCGCTTCTGGCAAAGCCTCTATCAAGAAACTTTCCGCTTTTTGACCACAGGCAACGTCAATCTTGCAAACTTGGGCAACGTCGATCAGGATGCCGACGTGCCTGCGGTTCCAGATGTGGAGTGAGTTTTGAATTCGCCATTCGCCATTCCTGGAGTGGGCACCACGATATAGCCCTCGGCGCGATCGCCTAGCACCAAATTTCGCTCAGTGCCCCAATGCCACCAGTGGGCGGCGATGTAGGCACAGATGAGGCTATCTAGCTGGTCTTCCACGGCTTTTAGTTCAGCCCCTTTGAGCGGAATCTCTGGAATGGCGATTGCGCTCAGGCTCACGTCCAGCGGTGGATCGTGCAGCGGTAGGGATTCGTGAATGTAATGGCGCAATCGGGCGAGTTCGGGGCGGCGTTCTGCCAGAGTTCCTTTTTTATACTTCAAGATGCGCGGCAAGCCGAACAGATGGACGATCGCCGGATGGGGAAAGGCTTCAATCTGAAAGCGTCCCGGCTGCTGGGGCTGGATCATCGGGGCGTGGTGAAAGCCGCGTTCTTCCAAGCTCAAGCCAAATGCCAAAGTGCGTTGAGCGAAAGTGGAACCCAAATTTGCCGGATAGCAGCCTGCATGGTATTTGCCAAAATGTTTGTGAGCCAAGCGATCGCACAAGCGCATTCCCGTTGCATTGGGGATCAACGTTGGAGCATCTACCGCCACCATTCCCGGCTGATCAGGCGCAATCCAACCATCGATCCAGGCGAGAATATCCGCGATCGCCATCACCCGCTGCAAATCCAGCAGGGTCAACTTCCCAGATCGCCACTCTAAACAACACAACCCACTTGCGCCCGAACTCCAGCCCAAATCAACGCCGATAAATTTCATTGGAATTAAGTCAGATTAAGCCTGTGCCAAAATAGAGTCAGCCTGTCAACTCTATCAAGATTGCTGGAGAATCACGATGCTAGAGCCACAGCCAAATTTAAGGATCAAGTTGAATGTGGGAATGCTGGTCGGCGCGATCGCGATCGTCTTGTTGCTGATAGCCAGTTTCTCTAGAAAAACTGATCCGCACTTCAGCAGTTTCGCCTTCGTATCTGCTTTGCTCACGCTATTTGGCATCACCGCCAATTTTGCAGTTCCTAAAATTCAGTCCTTCCTGTATCGTCGTGGATACCGATCCACGATGCCTTACCAACTCGGTTCGACTTTTTCATCTGGCAATGATAATGGCGCGAGTATGGATGGTGGCATTAGCTGTAATTTTGGCGATGGGGGCGGCTGCGATGGCGGCGGTTGATGCAGTCGGTTAAAAATATCTATCATTCTGACTGCTAACTTCTGCTTCCTTACGCCCTTCACGCCTTAAAATGTCGAAAGATCTGATAGTGGTTGTGATTCTTATGCCCATCAAACGCGGTGACTTTGTTCGTGCCATCAAAGACAAGCTAGAAAACAGCCTGGAAGCCAAAGCCAGCGATCCGCGCTTGCCGTCCTATTTGTTTACTAGCAAAGGCGAAGTGGTTGATCTTAGCGGCGAGTATGCCTTGGTAAAATTTGGCATCACGCCCACGCCTAACATTTGGCTGCGGCTAGAGCAACTGGAGGAATTCAAAGATTAGCGATCGCCCCATCAGCTTATTTTTCGGGTAAAAACGGGGTCAGGTTGAGGTGAGGTTCCACTGCATCGGCGAGGCTATCTAACATTGCCTCCCGCTGTTCGCGGTAGTTGGCAACCCCAGTGGGCAAGGATCTTAAGCCGCGCTGCTGCCGGAGGCGGTTTAACCAAGCGCGTCGCCAAGGTCCATTATCAAAAATGCCGTGTAAGTAGGTGCCCCAAACAGAGCGGCTTTCATCCACCACGCCCAAGTTGGCATCATCAAATAGGGCATCAACCCCGGTGGCTTCTTCCATTAAGCGCGATCGCCCCTGGTGAATTTCATAGCCCGTAATCGGCAACCCTTCCTGAGGATAGTTGGAGGTAACCGTTCGTTGGCGCGCTATTTTCTGACCAGCAATCACCGTTTTTAAGGGTAGTAATCCGAGACCTTTATAGCGCCCTTCCTGCCCTTCAATTCCTTCGGGATCTGCCAAAATTTTACCCAACATCTGATAGCCACCACAGATCCCCAAAACGGTTCCTCCGGCTGCCACATAGTTTTGAATCTCTTCTGCCATGCCGGTTTTGTGCAGCACAATCAAGTCGGGAATGGTAGTTTTGGAACCCGGAATAATTAGGGCATCGGGATGACCTAAAGGGGGTTTAGGAGAAATATATTTGATCGAAACGCTAGGCTCCGCTTCCAGTGGATCGAAGTCGGTAAAGTTGGAAATGCGAGGCAAGCGCAGCACGGCGATATTGATTTCGCTGGTTGGATTGGGCGATCGCGTATCCATTAAACTGAGTGAATCTTCTGCGGGAAAGGCTTGATCGAGCCAGGGGATCACGCCCACAACCGGAATGCCGGTGCGCTCTTCCAGCCAATCAATGCCGGGTTGCAAAATAGAGCGCTGCCCCCGAAACTTGTTGATCACCACACCGCGAATCAATGCCCGTTCATCGGCATCTAGTAGTTCTAAAGTGCCGACCACATGGGCAAAAGCGCCGCCGCGATCGATGTCCACGACTAGCATGGTGGGTGCATCCAACCGCTTTGCCACTCGCATATTGGTCAAATCGCGATGCTTCAAGTTAATTTCCGCTGGGCTACCCGCTCCCTCGCACACCAACATATCGTAATCTTCAGCTAGCCGAGTGAAAGAGTCTTCGATCGCTTGCCAACCGGGTTCAAAATATTGCTCATAATACTCACTAGCCCCAACCCGACCGACCGCTTTGCCCTTGATGATTACCTGGGAGGTCATGTCTCCTTGGGGTTTCAGCAAAATCGGGTTCATCTCAACCGTTGGCATGATTCCGGCTGCCCATGCCTGCACCGCTTGAGCATGACCAATTTCGCCTCCGGTATTCGTGACATAAGCATTGAGCGCCATATTTTGCCCTTTAAAGGGGGCTACCCGCCAGCCTCGACGGCTTAAAATACGACAGATTGCTGTGGTGATTAAAGATTTACCTGCATGGGACGTTGTTCCCACTACCATCATGGCTTCCATCGAGAACCTCGCACAGTTTAGTTAAGGGTTGAGGCAGAAAGCGAGTCTTCTGCACACATAAGCAAGTCTCAGTCTTAAATGATTAGTCTTGAATTCAGTGGTCTAAATTACTTAGATGGGTAATCGAAACCAGCGTAGGACTGCATTATATAAGCGATCGCTGACTGTGGGTGAATAACGCTTCACTCCTGCCTGTTGCTGCCATTTATCCACCAATATCCGCCCTAATGGAGCCACCCTGAAACTATCTGTCAATCCCTGCCCGTCCACCTCTCGCCGCAGCAAGCCTACCTGAATCAGCCAAAGTAGCTCAGATTCTACTCGTAATTCTGATAAAACGTTTTTGGTGTATTGGCTCTGAACACCTGTTGGATGAGCGATCGCGCCCAATCCTACGCTATGTTGAATCATCGTCGCAAATAATCTTAGCCGAAACGGAGCGCAGCGCATTGCCCGTTCTGCTCTCAGCATTGTTTTGTCAGAATATTGAATAGATTGTCGGGGTTTAATTGCAGCCATTATGAAAAAAATGCTCAGAGCTTGAAAGCAAATTTGAACAAAATCTTAAAAAGTTCTTTCTTATCTTATGCAATTTTGCTGAGAGGATGTCTTAAAAGGCAAAATTGTTATCCTGTAGCTTGTTTCCCGCAGGGTGTAAAACGAAGCGCAACATCGCTTGTTTTCCCCAAGTAGGAGCTTTTGTGCTTTGATTCAAGCATGATTCAGCAATGATTGAGTAACAGGACTTACGCAAATCAACCGAAATTTGCCCCCCAACCCCCAATTCTGGGGGAGCTAGAGATCAAAGTCCCCCAGAATTGGGAGATTTAGGGGGCGAGTGCGTAAGTCATAAGTAATAGACTTTTTTAGGATCTGCATGGTAGCCACCCAAAAAAATGATTTAGAGTTTTACGATCGCAGTGCCGATAACTGGTGGAACGAGGATGCCAAAATCTATGCGCTCTATCATCTGAATAAGCCGCGATTTGAGTTTTTCGATCGCCACATTTCAAATTGGCAAGGCTTGAAAGCGCTGGATGTCGGCTGTGGCGGGGGTTTTTCCTGTGAATTTATGGCGGCACGAGGCGTGGCTGTATCGGGGATTGATCAATCTCAAAAATGTGTTACCGCTGCTGAAGCCCATGCGATCGCGACTGGCTTTGCGATCGACTATCGCTGTGGTGTCGCAGAAGCAATGCCCTATGCCGACAACACCTTTGATGTGGTGATTAGTGTAGATGTGCTGGAACATGTGGAGAGCGTTCCGCTTGTGTTATCGGAAGTATGCAGAATTCTAAAACCGAATGGCACCTTTTTCTTTGACACGATCAATCGCAACTTTAAATCACGGTTAGTGATGATTTGGATTATGGAAAATATCTTGGGTGAAATTCAAAAAGGCGTTCACGATTGGAATAGGTTTATCACGCCTGAGGAACTCACCGACTTGCTGACTAAAAATGGCTTTAGAGGTATAGAAATCAAAGGCTTTGATTTATTTAGCGAAGTCTTACGACTTAACTTACCCAGCTACTTAGAATATCGAAAAACAGGTATTCCCAAGATTGCTATTAATGATGATACATCCATTAATTACATCGGCAAAGCAGTCAAGGGCACAGCATTTGGCACGTAATGTTGCAAGCGACAAAGGAATTGCCAGCAGAAGTTGGTTTTGGGGCAATGAAATATGGAAGCGATCGCAACGCGTGCTGGGTGCTGCCAGCAACTCTCAGTTTGCTCAGATTTATTTGGAAAAATACCTGCAACCTCGACAGCAGGCGTTTTCCGTCGTCATTGATCGCGCAAAGACCCGCCAAGAACTTCAGAAAGAGATTGATGCCGATCTCGTCTTTAATGTCAAGAGTAGCATCATGCTATATGCCCTGCTCTTTCCACCCGCTACTGAATCCTGGACAGCTTGCGTTCGCTGCGTCCTAACAGGCTTCCTCAAGTGACGGGATCTTGGCGAATGTCGAGCAAAGAGCGATCGCCCAAAGTAAAGGGTCTTTGCCCTGTGGCGATCGCAGTGATGATTGCCCAACGGGATTCAGTGCCAGTGAAGAAGTTTTATCAAGCGCCCTGATAGCCTCCGTGTGTTCACGAGTCTTGCCAAGTACAGTATCCTAGAAAGTACGGTTTTAGGGGAAATGAAGCGTTTGTATGCCCCTTTTTATTCTCGGCTTTTGAGCTTTTGTCTTGTACCTATAAGCATTCATGACCCATCAAGCTGTTGATTTGACCAATTGCGATCGCGAACCGATTCACATTCCAGGACTAATTCAGCCCCACGGCGCGCTCTTGGTGTTGCAAGAACCCGATTTGACGATCATTCAGGTCAGCAGCAACACGCTTGAGTCAATCGGTCATCCTCCTCAAGACCTATTAGGCAAACCGCTATCAGCCTTACTCGCTCCTAAGCAGATTGCTACCATCCGGCAATGCTTAAGCGAAGACTTTGAGCATGTGAATCCGTTAGATATCTCCATCAAACGTGCAGCCAAATTGTTGCGGTTTGATGGCATTGTGCATCGCCAGAAGGCTCTAATTGTTTTGGAATTAGAACCCAAACAGAAAAGCCAGAAGGCGGATTTTTTTGAGTTTTACCAGCGGGTTAAAGGCACGATTACTAAGATT
>ENA-ORBV01000726-ORBV01000726.1-microbial-mat-metagenome-genome-assembly--contig:-NODE-726-length-74795-cov-7.693461_pt1 | contig 74795 bp, 75 predicted proteins | sample MGYA00237777_ERZ505514 | MGnify/ENA primary metagenome ERZ505514 (study PRJEB26160, sample SAMN06269048) | microbial mat metagenome | isolation source: Oligotrophic lake microbial mat | place...
GTCTCCGAGCCTGTCGCTCGCAAACACATTGATCGCCTCGACTCCGATTTCAAAACCCTCGTCACAACCTTGCTCGGTCAGCAACGCGTCTTCGACCTCGGCGATGAAATCATCCTGCGCGACGACGGCTCCGTGGAGCTCGACGCCGCTTCCCGACGCCCTCTCCTGCGCGTCGGTGTGATGAATTACCCCGCCGTGATTCTGCCTTCGATGGTGTCGCTGGCCGCCTCGACCTTCCGCTTACTCCAGGAATTTCAACGACTCGGCGGCCCCATTTTTCTCGCTGGCGAAGCACCCACCTTGGTGGAAGGCCTGCCTTCAGCTGAACTCGCCACCCTGCTCGCGGATTGCCCACGAGTCGCTCCCTCCGCTCTCTCCAGTCTTCTGCCCTCTCCCTTCGTGCGGCTTGAAACGGAGAGCGACACCTCGGAGATTTTCGTGCAAGTCCGCGACCTGCCCGACGGCGACCGCCTCGTCTTCCTCGCTGATCGCCGTCGTGCGGGATCTCCCGTTGAGGTCACTGTCCACCTCGGAGGCCACTTTGCATCCGTCCACTTGCTGGATCCATTTACGGGTAAAGAAACGCCGGTGGGTCGTTCCCTCAGTGTGTCTCTCATATTCCACGCTTCGAGTGTGCGGCTGCTGCGCCTTTCGCAGTCTTCCTTACCTGAGGACATATCGCCGCCACCCATGGACGCAACCGTTGTGTTAAGGAGCGAGTTTATTCCCGATGAAAACTGGCACGTCGAACGTCTGGATGACAACGCCCTCACGCTCGACAACGCCACTTGGCGCGAGGCGAGCTTCGGCGATTTCACGCCTACGCCCATTCCGGTCGTTGCGATCCAAGGCCGCCTCGATACCCTACGCTACCGAGGCCCGCTCGATCTACGTTATGTTTTTCAAGTGACCGATCTCGCGCCTCATCGCAAAGTCCATCTCGTCGTCGAGTGTGCGGAGCGCTATCGCATCACGGTCAATGGCACGGAAGTCCGCCCCGCCGGCCTCCCGCCTTACCTGGATGACTTCCGCTTCATTCGCATGGATATTTCTGGGCTCATTCATTCGGGCGAAAACATCGTTGAATTGCATCTGAGTGATTTTGTGTTTGCCGACAACGACGCTCCGCGCGCCCGCCAATCCGATCGCACCGGCACGGAGATCGAAGCGATTTATCTCGTGGGCGATTTCCACGTTTCCAGCCGTCCCGCCGTCACCGCCGAGACCGGTCCCAACCCGGTCACGAAAGTGTTCCCCTTTTCTGCCTACACCAATGAGCAACTTCCGCCGGTGCGGATGCACTACATCGCAGCTGACTCGCTCGCCCTCTCGGAACCACGAGAGTTATTCTGCGGCGATGTCGTCGCGCAAGGGTTTCCCTTCTACGCGGGCCGCCTGTGCATGACGGCCACGTTGCCGAATCCGCTGGCTCATGAGGTGGAACTCTCTTTCAGCGAACTGGACGCCAAGGTGGCCGCGGTGGAAGCGGACGGAGTTTCGCTCGGTCACATCTTTACCTCACCGCTCTCCGTCACCGTGCCTGCGGGCACGCTTAACCTTGCGGTGACGCTTTATTCCTCGTTGCGCAACCTCCTCGGCCCGCACCACCACGAGTCTGGCGAACCCGTGAACACCGCCCCGTGGTATTATCTGCCCTCCTGCGGCGAAGGTCCCGCCCGCGCTGATAATACGTTGGCTTGGGCGAACGGCACGTTTCAATCCCCCAACCACCGCCCTTCTTACGCCTGCGTCTCATTTGGTCAGTTAGGTTCTGTCACGCTTCATTCATCGCTAGAACACAAGTAACACAGAGATCAGGTGTAGGATAAAATTTAGCAGCACAGCAGTCATTGCAACTGGCGCAGTAAAATCGCCGGAGAAAGAATAGCTAACTCCCAAAGCTTCTTATCTCAAAAAATAAATTCATCAACTGCACATTTGTCCTCACTGGCAGGGCACTCATGGTAAATTTTCCGAACCGTTCTTTTACTTTGCATGAAAAAACCACGGCACGGCGAAGAAGACGGGAAGTTTATTTAACTAGAATCTGATAACAGGAAAATAAAAAAGAAGCGGGATAAAACAGTGTTCCTATCACTTGTGAAACCCTGTACCACCGTTATCGGCCTTTGGCATGCGGGCTGACGTCCTAATGAAGTAAATTGGCCAAGCATAATCACGAATGATTAAGGAAATTGGATGCCAAATCGGGACAGTCCCGCTGTTCGTAGTTGCATCAATAATTGGAAGTGTGCTAAGTTGAAAACCTATGAAAAAACAATTACTTAATGTCGTTGGATTAATTGCTTTGTTTGCGGCGAGCTCAACCTACTCCGCCCAAGCTGCCACTCTGTTCTCCGATAACTTCGATAGCTACGCTAACGGCGCTCTTGCCACCACCGTCACGGGTGTCACTGTAGCCAACTTCAACGGCACCGATTCCGCCACGATCAGCAACGCCCAAGCCCTCAGCGGAGCCAACTCTATCAGATACACCAGCGACGCCGCAGGCGCACCCGACCTCAATTTTAATTTTGCGAGCGCAGTGACGTTTGCCACGACCAATATGGACATCTCCTTCTCTTTCCAGAAGGTCGGTGATTCCTACAACCCCGATATGTGGGTCATGTTTGGCGGCCCGAATACCGGATTCGCCAATGGTAACATCGCTTTACAAAGCAATGGCCTGAATAACTTCTTCGATAACGCTAATCCAGGTGGCGGAGGGTTTCAATTCTTAGGTCAAGGAGCCAATTGGCAAACCGTCAATGTTGCTTACACCTTCACCAATAACGGCACCAACATCACGGGTTACACCGCTGATTTTACCACCTCGGGCGGCGCCAATAGCCCTACGTTTTCCGTTACAAAAACTGGCCTGAACATTGCCTCCATTGACAGCCTGCGCTTCCAATTCCGTGGCGCTGCCGCCGGCGATGTGTATCTCGACAACGTTTCGATCACCGCCATACCTGAGCCTTCCACCTACGCCTTGCTTGCGCTTGGTCTAGGTGCGTTGTTTTTCCTACGTCGCCGTCGCGCGGCATAAGAGACACAATTAATTTTGTTCAATGATTAGGGCTGACTTATTATGAGTCAGCCCTTTTTTTGTACTTAGGTCGAGCGCTGGTAAGGCAACGTCGCTCCTCATCTCATCGTCAGCGGAGCATCGTTTGATAAAACCTAAATTGAGGTCAGATCGCTTTTAAGTGCGCTAGGGCGGTCTGAGTGTGTATTTGGAGGACTGGATTAATGCTGCCTTGGCCATCCTTTTGATATCCCCCAGCCAGATTCCATACCAGAGCTTTATTTTTAGCTTTGGCCCATTGAAAAACAAGATGATCTCGTTGAGCGAGTTCTTCATCTGTCATCCAGCCGCCGAGAGGGTCGTTAACGTGAGGGTCGGCACCTGCTTGATAAAGAATCAAGTCACAGTCTTCCATTCCTTCGAGTATCCTAGGTAGAAAAAGGAAGAAGATTTCGACTTGGCGCGGGCAAGTAAAGGTGAGTCCAGCCGTGTAATGAAAAATCCAATCTTTAGCAGCAATATGTTTAATAATGTCATCGGTGCCGTTGCCGTAGTGTTGGTCTAAGTCGAGAATACCAACACGTTGAACGAGCCCTTCTTTTATAAGTTTGGCGGCCACGAGCATAAGCCCGTTAAAGGTGCAAAAACCGCTAGAAGAATTGTGTAAGGCGTGACGGAACCCTGATGAGGGTGAGCAGGCTATTTGTTTATGCTCTAGTGCCCAGCGGGCAGCACTCAGGAGGGAACCACTCGTTAGGAAAAGACTTAAAGCTACTTCGGGGTGTCTGGTGCCAAAGCCGTTAGAGAAGCTGCTTGCCAAAATTCCATCGACATAGTGTGGGTCATGAGCGCGATAAAAATCTCTGATTTCAACAGGTTCGATATCGAACATTTTTACAGGTAATCCTATTTCCTCCCAATACTAAGTAAGTTGAATGGGCTTCAGGGCACTTGGAGATAAGCTATCGACAAAAGTGGCCATTTTAGGATGAAAAAATAAGGGAATATATTTATCGATCATTTTAGGCAGCCTAAGTCTATGTTGGAATGTAATGCAGGAAAATACGGAAGCACCTCAAATTCTGTTAAAGTGATGGGCAGCGTATTTAACCAATGGCGAAGTTGATGAGTTTTCCTTGAACAGTGATTGCTTTACGAATTTGCTTATCTCCCAACCATTGGGCGAAGTCTGGCAGGGCACGGGCTTTCGCTTCGTAGTCGGCGGCAGGAAGGGTAGCATCGACTAAAAGCTTAGCGCGGATTTTACCGTTAAATTGAATAATAATCTCTACCTCGTTCTCGATTAAGAGAGATTCGTCCCATTGAGGCCATGGCGCATGGGAAAGGGATTCAGCATGCCCACATTTTTCCCATAACTCTTCGGCCACGTGGGGGGCAAAGGGGGCGAGGAGGAGGATATAACTTTCCAGAACGGATTTAGGGCGCACCTCTAGTTTAGTCAGCTCGTTGGTTAAAATCATGAGTTCGGCTATGGCGGTATTGAGGGAGAGACATTCGATGTCCTCGGTAACTTTCTTGATCGCTTTGTGCAAGGCCTTGAGCGTGGCAGCATCGGCAGGGACATCTTGTAGTGCTTCGTTAAGGTGCCAAGACCCTTCTTGATCTTCTTTCATGACGAGACGCCATGAGCGGCCTAAGAAACGGTAAACGCCTTCCACGCCTTTTGTGCTCCACGGTTTAACTTGCTCAAGGGGACCCATGAACATTTCAAAAAGGCGAAGAGCATCGGCGCCATAAGCTTCGATAACGTCATCTGGATTGACGACGTTGCCGACTGACTTGGACATCTTATGTCCGTCTTCGCCTAAGATGAGCCCTTGGTTAACCAATTTACGAAAGGGTTCTGGACTGCTCACGACGCCTAGGTCAAAGAGTACTTTATGCCAGAAGCGGGCATAAAGGAGGTGAAGCACAGCGTGCTCGGCGCCGCCGATGTAGAGATCCACGCCTTGGTCTCCCAGCCAATAGCTTTCGGCCTCGCGCGAGATGGGAGCCTGCGTGTTGTGAGGATCGCAATAACGTAAGTAATACCAGCAGGAGCCGGCCCATTGCGGCATGGTGTTGGTTTCACGAACGGAGCCATCGGGTAAGTTTAGCCAGTCCTTTGCTTTCGAGAGAGGTGCTAGGCCTTCTGCACTGGGCGTATAGTCATCCATCTCAGGGAGAAGCAGTGGTAGTTCGGACTCAGGGATGGTGCGGTGTTGGCCGTCTTTCCAGACGATAGGGAAGGGCTCACCCCAATAGCGTTGGCGAGAGAAAAGCCAGTCACGGAGTTTGTAGTTAATGGTGCCATGACCAGATTTTTTTTCTTCGAGCCACGTGATGATTTTCTTTTTAGCATCGGCGGTGGGAAGGTTATTTAGGAAGCCTGAGTTCATGGCGATGCCTTCGCCACTGAAGCAGGTGTGCCCATCTTGCGGAGGCGTAGTTGCTTGAACAACAGGTATGATGGGCAAGTCATAGGCCTGAGCAAATTCATGATCTCGCTCGTCATGGGCTGGCACCGCCATGATAGCACCCGTGCCGTAACCCATCAGCACATAGTCCGCAATCCAGATAGGAATTTCATGACCGTTAACGGGATTCACTGCGTAAGCGCCCGTGAAGACGCCAGATTTAGTTTTAGCTAAGTCGGTGCGTTCAAGATCTGTCTTAGAGGAAATTTGTTTAATGTAGGTCTCAACATGAGTGCGTTGTGATTCTGTGGTAATGGTTTTAGTAAGAGCATGTTCAGGAGCTAACACTAAATAGGTGGCACCGAAGAGGGTGTCAGGCCTCGTGGTAAATACCTCAATTTCAGCCTTAACTTGAGCGACTTGAAATTTCACCCTCGCACCTTCGCTCCGACCGATCCAGTTACGTTGCATGTCCTTCAAAGACTCGGGCCAATCTAAGCCATCAAGATCATGCAGCAAGCGTTCGGCATACGCCGTAATCTTTAACATCCATTGCCGCAGGGGGCGTCGCTCCACGGGATGGTTGCCGCGTTCAGAGCGTGGACCAGCATCGGTGGTTAAGACCTCCTCATTGGCTAGAACTGTGCCCAGCGCAGGACAATACCAAACGGGAGCTTCGGAAATATAAGCGAGACCTTTGTTATAAAGTTGAATGAAAATCCATTGACTCCAACGGTAGTAATTAGGATCCGTTGTATTTACCTCTCGGCTCCAATCGTAAGAAAAGCCTAGAGCTTTTATTTGACGTTTAAAGGTGGCGATGTTTTTTTCCGTGGTGATGCGTGGATGCGTTCCGGTCTGCACCGCATACTGTTCGGCGGGCAGTCCGAAAGCGTCCCAGCCCATGGGATGCAGGACATTAAAACCCTTCATGCGCTTGTAGCGGCTTACGATATCTGTGGCCGTGTAACCTTCGGGATGACCTACGTGTAAGCCTGCGCCAGAGGGGTAGGGGAACATGTCTAGAGCATAAAATTTAGGCTTCTCAGAACCAGGCTCGCCCGGGTTAGCGGCTTTGAAGGATTGCTGCTCATCCCAATGCTTTTGCCATTTAGGTTCGATCTCGTGGAAAGGGTAAGACGTACGTGCGCGCATAATGAAGTTAAAAAGTGTGGGCTAGGGAGAAAATTATTCAACCTCATAAAAAGTTGTTTACCATAATGCTTCAAAACCAATCCTTACATTGTTGATTGAATACAGCCCGAAAGGGGTTTGGTGAATGGATATCAAGTATCAGGATGAGGGTAGGAATGTGTAAGAAAAATATTTCTGCTTTTTGCAATAAGTGGGCAGCAGAACGTTGCATTTTGCGGGATTTGCTAATTGACGATAGCTCACTTCATTTGGGGAATCTTCCCTCTTACAGAAGGTGAAATAGAGCACCTACTTCGGGGGTGGCATGGCATATGCGATTTACACCCCGTTACCAAATATAACAAATACAAAAACTATAAAAAAATATGAAATCAAATAAAAAATTAACAGGGTTGGCATTAGGTCTCGGTTTAGGAATTCTAACAGTAAACCTAGCTTCCGCATCTACATGGGTTCAAACAGACCGCGGTCTACGTTTAACCACAACCAATAACAGTTCTGAATTTTCTTACCCTTGGAATGACTACAAGGACAGGAACTCCAAACGTAACTGGAAGACCAACGAAAAGAACGAGCGCGCCGTTAATTCTTACGCCGCAGATAACACAAAGCGTAATGTGCGTGACCGAGACGACAGAACACTAACGCCTACAGACCAAAGTAATCGCAAAAATGATAGAGCTATCACAGCTCAAATTCGCCGCAATATCATGAGTGAAAACAATATGTCTATCAATGCTCAAAATGTAAAAATCATTACCTCACAGGGTCGAGTCACTTTACGCGGACCTGTTGAAACTTCCAGCGAAAGAAATCGCATCGGCAAAATTGCCAATCGTGTTGCTGATTCCCGTAATGTTGACAACCAACTAGTAGTAAAAAACCACACGGGCTCCGATAAAGTCTCTTCTCGTTAATCAACCAACAACAACAACCCCCAAAATAAAGATAAATATATGACAAATAAAGCCGTTTACTGTATCGCAACAACACATGATCAAGCCGAACGTATCGTCGATAACTTAAAAGTCGCGAACTTCTCCAACAACGACATCTCCGCCTTATTCCCTGATAAAGGATCATCGCGGGATTTCGCCCATGAAAAAGGCACAAAAGCTCCTGAAGGCGCAATCGCTGGTGCTGGCACAGGTGGAGTTATTGGTGGAACTCTTGGCTGGATTGCAGGCATTGGAGCTCTCGCCATCCCAGGAGTAGGACCCTTCATCGCCGCAGGCCCCATCATGGCAGCCTTAGGTGGAGTCGCTATTGGAGCGACCGTAGGCGGAATCGCTGGTGGCTTAATTGGCCTAGGCGTTCCTGAGTTTGAAGCAAAACGCTACGAAGGAAAAATCAAGGCAGGTAACATCCTCCTGTCAGTCCACACGGAAAACTCCGATGAGATCAAACGTGCAAAAGAAATTTTCACTGAAGCGAAGGCAGAGGATATTTGCGTTATGGGAGAGTCCGCCTGTTCAACTAAAAGTGATAGTAAAGATAAAGAATTAAATCCTTACTCAGCCGTTCATTAATCTCAATGGTATGTCTAACGGCTGGTTCTCCAGCCGTTAGATTAACCCAAAACTCAAAATCCCTCAAAAACAAAGAACTTATGAGAACTCCCTCGAAACACAAATCGATTTCTGGAAAAATAGGATGGATCCTGCTGTGGCTTTTAGGAATACCACTGCCCATTCTCCTGATATTCTTTGTTCTACGTGGTTGCACCTAAGATCAACGAACCCAGCCCTCTGAAACATTAAAAGCAAAATTTAGCTTAAACAAAAGAATCCCCTATTATGAATAAAACAAACAACTCCGAATTCAGCGAACAAGCAATACTTAGTGAAGACGTAAAACAACTATTAGCCGCCACGGCACATGTTGCGGGTGACAAAATGGAAGAAGCTCGCGAGCGTCTAACCTCGGCAATAGAAAGCGGCCGCAAAATGCTTTGCCAAATTGAAGATAAAGCCGTCGAAGGTGCTAAATTTACCGACAGAGCAGTGCACGAACACCCTTACCACGCTATTGGAATTTCCTTAGGACTGGGACTGGTCATCGGATGCTTAGTCACGGGTAAATTTGCGACCAGTAAGTAGTGAGCAGGAGCACTAGAGCGGTGGGGTTCTAGGCGGCCTTCCCCATGTAGGGCTTCACAACTCAGTTTGTTTAACTGAGTCTTCCCCAAGGGCAGTCTCTAATTATCTTTGTCGGCGCTGTTTGAGACAGCAATCGATAAAAATAGTTTTACTCGTGACAAAACATCGGATCTCAACCGCACGCCTTAAATCCCAGCGCGGCAGGGGTTCGCTTATGGTGGAGTTGTATTTTGGGCGATTTGGTGTTACCAACGCAATTGGTCTCATCGTAGCTGGACAGGAGACCAGTCCAGATTTCGGCTCTGAGCATTTTCACCATAACAATACCGAGCCCACTATTTTTTTAGTCGGGCAATTTACGATATTCTGGCCTGCCACATAGCGCAAATACCGTGTCGGCTCGACGCTGTTCATGCGGTCACCGGCACGTGGGTTTTGTTAGGCAGTTATGAATCGGCGAAACTCGGCACTGCTATCCATCTCCGTTTTCCAAAGAGTGGATGTGGAGATAAATAAAAACACGCCAGGCGCAAACAAAAGAACAAACTCAGGCATCTTATGCATTGCTCGGGATTCAAACCAACGGCGCATACTAGGCTGGCACGTTTACGCATAACTCCGTAGGCGCATAAAAACTGTTCTAGTTTCCAGATATTTTAAGCGTCTTGAGAAATACGCCTCATTGAGGTTAATCAGCAGAAAGGACTAAAAATAAGTCTTTTGAGAAAATAAGTTTATAAATATTTACATAGAGACCACGGATGTCCCTCTGACTTGATATAATCGTGGGTATGAAAATTAATTGCCAGTTAGATTATAAAACAATTCTCGAAAACCTTGCTCAACCAGTGCATTTAGTAGTTTGCTTGGGAGCCGAAAAAGTGGGGTCAATTCGACCAGATCCAGTGTCGTTCTGTCTAGTGCTGGATCGCAGTGGAAGTATGGCAGGGAAACCTCTCGAATATGCCCGTAAAGCCTGTGAGTTGGTCGTTAAAAATCTGCGGAGCGAGGACTTGTTCAGTCTGGTGGTCTTTGATGGTGAGGCACAGGTTCTAATCCCCCTGCAAAAAATCGTCTGTAAGAATGAGATTCTTGCAACTATTCGCCAAATCAACAAGGGAGGCAGCACCAACCTTACCGCTGGCTGGATGCTGGGACGCGATGAATTGAAAAAGGCTCCGCAAGGGGTTCGTCGCCGACTTCTTCTGCTCGGTGATGGCCAGCTCAATCAAGGGATTGTGGATCCCGTGCAGGTAGGGAGAATAGTCGGCACTGGCGTTGAGCAGGATCGCGTTCGGACTAGTTGCCTAGGCTTTGGCGATGGTTATAACGAAGTCCTGCTCAAGGATCTGGCTAAAGTTTCGGGAGGCGATTTTCATGATGCGGACAATCCTGAAAAACTGCCCGTGATCCTAAAAGAGGAGTTGGAAGGGTTGCAAAACATTTCTGCTCAAAATGTCCGACTCCGTTTCAAGAGCCTTCCTTTTTGCGAAAAGTGGGGACAACTCAGTGATTACCCAGTGGTCGCCCTGCCAGATGGACGGACGGAAGTGTCCGTGGGGGATCTAGTCAGTGAGGAGGACCGGGTATTGGTTCTTATGATGGAAGTTCTGCCCCTGCCGCTTCTGAACGGAAAGCCGGTCGCTTCCCTAGAAGGCGAAGCTTTGTTGGAAATGGAAGTGTTGTGGGATGAAATTGGCGAAAAAGAAATCACCTCGCAAACGCATGAACAGACCATCCGCATCCAAGCCACGCAGAACCCGGAGGACATCAAACTCAATCAGGAAGTAGTGGCGTGGATTGCGGTGCAGCGTGCGGGTAAGACCGTGGAGGAAGCAACCGAGGATGCCCAAGCCGACAGGGTCGAAGATGCCAAAAAGAAATTGAAAGAGGCCATCTCGGTTTTGCAGGCCTACAAACTTGAGGATAAGACCGCCGACGGCCTGAAGCTTTTGCAACAATTGCTCGAACATTTGGAAGAATGGAACTGCCTTAGTCCGCGGTCGACTAAAGGGGCTCTTTATTCCAGCTCCTATTATCGGAAAGGCAGCACCAGCAAATCTTGGACCGCAGCCGCTGCTTGCAAACCCTCCTTTTCCAAAGTGCAATCCGTCGAGGAGCAACTCAAAGACTATGGGAACGGGGATTCCGGATCGGCGACCAAACCATGAGCTGGTGTCGATGGAATTCTATTTCAAGTTGCGCAATGAGAAAATTTTCTCTCGTCCGCTTGGTGTGCGGCCCACCGGATGACTTGATGCTGCAGCGCAAAGCCTCCATGCAAATAAGTCGAATGGGAGGACTAAATTTCATTGAGGTGGTGAGATGTGGACTTAATTTGTCCACATGAGAACTATTACCGTCCGTGATCTGCGCAACTCCTTCTCCATGCTCGAAGTGTGGCTTGGCGAAGGGGAGAAAATTCTAATCGAGAAGCGAGGGCAGCCCATTGGGGTGCTCACCGCATTGAAACCCAAGAGAGAAGTCAACCCCACCAAACCTAACTTTGCGGCACGTCGAAAAGCCATCTGGGGCCAGCGGGTGTTTAGCGAAGCTGAGGTGGCATCCATGCGGGCGGATGAGTTGGAAGGGGAAGAGGGATGATGCACTTTCCCGACACTTCTTTCCTTTGTGCTCTTTACCGGACGCAGGCCAACTCTCCGAAGGCGGATGCGTTTATGGAAGGACTAGTGGTGCCGCTGGTATGAATCGGGGACATCAGTAACAGATAGACTGGGGACATAGGTAACACTAAAATCAACAGGGTCAGCCTACGACTCTTGAGACGACCTACCCGCTTGAGGCGTCAATTTTCAACGATTGTGAATTGATGGTTATTAATCATTTTATATTTTTAGATTTATACTAAGCTCGGCTATCCCCCGGAAACGGACGTGGCGGTCATGGAGCATTGGCTGGGCGCTTAAGTGGCGCAACCTTGATCTTTGAAGTAACGTTCCAGTGTTTCGATCAGTGGGTCTATCTCCTGTTGGGTCACGGCCCAGACAATCTTGAAATCGACAGAACCATAGTCATGGGCGATCCGATTACGCATGCCAGCGATACTCTTGATCGGAATTGGGGACAAGGCGGCTTCAGTTTTTTTATCGATTTTATGTGCAGACTCTCCCAGAACGGAGAGTCTTAAGGCAACGGCGTCACGCTTCTCGTTATTATGCCAAAATTCCTCAAAGGTAACCCCCTTAAGATAGCCCCGGATCAAGCGCGCCGCTTCGAGCATATCATGCAGGTAAGCTACTTGGGGTTTAGGGGCAGGCTTAGGCATGATAGACCACTTTCGCATCGGCTAGGATTGAGGCGCGGCGGTAGGGATTGGACATTTGATCCACCGAATCCCGCGTTAGTAGGTGGACAGGAACACCGAGAATATCGGCCATATCGCTCTCCATCGTGAAAAATCGGAGGCCAGGATTTTCGGAAAAAGTCGCAATTAAATCAACGTCACTACCACGTTTAGCCTCTCCCCGCACCACGGAACCAAAGGCCTCCAATTGTAGGATACCTGTTAAGCGGCAGTATTCGGTTAAAGTTGTCCCGATAATCTCTGGAGCTGGTGGCAGGCGTAAGCGCTGTGGCGCAGGTCGATCTCCGGCCCGAACCGACTCCCAATAGGCAGCGGATTTGGCTCGGTTCGCTATGGTCTTAGCCTCAGAGCGTGCTTGGCCTCCTTTTTGACTAAAGGTGGTGTGATTCATATCGACAATATCCTAAGCACTTAGGATATTTTGTCCATGCAATCTTCTGACAACAAACAGTTTACAAAAATCCTAGTATGGACTACAGATGGAGCTTTGAGGTGGTAGGCTGAAGGCAGTGCTGCTTCTTTTGCCTTCTTACAGTTTTAAATCGCCTTGGAGGGTGAAGTCGCCGATGAATTTTTTGCGGCCTTCGACTCGATCTAAGTAATTAAAAAACTCGTCTGCTTTTTCAAAGAGGTGACCTTTTTCAATATAACTATCGGTAGTGAAGGGGCTGAAGCCTTTGGGGAAGATCATGTAGCGGGCCTTCATGTAGTCGCGGGCGTGACCGAGTTCGTCCATCATGCCAGCGGAGAGGGGCGGTCTTTCTGGATAGGGATGGATGGCGACGACGGCGTGGATTTTTCCGACATACCAGTGAAGGTCTCGATGGACGGTGTAGGCGTAGATAGCTTCGCGGTTGGCTTGGGTTTCGTGCTCGTAGTTGGTGCCGATTTCAACCGTTTGAGGGTCGATAACGACGGCGTATTCGCGCAGGCGGTGGATGACTTTATTAACTTCCAGCCGCATATCGGGAGTGGCATAGGTCATGGAGTAGCTGGCGTAAACGACCCACGGGTCAGGGGTGGTGACAAGTTTGTAAAGGCACTCGGGAGGCTCTCCCACGGCGATGACGTAGTGGGGGATGTTCATGTACTTGGCCCAATCTTCTGATAGGGACACTTCTTCGTGCATCCACGAGAGGATTTCGTAAAGGGTATGGTTACGTTCTTTGAGGGCGTTGAGGAATAAGTCAGAGCTATTTTTATTATCTAATTTCTCTTTTATTTCCCATTCTGCGTCAATAAGGGTGACGATGATGTCGGGCTTTATGAAATCGCGGATGATGCGCTGATCTTTAAATTTACGGTTGATGCGGTTCCATTCGATGGTGGCGGGGGCGCGGATGATGACGTCGGTGTAGCCGTTACGCATGATGTCGTAGCCGATCTTTTCGTATTCGCGTTCACGAGTGAGTTCGAAGACGTAGTCCGTGGTGCCTAGGAGGCGTTCAAGGGGTTTGCGACCAGACTTCGTGAACTCGTCCACGGCATTATAAATTTTAACCTCTCGGTGATTTTTTAACCCAAGGGCGGCGACTTTTTTCAAGCAAGCATCGTCATCCATGCCAGCGACCATTCCAGTTACGAGTACACGCATAGGGAATGTCTATAGGATAAAGGGAGAGTTCCAAGATAAATGAGGGGCAGCTGGGTGACAATCGTGCGACGCAAGGGCGTAAAGAGAAGTGGCTGGACCCGGGCTCGAACCGGGGACACACGGATTTTCAGTCCGTTGCTCTACCGACTGAGCTATCCAGCCAATTTCGGTGAAGTGAAATGAAACTATGGATTTATTCTTTTGTAAAGCGTAGAAAAGAAATTGATTGAAATTAATTTTTAGCGAAAAGGATTTTTAGATGGATACAGACGCAGTAAGTCAGGCTTGGTTGCCTAACGATCAACTCATGGAGAGATTTAATTGGCAGGCTATTTTTGGAAACGCACAACCAGTTGAGATAGAGTTGGGAGCAGGAGATGGTGGGTTTCTTTTAGATTACGCGGCGTTGCATCCAGAAATAAATTTTGTGGCGACGGAGCGTTTACTCGGACGTGCGACAAAAATAGCGAAGAGAATCGTGCGGCGTGAGTTAAAAAACGTGCGCGTTTTGCGTTTAGAATCGTCTTATTTTATGCAGTGGATGTGTCCACCTGCTAGTGTGGTGCGGGTGCATATTATGTTCCCTGATCCTTGGCCAAAACGGCGACATTTTAAAAATCGGCTGATTCAGAAAGAGTTTTTAGCAACGTTGCAACACTGTTTAGTTTCAGGGGGGGAGGTAAGATTTACCACGGATCACGCTGAGTATTTTGCATGGGCTTGCCGTGTTTGGGCTGAGGCAGGGATTTTGTTTGGAAAGCTGGGGGAATGGGACTCGACGGCGGATCCTAAGACGGATTTTGAGAGGCAATTCATAGAGGAGGGCAGGGAATTCCACCGTTGTGCTTGGGTGAACAAGGCTTAGTTATTTACAAAATAACTAAGCGACTTTTTACTGTAAAAGACAGAAATATTAAAATCCATGCTTTTTCTTATTGGCAGGACTGCTTGCGCAGTGCTATTAACTCAGGTCAATTGAAACACTTGGGACACATTTTTGTTTGTTTATTGGCACTTACGGCTTCTTTAATGGCGGCTGAGAAGGACTCCTCGCAGGGTATGCCGATCGAAATTACTGCTGATGGTGAAAACCGTTACGAGGCCGGCATAGCCTATGCGGAGGGTAACGTGGTTGTCCGCCACGGTCAGAACGTGGTCTACGCAGATAGCGTAGCCTTTAACCGTAAAAAGCGCGAAATCATGGCTAAGGGAAATGTGCGCATTTTTGCTTCAGGGAAGATTTACCGTGGTGAGTTCTTGACTTATAACATCGAAACCCAGCAGGTGGAGTCCTCAGACTTTCGTATGGTTAAGGATCGGATCTACGGCTTCGGAGCTAAAGTAGAATCACCTGAGCCGAATAAATTTGTCATACGCCAAGGCGGAATCTCGACTGAAAACCGTGAAACACCTTCTTATACATTAAAGGCAAACACGATCGAAATTTATCCAGACGATCGTATCGTGTTTAAAAATGTCGGTATCTATATAGGCAGCGTGCCGGTCATGTGGCTTCCCTACGTGGCGGCTCCTTTGAATAAGAAATCTGACAGTTTTGATTTAAGCGTAGGTAGTTCGACGAGACTTGGTGCCTATGTGAGTGCTGGTTACACGGTGTCGCTAGACCCTCGGTGGGTCGTGACGCCTTACATGGGCTATTATTCACGCAGAGGCCCAGGTGGTGGGATTGACTTTAATTTTAATCCCCGCCCCGGTGATCGTGGCGAATTAAAAACATTTTTCGTAGGAGACAACAGTCCCGACATCGGCTTCCCGTCGGCTAGCCGCACCGTGATTCCCCAAGAAAACCGCTACCGCTATGCCTATAAGCATAAATATCAGTTAAGCCCGGAATTCACCACCACGGCAGACATCAACATCTGGAGCGATCGCAATATTACAGAAGACTTTTTCCAAAGAGAATTTCGGAAAGATCAGCAGCCTGACAATTTTGCCGATCTGGTTTATTATGATCCAAATTTTACGATAACCTTACTCGCACGGGCACAGGCGAATAATCTATTTGAAACCGTTGAACGTAAACCTGAGCTTAACATTGGGTTTAAAAGACAATCCTTCTTTAATACCTTCCTAAGCTATGAAGGGGAAACGAGCGTTGTAAACTTTGAGCGTCAATTTGACCGAGATGACAAGGCCTCAGGAGCTAGTTACAGTGCGGTGCGCTACGATACGTTCCATCAACTATCCTATCCTAAACAATACTTCAACTGGCTATCCTTAACCCCGCGCGCTGGTGTGCGTGGCACGGCGTATACCCAAAATAATGATCCCTTAAGTAATGATCCAGGCGGTGATGAAACTCGCCTAGCCTTAAATGCAGGTATGGAAGCTTCTTTTAAAGTGTCCAAGACATGGTCTGACATCAAAAATCCTGGCCTCGGTATAGATGGTATCCGCCATATGTTCCAGCCTTTTGCAGATTACTCTTACATGCCTGACACTAATCTGGATCCCCAACAATTCAGGGGTTTCGATGATCGCATTCCCTCTACCCGTTTACAGCCCACTTATTTTTCTTCCTTTAATTCGATTGATTCCATTGATAACCAAAACTCCCTTCGTAGCGGGGTGCGTAATAAAATCCAGACTAAGCGAGATGGCATCAATGTGGATCTGATTGACTGGGCGCTCTACACCCAAGAAAACTTCAGTCAAAGTCGGGAGATGGGTATCCTTGGGGATAATATTGTGAGCCATGTTTATAACGAAGTAGCTTTACGCCCCGTGCCTTGGCTCAGCTTTGATCATTACTCCGCCTTACCCCTATCCGACGACGAGTTTACTGAGATTAACAACTCCCTTACTTGGCAAGTCCATCCTGCCTTGGACTTCAAGCTAAGCCACTTCTATTTAGATAATGTAAACTACGCCGCATCCGCCTTTGTATTAAATGATAGTCATGTTTTTGGCGTTGGCACTTTCTGGCGCTTAAACGAAAATTGGAAAGTCTCCCAAGACCTCTACTTTGAAGCCGACACAGGAGCGCTCTCCGAACAGCGCTATTCCATCTACCGCGACGTGGGTGCATGGAGCACGGCGGTCAGTGCATCTCTGCGTGAAAATGATAACAGTGAAGACGAGTTTACTGTCTATCTCAGTCTGACGTTGAAAGCCTTCCCAGCGGCTAACATCACAGTCAATAATTAATAAGCTATGAAATTAACGATTGTAGGTTCCGGCTATGTCGGACTCGTAACTGGAACGTGCTTTGCTGAAGTGGGTCATTATGTGACCTGTGTGGATAACGACGAAAATAAAATTAAACAACTCCAAGCTGGTATCATTCCCATCTATGAGCCGGGTTTAGAAACGCTCGTCCGTAAAAACGTCGAACTTGGACGCCTGAAATTCACCTCCTCGATTGATGAAGGCGTGAAAAATGGGGAAGTCGTTTTCATCGCCGTTCCCACACCACCTCAAGCCGATGGCAGTGTGGATCTGAGCTTTGTGGAAAAAGTTGCCCGTAGCATAGCAGAGGTGCTTACGGAATACCGTGTCATCGTGGATAAAAGTACGGTGCCCGTAAAAACGGGAGAAAAAGTGGCGGAAACCATTCGCCGTTATTGCAAAACAAATGTGGATTTTGATGTAGTCAGCAACCCTGAGTTTTTACGTGAAGGCAGTGCCGTTGCAGATTTAATGAACCCTGACCGCATTGTTATAGGTGCCAACGGAGATCGTGCCGCTGCCATCATGAAGGATGTTTATGAACCCTTCCATGCCCCTATCATGATCACAGACCTTAATAGCGCCGAGCTGATTAAGCACGCCAGTAACAGCTTCCTAGCTTTAAAAATCAGCTACATCAACGCCGTAGCCGCTATCTGTGAAGCTTCGGGGGCCGACATCGGTATGGTGGCAGATGGAATGGGTGCAGATAAACGGATCGGACGCGAATTCCTCCATGCAGGTTTAGGCTACGGTGGTTCCTGTTTTCCGAAAGATTTATCCGCCTTTATCCGTATCTCAGATGACTTAGGCTACGACTTTAGTTTACTTAAAGAAGTGGAGCGCATAAACGGCGACCAGCTTGAACGGTTCCTTAAAAAAATGCGTTCGGTCATGTGGGTCTTCCGCGAGAAGAAAATCGGGCAACTGGGTCTAGCCTTCAAAGGGAACACAGACGACATCCGTTCCAGCGTCGCCATTAACATCGCTCAACGCATGATAGAAGAAGGCGCCCTACTTAAAACTTACGATCCTAAAGGAATGGAAAAGTGCGCAGTTGCTTACCCCCAAATCCCTTTAGTCTCTGACCCCTATGACGTAGCTGTTGAGGCAGATGCCATCGTTGTAGCCACAGAATGGAAAGAGTTTAAAGAGTTAGATTGGCTTAAGATTAAAAAACTCATGCGCACACCGCTGATTTTCGATGGACGTAATCTCTTAGAGCCTGGGGAAATGAAAAACCTCGGATTTGAGTACTACAGCGTCGGACGTTAACTTTAAAATATATGAACACCGTTCTCGTTGGCTCCCAGTGGGGAGATGAAGGCAAAGGTAAAATTATTGATTTCCTCATGGATTCCCACGACGCCGTGGTGCGTTCCCAAGGTGGAAATAATGCGGGCCATACCGTAGAAATCGGTTCGGAAAAATTTGTCCTTCATTTAGTTCCCTCGGGCATCTTGCGTAAGGGAAAACTTTGCATCATCGGTCATGGCACCGTCATTGACCCTGTCTCCTTGGTTAAAGAAATCCAAGGCCTCGAATCCCGTGGCATCAAAACCAAAGGCCGCCTTCTTATCAGTGATCGTGCTCATGTCGTCATGCCTTTCCATCGCAGTTTGGACGCTGGCAGAGAGTCCGCCGCTAAAGGTAAGCTCATTGGCACGACCAAGCGCGGCATTGGCCCAGCCTATGGGGATAAAGCAGCGCGCGTAGGCTTACGCACCCATGACTTACTTGATCTGACTAAGCTAGAGCTTAAAATTAAAGCCCGCGTGTCGGAGGTGAATGAAACCTGTCGCCAAAAGAAATGGCAGACCGTTTCTGCTGCTGCCGTCATTAAAGAATACAAAGCTGCGGCAGAGATTCTAAAACCCTATATCTGCGACACCATTGCGAAAATTCATGAGCTCTTAGAAAAAAAGAAAAGCATGTTGTTTGAAGGCGCTCAAGGAACTTTCCTGGACATCGACTGCGGCACCTATCCCTACGTTACCTCCTCCAACACCACTTCTGGCGGCGCTTGCACGGGCTCGGGCTTACCCCCTAATCAAGTTCATAAAGTTATCGGCACCTTAAAAGCCTACACCACTCGCGTAGGTGAGGGACCGTTTGCAACGGAATCAGAAGAGCTTTCAGATATGCTGCATGAGATGGGGCGCGAGTTTGGAGCCACCACGGGCCGGGCGCGACGTTGTGGTTGGTTTGATGCTGTTCTGGTAAAATTTGCTAGCCGGATTAATGGCGTAACAGAGTTGGCTTTAACCAACCTTGACGGACTAGATCAATTGAAGGAAGTGAAGCTTTGCGTGGCCTATAAATTAGATGGAAAGACCGTCCACTATCCACCTGCTTGTATTGATGCCCTAGCTCGTTGCACGCCTGTTTATAAAATATTTAAAGGCTGGCAAAAAGATACTTCCAAGTGCCTTAAGTTCGGTGAGCTACCCATTGAGGCGCGCACTTACTTAAAAGCATTGGAAGAAGTAAGTGGCGCCAAGCTCCTCATTGTCTCGGTTGGCCCGCGTCGGGAGCAAACTTTTTTCCCATGAAATCTGTGGCGAGGAGCGGACTGCCAGTTTTCGAGCGCATTCCCCGCCATGTCGCCATCATCATGGATGGAAACGGACGCTGGGCTAAAGCGCGTAAACTCCTACGTTTAGAAGGCCATAAAAGCGGAGCTAAGGCGGTAGAAGAGACAGTTAAAGCTGCGGCGGAGGCTAAGGTAGATTTTCTTACGCTCTATGCTTTCTCCGTAGAGAATTGGACTCGCCCTGCCACGGAGATCAAGGGACTCATGGCCTTGCTGGTGCAAACGCTCAAGCAATATGAAAAAACGCTCAACCAAAAAAACATCAGACTTAGAGCCATTGGTCGGTTAACTGATTTACCGGAAGCGGTTTTAAAACAACTTAACCGTACGATCCTAAGCACGGCCAATAATACGGGTCTGACTTTGGTATTAGCCTTAAGCTACAGTGGGCGCGTGGAGTTGGTGGAGGCCATGCGCGCGCTGGCGGAGCGAGTGCGCATAGGAGAATTAAAAACGAGCCAGATTAATGAAAAAGCTATTTCAGACCATCTTTACACTAAGGGAATTCCCGATCCTGACCTTTTGATCCGCACGAGTGGAGAAATGCGTTTAAGTAATTTTTTATTATGGCAAATTTCTTACACCGAGCTGTATGTCACGCAAGTTCTTTGGCCTGACTTTGGACGCGAAGAGTTTTTTAATGCTCTCAGCTCCTACAACCAGAGGCAACGCCGCTTCGGGGCAGTCTAGCAGTTATGTTCCGCTCACGTTTATTTTCATCGGTGATTCTGATCGGGCTTCTGATTTTGATGGTCTGGCAGGAGTATCGCACGGCACTTTTTGTTTTAGTGTCGCTTTTAGGTTTAATTGCGCAGTCGGAATTTTATGCCATGCAGGAAGCGAAGGGACTAAGAGTTTTTAAAAAAGCAGGGCTGATCTGTGGTGCCGCTTTTTTTATCATAACCTATGTCGGCCTAGTTTTTCTAAAAGGGGATGTGCGTAATACGAAAGCTCTGGAAACATTTATTATTCTGCTTTCCATCTTATTTATTTTAGGGCGCCAGGTTTTCGAGAAAAAACAAAGCACCGCACTGGCTACGGTGGCGCTGACGCTTTTTGGATTTTTTTATATTCCGTATCTTTTCCATTTTATTCCAAAGATTTTTTTTAATGAGGCTTCTTCCCAAGGGAACGGAGTTATGCTGGCGCTCTATCTCGTGGCCGTGACTAAGGTGACGGACATAGGAGCGTATTTATGGGGTTCATGGTTGGGACGCCATAAAATGATTCCGCTGATTAGCCCGAAGAAAACGTGGGAGGGCTTAGCTGGAGGCATTCTGACGGCCTTGGCTTTAAGCTTGTTCTTAACGTGGTTGATGCCGAACGCCTTAGCTCCCATTGTCGGCATCCACGCCGTGATTTTGGGGGTATTACTTTCATCCGTAAGTGTGGTGGGTGATCTCGCAGAATCCGTAATTAAACGGGATTCTGATACTAAGGATTCGGGTGTGGTTATACCAGGGATCGGAGGTTCTCTGGACTTGGTGGATAGTCTGCTTTATACAGGACCCTTGTTTTACTGTTATTTAATTTTAATCAGTTAGGAATTTTATGAAGCGTGTCATTGTTTTAGGGGCAAGTGGATCGATTGGCTTAAGCACGGCTAAGGTGGCGCGGCGTTTGCCTAGTGAAATGAAGATCGTTGGGCTGGCGGTAAATAAGAGCGTTGAGTCTTTGTTGGGACAAGTGAAGGAATTCGGGCCTGAGGCAGTGGCAGTGGTTGATGAAGCCGCAGCGGAACAGGCCGCCCAAGGCTTGCCCCCTTCCTGCCGGCTTCATCGCGGACGTCAAGGCCTCGTCGATCTGGTGCGCGAGACAGAGGCGGACATGGTGCTAGTCGCCATCGTGGGCACGGGTGGGTTGGAGCCTGCGCTGGCTGCGCTGGAAACGGGTAAAGAATTAGCGGTGGCGAGTAAGGAAATTTTAGTCATGGCCGGGGAAACCGTCATGAGCTTGGCTAAGAAAAAAGGGTTAGCGGTATTACCAGTTGATAGTGAGCATAACGCTATTTTTCAATGCTTGCATGAAGCACCTGAACGTGAAGTGCAACGCTTGATTTTGACGGCTTCAGGGGGCCCCTTTCGTTTAACGCCAGCAGCGGATTTAGCTAAAGTAAGCGTGGCGCAAGCTTTGAAACATCCCACGTGGGAGATGGGTCGTAAGATCACGATAGATTCGGCTAGCATGTTTAATAAAGGCTTAGAGATGATCGAGGCGCGCTGGTTGTTCGGAGTGGGGATGGAGAAGATCGATGTGATCGTGCATCCCCAAAGCATTGTTCATTCGATGGTGGAATTTGTGGATCATTCCGTAATTGCGCAGCTCAGTCACACGGATATGTGTTTTCCCATCCAGTATGCGGTCACTTATCCTCGTCGTTTGCCCACAAGTCTGCCGCCCTTGGATTTTGCTAAGCTGGGGCAGATTGCGTTTGAGGCACCAGATGCGGTAAGGTTTCCGGCTTTACGTCTGGCACGGGAGGCGGGAATGGCTGGGGGGACATTGCCAGCAGTCATGAATGCAGCAAATGAAGTGGCGGTGGATCGTTTTTTAGCGGGTGGAAGCAGTTTTCCGAAAATTTGGGAAACGGTAGAACGTGTTATGAATGCGCACGAGAACATTGCTTCACCTGATCTGGATGCTATACTTTTGGCAGATCAATGGGCTAGAAAACAAGCTGAACAACTTTAAGGAATTATGCTCTCGGCACTTTTAACTGTAATACTTACCTTCACGGCGGCGTTTATTTTATTTAGCATAACTGTGTTTGTTCACGAGTTAGGCCATTTCTTGGCCGCGCGCTGGAGAGGCTTGGTGGTGGAGGAATTCGCTATAGGTATGGGGAAGAAAGTTTGGGGTTTTCGTTGGGGTGGCGTAGAATGTAATTTAAGAGCTTTCCCCTTTGGCGGTTTCGTTAAACTACCGCAAATGGTGGCCATGGAAGTGGTGGAAGGCCAGACTCAGCAAGATATTGATGCATTACCACCAATCTCGCCGCTTTCAAAAATAATCACGGCCTTTGCGGGACCTCTCTTTAGTTTTTTCTTAGCCGTGTTTTTTGCCATACTCTGTTACCTGATAGGTATCCCTCAGAACCAAGCCATGCTGACGAAAGTGGTGGGCTATGTGGAGCCGAATAGTCCTGCCCAGCAGGCGGGGATCTTAGCAGGGGACGAGATTGTGACAATCGACGATCGCAGCGTGAGCCGCTGGGCGGGGCGTTATGACGGGGTGGCAGAGTCAATAATGCTCGCAAAAAATGAGTTAGTTAAGGTTGATATTTTGCGAGCTGGTCTGCCCATGAGTTTTTCCGTCCTGCCAGTTAAAGATCCGAAGATGGAAAATCTGAGAACTATCGGGATTGAAAACTATCCAACTCATGTTGCGGAAATTGGTACGGTTCATCCTAACTCTCCCGCTGCGTCTGCGGGTATGAGAAAGGGGGACGTAATTATAGAAATCAATGGCCAAAAAGTTACGAGTCCTGGTCAAGTTACCTACTTAATGAATAAGCAAGAGGGGTTATCTGCCATCGTTGTTAAGCGTGGCGAAGAAATCTTAAATATTTCGATAAAGCCACTTTTTGAAAAAACCACGCAAAGATATTTATTAGGCATTAATTGGAACATGTCTGATCCTAAAACCGTCCATCTCAGCCCAGTGGATCAGATCGTCAATGGGGTTTTCACTATTCAACGAACCTTCGAAGCGTTAGCTAGTCCGAAGTCAGGTGTTGGCCTCCGACATTTAAGTGGGCCCGTTGGCATTTTTGATAAATTAATGAATCTACTTACGGTTGACTGGCGATTAGTCTTATATTTTTCTGTTATTTTAAATGTTAACCTCGCCATCATGAATCTCTTACCCATCCCCATTCTCGACGGTGGGCACATCGTCCTCTCTGTCATAGAGTGGATTCGTAGAAAACCTGCTGAGCAAAAAATCATTGAGATACTCCACATGGCTTCTTTTGGGCTCCTTATTAGCTTCTTTCTTTACGTCACATTCTTTGATATAAGTAGAAGTGGTAAACGTGCAAAAAGCTTTTTCGAGGGCGGTAATAAAGACAATACGACCCTTCAATTCGAACAACCCGCACCCGCTAAAAAATAGTTATGCTCACCCAATACTGCTCTAATCCCTTTGTTTATAAGCGTCGAGTCACGCGTGAAGTCACCATAGGTAAAGTCAAAATGGGTGGGAACAACCCCATCGTCGTCCAATCCATGATCACCTGCGACACCATGGACACAGACGCCTGTGTTAAGCAAACACTGGACCTCGTCAACGCTGGTTGCCAACTCGTGCGCATAACCGCACCCACCGTAAAAGACGCTGCTAATCTTAAAAATATTAAAGCAGAACTTCTCGCTCAAGGCTGTGACGTTCCCATCGTGGCTGACATCCATTTCAAACCCGATGCCGCTATGGAAGCCGCCCTCTGGGTGGACAAGGTTCGCATTAACCCAGGTAACTTTGCCGATAAAAAGAAATTTGCCGTTCGTGAATATAGCGACGACCAGTATGATGAAGAGCTCGTCCGTATCGAAGAAACCTTCACTCCTCTTGTGCATCTTTGTAAAGAACGTGGTCTAGCCATGCGCATCGGCACAAACCACGGCTCCCTCTCCGACCGCATTATGAACCGCTATGGAGACACGCCCCTAGGCATGGTAGAAAGTGCCCTTGAGTTCGCCCGGATTGCCCGTCGTTTTGATTACCATAACTTCGTCTTCTCCATGAAGTCATCTAACCCCAAGGTGATGATCAATGCCTACCGCCTTCTTATTGCTAAACTTAATCAAGAAGGTCCCGATTGGAATTACCCCATCCACCTCGGAGTTACCGAAGCCGGTGAAGGTGAAGATGGACGCATCAAAAGCGCCATCGGTATCGGCTCCCTTCTTCTCGACGGCCTAGGCGATACCATCCGCGTCTCCCTCACCGAAGACAGCATCCATGAAATTCCCGTGGGACGTGCCCTGGTCGAATATGCTAAAGGTCTCAGCTCGTGCCAACAAGTTAGTGAGTCTTATGCGTTGAGCTTTGATCCCTTTGTTTATCTACGTCGCAATAGTATTCCCCTCAGCATTCAAGGGTTCACTCTCGGCGGTACGAACTCCGCTCGCATCTATTCCCTGCATGACATTTATGAGACGCTAAAACCTCGCTTTACTCAAATGGGGGATACTGCACCTGAAATTATTTACGAAACCTCTGAGGTTCAAGAAGTCGATCTCCATGATGAAAAAGTTATCCAAGCGATCAACGACATGGAATCTCCCGTCGTTGTCACCGTCAAAGACGGCAGTGACCTCAACGTAGCTACAGCCTTCCGCATCCTCGCCTCCAGAATACATCCGCGCCACCCTATCTTGCTAAAGGACACCTTACATCCTGAACGTGAAACAGACCTGCTCAGCACCATGCTAAGCTCATCCATTCACATAGGCTCGCTCCTTTGCGACGGCATTGGCGATGCCATCCTCCTGCGCCAAGAAAAGGCGCCAGGAGCTAACATCCGCCTAGGTTATAACATCTTGCAAGCTGCGGGTAACCGTATCTTTAAAACCGATTACGTGGCCTGTCCCTCTTGCGGTAGAACTCTCTTTGACCTGCAAAGCACCACCGCTAAAATCAAGGCCGCCACTCTCCACCTTAAAGGCGTCAAAATTGCCGTCATGGGTTGCATCGTGAACGGTCCAGGCGAAATGGCCGATGCTGATTTTGGCTACGTCGGTGGCGCACCGAATAAGATCAACCTCTACATCGGTAAAAAGCCTGTTAAGTTCAACATCCCTGAAGACCAAGCCGTGAACCAGCTTGTGGATTTAATTAAAGAAAACGGCAAGTGGGTCGAACCTGTTCCCGCAGAAAATGATCAAGCTGTCCTCGTTTAAATTAAATTTTAACCACGGTGAGCGGCTAGTTTTATTATTAGAATTACCATGCACAGCACCTTATTTAGAGGTTCTACTTAACCGATGAAGGCCGCTGTTTACAAACGCTATGGCCCGCCTGAGGTGGTGCATGTTATGGAAGTTCCCACACCCGTGCCGACGGCAGATGAGGTGCTCATCCGCATCCATGCCACCACGGTGGCATCGGGCGACTGGCGTGTGCGCAGCCTGCAAGTGCCGCGTGGCTTTGGCCTGATCGCGAGGCTTTTCTTTGGCGTAAGCTCACCCAGAAACTGCATCCTCGGAACCGAGTTATCCGGCACGATAGAGGCCATCGGCGCAAACGTCTCGCAGTGGTGCGTGGGTGACAAAGTGCTCGCCTTTCCTGGTGTTGGCATGCGCTGCCATGCGGAATACCGCACCATGTCTGCAAGTGGCAACCTAGTGGCTAAGCCTAGCCGGCTTAGTTTCGAGCAGGCGGCTGCGCTTTGTTTTGGCGGCACCGCGGCGCTCTATTTTTTGCGCAACTTGGGTAATATTCAGCGTGGTGAGCACGTGCTCATTCTGGGTGCGTCAGGTGCCATCGGCACCGCCGCAGTCCAGTTAGCCAAGCATTTTGGTGCAGAAGTGAGTGCCGTGTGCAGCAGTGCTAATGCTCAGCTTGTGGCTGGACTTGGTGCCGATCATGTCATTGATTACGCCAAGGAAGATTTTACCCGCAACTTATCCTGTTATGATATCATTTTCGATACCGTCGGTGCGACAAGCTTTGCTCGTTGTCAAGAGGCACTAAAACCAAATGGACGCCTCCTGTTGGCGGCAGCAGATTTACTTCAAATGCTGGACGCCGCACGCGGCAGGCGCGCGCAGGGCAAATGCGTTTTTGCGGGCACTGCACCAGAGAAGCGGGCTGATCTGGAGTTCTTGTGCGAAGTTGTAGAGCTCGGGCAATTCGTCCCCATCATCGATTCGACTTACTCTTTGGAAAGCATCGTAGCCGCCCACGCTCGCGTCGATACCGGACGTAAGCGCGGCAATGTCGTCGTTGTCATGCCTCTACCACTAAGTCAGTAAAAGGTGGACTAAATCGCACTTCGGCTGGTTTGCAGTATTGGGTCGACCAGTCTCAATCCTCATTTTCAAAGAAAATAGGCTAGTCTGAAGGTGATTGTAGTAAGGAGTTTGCGCTACCGGTGGAGGGGATCGAACCCACACACTCTTGCGAATACTAGATTTTGAGTCTAGCGCGTCTGCCAATTCCGCCACACCGGCGCAAAGTGGGATCATCTCAAAAATCAGGGGGCTTGCTCAAGAGAAAAGTGCGATTGACTCTTTTTATTTTAGAAGTTCGGTTTAAGACTATCTTTCATAACGGCAGGTTTGAAGGGTGTCAGAGCAGGGGCGGGTGGTGGGGTCGGTGTGATCAAAGGTTCTGTTATTAGCTCACCTGAGGGGCTCTTTTCCGCAGCGATTGGGGCGGCGTTGTCGGCAGCGATTTTAGGGACATCGTAGGATCGGGACGCTTCAGGCATTTGTAGCATGAGTGTTTCGTAAACCTTTATAGCAGACTCTGCTTGATGGTGAGTGGCGTAGAGCTTTGCTAATTTGAGGGAGTTGCGGATGATATTAGGACTGCCTACGGACAGACGGATGGCCTCTTTTCTTAAGGGAATGAGGAGCTCAGGTTCTGATTTAAGATCACTCAGGATGTCGGCGTAGCCTTCGAGAAATATGGGGGAGTTGCGTGCAAATTCGGCTACTTTACTTATTTTTTCGAGTTTGACGGGAAGGCTTTCTTGGCTGGCCGCAATGAGTCGGGCTGTGCGTAGGTAGATCCAAGGTGCCTCTGGGGTAGTGTTGGTCTGGGTGCGGTTCAGGTTATCCAAAAAGCGGCGTGGGAAGGGCCGATAGAGTGGGTCGCCTAACATGGTCATGGTCCAAGAAATGCCGGCCTGAGATTGGTAGCTAGCTTCCGCAAAGGTGTAGCCGTTTAAGAGGGCGCGCAGAAAGGTGCTGGGATCGGGGGTGAAGCGCAGGTAGGGTTCATAGACCGAGCCCATGGTGGCGGCGGCACCTTTTGCGAGAAGGGGGCCGGCCCAGTTTTTTTCTTTGCTGCGGAGCGTCTCGGCACTAAAGGAATGGATGTGGTAGGCGATAGCTCCTGGACGAAAATGAAACTCAGGACGGAGAAAAGGGCCGTTCATATTCCACTCATACCAACCAAAGTAGAGGGCGGCATCATCCCAGACAGCGGTGGAGCCCACGGTGGCGGGTTCTTGGTCGAGTTCGGTTTCTAGGCCATTGGTTTGGGCGATGATGGCGCAGGTTTCGATCCATTGGTCTCCGATTCGGTAGGGATCCTTAGGGTCTTTGATGTTACGGGAATCGAGATAGACCCGTCCGGTGAGTTCTAGGTTTTCTGTGGCGAGGGCATCGTCCATCATGCGGATGACGGTTTCTGGGTCAGGTCCGTCAAGGCGACACACTAAGATAAGTTGGTTAGCGAGGGATTGGTTGAAGGGGGATAACTCTTTTTCCGTGAAGTAAGGATTGGGGTAGAAGCCGATTACAGGCAATCCTTCCGTGGGTAGGGTGGAGAGTTCGGAGTCAACGCAGGCGCGGTTAAAGCGGAAGGGTTCTGGAACCGTAAGAGTCTGTGTGAAAGTGGGATCTTCTTCGATGCGCAGGGGTATGCCTTGAATTAGGACAATGATCCAGATGTCGTTAGAGACGGCTTGGTTGACTTTAATTTCTTGGTCAAAAAGGCGGATGATATTAGGTTTTCGTTCGATCCACTTTTTTTTAAGAAGGTAGGCGTTAATGGGGTCCCGTAGGCTGAGGTTGTAGTCCCTGCGACTGATGGTTTCATTTAGGGAACAAGGAAGTCCGAGGAGGCGTTCTTCGGGGATGGAGCGGAGCTTAGCGTAATGAGCGGCGAGGGATTTAGAAACGGGTAGATCTGAATTATAAACGACTAGAACTTTTTTTGCCAGTTCGTTGGTTGGTAAAGCGAAGAGATGGGGGCTAAAGATGAGGACGAGTGCGTAGGTAAAAATTGTGTAAAAAATAAAATACAAAGATGTAGCTTTAATTAAACGAGAGCGAGGCGTGTTGCTAGATTGATAAATAGGACGTGAATTCACGAGAGTTAGTCCAAGTTTAGCACAAGCTCGTCATAGGCCAAGAAGACATTCGCTGGGAGAAGTGCTTGGCGCTGGTCGTGAAAGAAGTCGTGGGAGATGTGGGTGAGGTAAAGGGCTCCTGCGTTGACTCGGTGACCAGCTTCGATGGCTTGGGCTACGGTGAGGTGGGTGGGGTGTAGTTTATCACGTAAACCGTCTAGGATGAGGATGGGTAGGTCACGGAGTTGGGCGGCCACGGCATCTGTGATTTCAGCGCAGTCGGGAATGTAGGCGGCGAGGCGGCGGCCGTTTTTTTCAAAGATAAAGCCATAGGTTAAGGTCTTACCGTGAGGGACTTCGACGGGGATGACGCGGAGGGAGCCGATGGTAAAGGGATTATCAAAAACATGGGCGATGGCTTGGACGTAGTTATTTTTGATATGGGTATTTTCAAAGGCGTAGGAGAAGACGGTGAGGAGACGTTGATGGGTGTCCTTTGAACAGTGGACGGGCAAGGGAGAGGAACGGCTATCACATAAGCGACGTAGGTCATCGAAGCCAATGAGGTGATCGTTGTGAGCGTGGGTCAAGATGACGGCATCGAGCTGAGTCATGCCTGCGCGGAGGGCTTGCATACGGAGATCAGGTGTGGTGTCGATCAGGATAGAAAGGTTATCATCTTGCAACCACACCGAGGAGCGCAAACGTTTATCTTTAGGGTCGGGGGAAAGGCAGACGGGGCAAGCACAGCCGATCATGGGCACGCCTTGGGATGTTCCGGTTCCGAGAAAAGTAAGTTGCACGGCTGCTAGGCTAAGTGCGGATGCTGGTTAGGAAAAGGCGAAAATGATTTACCTTAGGTGAGGCGAGGCGGGTGAGGTTTAAGTTTTTGCCACGACTAGCATGATTAGAACACAAGGCAGATAAAGTAAGGAGGCAAGGAAGAGGGTGCGGGTGTGTTTGGTGCTAGGATCACGGACGCAGCGGACGGCACAGCTTAGGTACGATGCACCAAAAACACAGGCGGTGACTAAGTAGAGCCAAGAGGCGGAGCCAGTAATAAAGGGAATGATGCTTACGGGGATGAGGAGCGTGGCATAGAAGCAGCTTTTTAAGGCGGTGCTGCGTCCATTGAGATCTGTCAGGGTCAGCATTTTAAAACCGCCCCGGGCGTAGTCTTCTCGGTAGATCCACGCGATGGCGAGGAAGTGGGGCATTTGCCAAAAGAAGAGAATACCAAAAAGAGCCGTCGCATCCCAGGTCCAATCGCTGCGCGCAGCAGACCAGCCGATGAGTGGGGGGATGGCGCCAGGGATGGCACCGATGAGGGTGTTCCAAGGACTGACTTTTTTCAGGGGTGTATAGATTGCGATGTAAATAAAAAGGGTGAGAGCGGCGAGGAAGGCTGAGTTAAAATTAACGCTGATGAGTAGATATGAAATACCCCCGCCTGAAAGAAAACAGCCTAGGGCTAGGGCGTCACGCTTTTCCCAGCGTTGAGTGGGCAGGGGACGATCCTGAGTGCGCTTCATTTGCGTATCGGGTTGAATTTCTAAAAGTTGATTAAGAGCGGCGGCGCCTGAGGCGACAGCGTAGGTGCCAAGTAGGAGGTTGAGCAGTCTGAACCAAGAGCCAGCCGAGGCGTCGGCTCCAAACAAGTAGCCGATGAGGGTGGAGAAAAGCACGAGTAGGGTGAGACGAAGTTTCGTGATTTCAGCAAAGATACCCCAAGCCGCTTTAAGGCTTTGGAGGCTGGTCAGATCAGTGGCACTGCTTTTGTTCATGAAGGAAGGGGGCGTATGAGCTAAGAGCAAAGTTGGTAGATGGACAATGAGGAATTTCTCTTACTTGCTAAGTTGATAGGGATTTGGCTAAAATTAGGTATGGGCAGGATTTTTTCAGGCTTAGTTTCTATTACCTTCCGTCATTTAGCACCGCAGGAAATCACTAATCTTGTCTCACAAGCAGGACTTGAAGGGATTGAATGGGGAGGGGATGTGCATGTACCTCATGGAGATAAAGAAAAGGCCTTAGAGGTAGCTCGTATGACACAGGATGCGGGCTTGCGGGTGGTGTCTTATGGTTCGTATTACCGTGTAGGTAGCAGCGAGGGGGAGGGACTTTCCTTTCATCAAGTTCTGGAGACAGCATTGGCTCTAGGGGCGCCGTCCGTTCGGGTCTGGGCCGGTATCTGTGGCTCTAAGCAGTGTGAAGTTTCGTCTCGCTCATGGGTGGTCGAAGAGTGCCGGCGCATTGCTGTTTTAGCTGCACAAGAAGGCTTAAGCGTGTTGACGGAGTATCATACAGGAACCTTAACAGATTGCGCTGATTCGGCCGTGGAGTTGATGAAAAGTGTGGGGCAACCTACATTTCACTCCTTATGGCAGGTCTGCTCACAGGAGAGCGCTTTGGTTAACAAGCAAAGCCTTGAGGCGATACGCCCATGGTTAACTCATTTACACGTAAATCATTGGTCGCTGAACTCCTTTCAACGATTGCCTCTGAGTGAAGGTGAGGATCAGTGGCTAGGTTACTTGCGTCAAGCTGCCTTGGTGGAAGGGGAGCGTTACGCACTGTTGGAATTTGTGCAAGGTGATCAGCCTGAGGCCTTTTTGCGAGATGCCGCTATGTTAAAGAGCTGGCTCCAAGAAATAAATTCGTAGGCATAAAAAATAAATTAATAATTTATGTCCATGAGACAAAGTCGGCTCGGTTCCTGCTTTAAGCTTAGGTATGACAAAGCCGCACAAGCCAAAACGGGTTCTAAAAAAATCTACGACGACCAGCATCCTTTTCCTGTCGACATGGCTGGCCGATTCTAAGCATTTCCCTCAAGCTCTCGCTTTTTGGGCTAACTCTCCAGAGGGCAGTTCCACTTACGTTCCGCTTCGTAGCACTCGTGGCGCTTGATTCCTATTTTTCTTGTCTTATCGCTTAAGCTTCTTTTCACTAGTGTATGCTATTTAGTAAATATCAGGCAGAAGAGTTTTTTGATGAAATGTTTACGGCTGAAGGACAGGTTCGGCCTCATTACAAAAGCCTGCAAAATCGTTTTGACCAATTAGGCGTCAACGAGTTTGACCAAAAACGTCAAGCCGTGGATCTCAGTTTCATGCGCATGGGCGTGACGTTTACTGTTTATGGGGACAGTGAAGGCACTGAGCGTATTTTTCCCTTCGATTTAGTTCCGCGCATTATACCGAATAAAGAGTGGGAATATCTGCAACGTGGATTAGAGCAACGGATCACCGCTCTTAACATGTTTCTGCACGACATTTACCATGAGCAACGCATTTTAAAAGAGGGTATTATTCCAGCTTCCTACGTTCTTACCGCTAAACATTTCCGACCTGAATTCATGAACTGCAAAGTCATGCGTGATATTTATATTCACATTTGCGGCACAGATTTAATCCGAGACGATAAAGGTCAATATTTAGTTTTAGAAGATAATGGGCGTTGCCCCTCAGGCGTTTCCTACGTTCTCGAAAATCGCCAAGCTATGCGGCGAGCCTTTCCTAATCTCTTTGAACGCGCTGGGGTGCGCCCAGTTGATAATTACGCAAGTGATCTCCTCAATACCCTCCGTTACGTCGCTCCCAATGGTAAGGATAATCCCACCATCGCTGTCCTCACCCCTGGTATCTACAACAGTGCCTATTTTGAGCATACTTTCTTAGCTAAAGAAATGGGTGTTCACATCGTAGAAGGTGGAGACCTTGTGGTGCGTGATTCTAAGGTCTTCATGCGCACAACAAAAGGTTTAGAACAGGTGGATGTCATTTACCGCCGGATCGACGATGACTTCCTTGATCCCTGTGTCTTCCGTCCTGACTCTGCCCTAGGTATTCCAGGTCTAGTCAACGCCTACCGTGCGGGCAATGTCAGCTTGGCTAACGCTATCGGCACGGGCGTGGCAGATGATAAGGTCATGTATTATTTTGTGCCACGCATGATCAAGTTTTACCTCGGCCAAGACCCTATCATTCCTAACGTGCCCACCTACTTAGCTACGGAAAAAGAAGACTTAAAATACATGCTGGAAAATACCGCTAAACTCGTGGTTAAAGCAGCCAATGAGGCAGGTGGTTACGGCATGTTAATCGGCCCTAAAGCAACGGCGGCAGAAGTTAAAGACTTCCAAGCTAGAATTAAAGCAGAGCCACGTAACTACATTGCTCAGCCCACTATTTCCCTCTCCCGCCACCCGACCTATTCGGACCTCAGTCAGATGGAAGGACGCCACATAGATTTTAGACCTTACATATTATACGGAGATAAAATACGCATCATGCCAGGTGGCCTAACGCGTGTAGCTTTAAAAAAAGGATCACTCGTCGTTAACTCATCCCAAGGTGGCGGAAGCAAAGATACTTGGGTTCTTTACGGAGACGAATAATATGTTATCACGCGTTGCCAATTCTCTCTTCTGGATGAGCCGCTACCTAGAACGTGCGGAAAATGTCTCACGTATCGTCGATGTAAATCTGCAGTCCCTCCTAGACTACAAAACCCTCGACGACAAACGAATCAAAGAACAGTGGGAACCTCTGGTAAATACCCTAGGTGACGACGAACTCTTCCGTTCCCTTTACAAAAAGTCTGACAGTCACAGTGTCACAGAATTTTTAACCTATAATGAGGAAAATCCTAACTCCATCCTCTCCTGCATTATTTCAGCGCGGCATAATGCCCGCGCCGCGCGTGACCAGATAGCGCTAGAAATGTGGGAAGAAGTTAATCGCCTCTACCTCTTCATCCGATCAAAAGAAACCAAAAAACTCTGGCAAGAAAGCCCCTACGATTTCTACCGCGAGATAAAGCAAAGCTCCTACAAACTTCAGGGTCTAACCAGTGCCACCACCATTCACGGCATCAATTTAGAATTCATGATGATGGGTCGCTTCCTTGAGCGTGCCGATATGACTAGTCGTATCCTTGATGTCAAACACCGAACACTTCAAGATGCCGTCTGCGGACCCGAGGAAGATAACAACACCATGATTGAGTGCGCCGCCGTCCTCCGATCCTCCAGTGCTTATGAGGCTTACCAGCACACCTACGTTTCAGGTGTTGCCCCAAAAAAAGTAGCAGAGTTTCTCCTTTTATCAGATTCCTTCCCTCGTTCCCTCCGCTTTTGCGTGCGCACCTTCGATCATTTTCTACGGAAAATGACCGGGAGCGACCCAGGCTATTTTCGTAATGAAGCTGAAAAGCTTTCAGGCCGTCTTTTAGCTGAGCTCAACTACACCACCATGAATGAAGTCTTCGCTATGGGTCTGCATGAATACCTAGACCACGTTCAACTCAAACTTAGTGATGTTGGTGTAGCCATTTTTGAGACCTACATTTTTTACCAGCAAACAGACTTAGCTAAAGAGATTGAATACCAAAAACAGCAGCAATCACAGAGCCAATCACAGAGCCAATCACAGAGCCAATCACAGAGCCAGTCTCAGCATCAAACGCCACGCCAAAAGCAGCAGCAGTAGGAAAAAGAGGGTTGAGTTTTGCTCAGGCTTAAGCAGAAGAGTTTTTTGTGATGTTCTTGGCTTTTGCGCACTATCCTAGGCATTGATGGAAAATGGCTCTAAAGAACTTAACTTTAAAGCGACAAGATTACCCTTTTTACGTTCTTGCTTTTATTCCTTTTAGTGACATTTTGGCACTATGAAGTCATCATTCCTTGAGAAGTTACTCCAGCGGATGAAACATTTAGGGCAAGGGGAGTTGCAGACGTACTTAGTGCGCTTGGCCCGGGAAATCGGCTTTCTGGAGACGATCTTTAATAGTTTGCAGGATGCCATTGTGGTCTTGGACAGGGAAGGAAGGGTGGAATATACCAATCTAGCTGTGCAAAAATTATTGCCTTTGCCCGTAGAAATTCCAGCAGGAACACCTATTTCAAAATATGTGCGGGATGTGGATTGGGCGACGTTGTTAGCTGCTGGACAGACGTCGCGGCGGTTGTTGGAAATTCATTATCCTGAATCACGCACTTTGGAGTTCTATCTATTACCGATGCAGGAGAAGGATGGTTCGACCACGGCGTTTGTGGCAATTTTTAGGGATGTGACGAAGCAGCGGACAGATGCGAGGGTGGCGATAGAGTCGGAGCGGTCTCAGGCACTGACCTTACTCTCGGCGGGGGTGGCGCACGAGTTGGGGAATCCGATCAATAGTTTAAACATTCATCTACAATTAATGGAGCGGGATTTAAAGAGGATACCGGAGGCTCAAGCGGGGCATTTACAGGAGTCGATTCGCATTGCTCGTAATGAGATGGATCGGCTGGATGTTATTATTAGTCGTTTTTTAAAAGCGGTGAGACCGACTTTACCAGAATTGCGTGAGGTGCAGGTGATGCAGATATTACAGGAGATTTTAGAAACTCTTAGGGCTGAAATTTTAGACAGGAATCTTATAGTGGAGTTAGATGTAGAGGAACCGATGCCATTGTTAAGGTTGGATTCGGAACAGATTAAGCAGGCTTTTTATAACATTATTAGAAATGCAATGCAGGCCTTAACCGAGAAGGGCATATTAAAAATTACGGTGGAGAAGGTGATGGGGGCGGTGGTGGTGACATTTAAGGATAATGGGTCAGGCATTTCATTGGAGGATATTCCCCGTGTGTTAGAGCCTTATTATACGACGAAGCAGCGGGGATCAGGGTTGGGACTCATGATTGTGCATAGGATTTTACAGGAACATGGGGCGGAGTTACAGATTGAGAGTTTTCCTGAGCAGGGCACGACAGTGCGGATAAGGTTCCCTTTAGGGCAGCCGCAGGTGCGGTTGTTGGAAGAGAGAGTTTGAGTGAGGCAAGGAGATTAAAATGAAATACTTACCAATACTTCTAATTGTCGATGATGAGAAGCATACGCGGGATGGGCTGCGACGTGCGATGGAGGATCATTTTGAAATCTATGTGGCGGCGGATGAAGCTTCAGCCTTTAACATGATGGAGTCGGAGAAAGTGGATGTGGTTCTGACGGATCTACGTTTAGCGGGAGATAATGGGATGAAGATTTTAGATAAAGCGCGCAGTCTGCAACCTGCACCGATCTGTGTCATGATGACGGCGTATGGCTCAGTGGAAAATGCGGTGGAGGCGATGCGCCGGGGAGCTTATGACTATGTGACGAAACCAGTGAATATAGATAAGCTGGAAATGCTGTTGTTAAGGGCTTTGAAGGGGCGGCTGGTGGAGGACGAGAATAGGCAGCTGAGACAGCAGTTGGATGAGAAATTTGGTTTGGAAAAACTGATCGGTCGGTCGGCTAAGATGGTGCAGATTTTTGATTTAATCAGGCAGGTGGCGGATTCAAGGGCCAGCGTCTTGATTGAGGGAGAGAGTGGGACGGGCAAGGAATTGGTGGCACAGGCTATTCATTCCTTGAGTGCAAGGAAGTTAAAGCCATTTATCCCGGTGCATTGTGCGGCAATTTCGGCTCAGTTATTTGAAAGTGAGTTATTCGGGCATGAGAAGGGAGCTTTTACGGGAGCGCAGGAGAGGCGGGTGGGTAGGTTCGAACAGGCGGATGGGGGGTCAATCTTTTTAGACGAGATCGGGGAAGTGGATGCGGCAACTCAGGTTAAATTATTACGCGTTTTGGGGGAGAGATCCTTTGAAAGAGTTGGTGGTAACAAGAAAATCGAGGTGGATGTGAGGTTAATTTCGGCTACGAACAGGAATTTAGAGGATCGGGTGAAGAGTGGAGATTTTCGGGAGGATTTGTATTATCGGATAAATGTGGTGAAGATTGAGTTACCGCCGCTGAGGGAGAGGCAGGAGGATATAGCGCTCTTAGCTAAGACGTATTTAGAGGAGTTCGGGAGGGAGAATAAAAAAAATGAATTACGGTTTAGTATTGAGGCGGAAAGGGCATTATTAAACTACGGATGGCCTGGAAATGTGCGGGAGCTAAAGACGGCGGTGGAGCATGGAGTGGTTTTGGCACGGGGGCAAGAGATCATGCTGGATGATTTACCGCCGAACTTAAGGAAGGTGGTGAATTTGGGTGATTTGCCTATGGGGCATAGTTTGAATTTGCAACAAATGGAAAAAGGGTCAATCATGAGAGCCTTGGAAGAGTGTGCTGGGAGCCGGACGGATGCAGCCAAGCTTTTGGGGATCAGTCGAAGAACCTTGCACCGAAAGTTGCATGAGTATCAGTTAACTTAAAGGGGAAGTGTTTTATATGAGTAATCTGCAAGATTTAGTGTACTCGCTTGAAGTGGGGGATTTACGGAAATGGATGTTAAGAGCTGCGGTATTATTTATCGTTTTGCTTTTAGGTGGATATTATTTAGGCACTCAGTTTAATGGACTAAAACAACCTGAGGCGATGGATCAGGCGCAGATTGCGCGGCAGATTTCGCAGGGGGAGGGGTTTACGACCAAGTTTATCCGGCCCATCATTCTCAAGTATTCCACGGAGGGTAAGGCTAAAGAAGAAGTTGATTTTCAAGCCATGCCTGATCTGGTTAATCCACCGGTTTATCCGTATCTCTTAGCGGCAGCGTTTAAGGTGACGGGAGTTTCCTTTGAGGTTGATAAAACAAAGTTAAAGGATTTTACCACGTTCCGGCCTGAAATGGTTATGGGTGGGTTTAACTTAGTTTGTTTAGTGTTAGCAATAGCTGTTTTTTATACATGGATGATACGGGCATTTGATGATCGCGTGGCTATCGTGGCTTCTCTTTTGTTTATTTTCACCAATTCAATTTGGGAATTTGTTATTTCAGGATTGAATGTGCCATTGCTCCTGTTGCTGATTTGCTGTTTAGGTGCGGCTTTGAATGAGGCATTTAGTGCGGATGAGGATGAGGAGGGTTCAACTCTCACACCTATGTTATGGCTCGGGCTGGCTGCTATCGTTGCAGGGCTGGCCTTCATGACTAGGTATTCCATGGTTGCGTTACCTTTAACATTGATTTTGGTCGCAGGTTTTCTCTTCCGAAACCGTGTGGCGGCACTGGTTATTTCGATAGGAGTGCCGTTGTTGATTTCTATGCCGTGGTTGATCCGTAACATTAATTTATCGGGCAACCCGTTTGGGTATGCATGGGTTCAGGTATATAGCTATGATTCTTCACTGTGGCGCACGTTTAGTGATTCCTTAGGTGGCTCAATCGGACTTAAGCAGCTTATAACGGCGATGGCTCTGGGGTTAGGTAATCAGGTGGAAAATCTTGGATTTTACTTAGGAGGCTTTCTTTTACCTGGGTTATTCTTTGTCGCTCTTTTTCACACCTACAAAAAAACTAATGTTCAGAATAGCCTTTATTTTTGGCTAGCGGCTAGTTCCGTTTTATTTGTGCTAAATGCGGTAATAGTCAAGCAATCAGATCCTCAAGAAAAGTTGGAGTTAAATGGGTTGATCGTACTTGTTCCTGTTCTGGCGGCCTTTGGGACGGCTTTTCTGGCTCTCCTCCTAGATCGACTCAAATTGCCGTCGAGAATTTTACAACTACCAATTATAGCGGTGGTTTTATTCATCCAATTAATCCCTTTAGGCATTAATATTCTGCAACGAAATCCGCCACGCTTTGCCTATCCGCCTTACTTCCCGCCTGTGCTATTTTTTATCAAAGACTGGGTGGAACCAAATGAAATCTTTTCGTCTGACATACCATGGGCTTCGGCTTGGTATTCTGATCGAGTTTCCGTCTGGATTCCTTTAAAGAAAAAGGATTTCTATGAAATGAATGACTTTAAATTTCGGATTGCCGCCATGCTGTTTACCCCAGAGACGAGTAATCGCAAGATGCTTAGCCAAATCCAGACTGGGGAGTACAGTGAGTGGGCGGCCTTGATTAAACGAACGGATCTGAAAGATCTGCCTCTGCCCTTTTTTACAGCTTTACCTCCGAATATAGAGCAAGACTACCTCTTATTTGCAGATAGACCAAGATGGCGTTAATTACGTATATAGATGTAAAATAAGGCTCAATGAACTTACTAACATATACTTGGGCGTAAAATTATTTGTTTTGACTATTTTAAATAAACTTACAAAGTCGGTTTTGAGATTTGTTCTACGCAGGGCAAATCATAATTAAATTTATGAATTTTATCGTAAAATATCTTTTGCTGACGGCATTGGTTTTGGCCTCGGTCTGCTTCCCTAACTTTGGGTTGGCTCAGAACGACGCCCGTGCAGGACAATTTAGTACAGGTAAGCCCTACACCATCTCGGTTAACTTACGCGAAGAGTACGATGACAACATCAATGCATCTTCAGTCAATGAAGAAAGTTCTTTCAAGACGATCATTTCACCAGAATTCATTTTCAAGTATCCCATGGATCAAACCATGTTTTCTTTTAGTTATTTATTTGATGCCACTTATTACAATGACCGCCAAGGTGACGAATGGGATATGGGGCATACCTTTGTCGGAAGGGTTAATCATAAGTTTACGGAACGGTTTGAAATAGATTTACGTAACCGTTTTAAATACTCGGCGGAGCCAGAGTTAGGCAATGGCGTTGCGGTGAATCGCCGTCTCGGTAATGGTTACAGCAACGATTTAAATCTAGATGCCACCTATGCGTGGACAGAGCGTTTCTCTACCGTGACAGGCTATAACAACACCATAGCTTCCTACGAAGATCCTATTATTTCTTTAGGGAATGATTATGTTAAACATGGCGTCACCCAAGACTTCCGACTCAGCGTGCTCCCTACAACGACGGCGGTGGTTGCTTACGCCTATGATACGTTTGATTACGAAAAGAGTCCTCGTGATTTTGACACTCACACTTTGACGGTAGGGGCAGATCACTATTTGTTACGTGAATGGTTGATCAGTGGTCGTGTCGGGGCGCAATATTTGATGAATGAAAACCCTATTTTAGATGATAACCTAGGCCCTTACGCTAACATTAAGTCAGTTTGGAACTTTCTGCCCAGAAGTTCCTTTACCGCTGGCTATAGTTTCCGCACCCAAGTCACCGATGCCGCAGTCTTCGGTAACCAGCAAACTCACACCTTTGATCTAGGAGTTTCCCATGCGTGGACTGCCAGATTTTCCACATCTTTAAGCGCGCAATATGCCTTGGCATCCTTTGACCAGAATCAGTCTCTGATTCCTGTTAATCAATCGTTTTACGAAAATACATTTAGCGCGCAATTAAGGGCTTCCTACGCTTGGACGGACTGGCTCTCGACGGATGCCGGCTATATTCGGAGCATGAGTGACTCCAATGTATTTGGTCGTGAGTTTGAGCGTAACCAAGTTTATATCGGTATTCGCGGAACCTATTAACTTTCCATTCTTGGCAGTTTACAAAATTGATTGTATTTGCCATGATTGCCTATGGCAGAGAATACAGAAGTAAGTCTTCATTTTAGTGATTATTGGCGCGTCGTAAAAAACCGCTGGCCTATTATTGCTATTCTTTTTGTTTTAGTGGTTGCAACAGCTTTTTTTTATACGCGCTCTATAGAAAAAGTTTATTCCTCCTCAGCGTTGGTTAAGGTCAGCACGGGTGAGAATAAGCAGTTGAACTTCATGCAGGATGAGGCCAATCCCTTTAACACCATAGATTTTCAAACAGAATTTGAAACCATTCAGTCTAAGAAGATTTTAGTTCCGGTTTTAAAGGCACAAAAAATCGACGAAAAATTCGCCTTAAAAGCTGGCTTGCCCATTAATGCGTATAAAGAAAATGAAGATTTTCTTTTTAATAGTTTTAAAGGTGGAAACTTACGAGTCCAACCCTTCCGTAATACTAAGCTCATTGAAATCACCGTTTTTTACACAGACCCTAATGATGCCAAAAATTGGGCCAATGCCATAGCTAACTACTATGCGGAGTATCGCGTAGCTGAGATCACAGGCAATAAAGGCGGGGGACTAAGGGTCGTAGAAGAACAGTTACAGAAACAACGCAATTCGGTACAAACCGCTAACCAGAAAGTTCAAGACCTACGTAAACTCTATGAGATAGATGATCAAGGTTCTGGCCCAGGCCGCGGGGCGGTCGTGACGCTACAAGAACTAGAGCTGCAACGCAACGAGGCTAAGCTCACGGAAACAAAGGCGGATCTATTAGCTCGCAAAGTCCGTATTCAAGAAGTGCGCAAATTGAGTAATGACCAGCTGGTTAATGCGCTTTCCGCTCTAGGATTTGAAGATAGTACCTTGAGCTTGTTAAAAGCAAATTTAATTGAAAACCAGCAAAACCTCGAATCTATGAGGAAGCAGGGTTTTGCCGCCGAGCATCCTAAAATGCAGGCTTCCCTTGCATTGGTAGAAAAAACTAAAGACCAACTGAGTAAGCAGCTCGAGGGCATACGCAAGGGCTTAGAAATTGATTACAGTGCGCAGGAAAGTAAGAACGCCAGCATCCAAGCAGAGGTTGATTCGTTGAAAGAAACAAACCGTAAAAAAAGGACAGGATCAATTCGTGAGTATGAAGATGCTAAGCGCGAGTTAGCTACCCAAGAATCTTTATTAGAAATTATCACAGCCCGCTACACTCAGGTCAAAGTGGACAGCAACATAGCTATCAAGCCAGTTGAGATGATCAGTGAGGCCGAGGCTAGCTCGGTTCCTGTGAGGCCTAACTTAAGGCTGAACATGGCTTTAAGCGTAGTCGTTGGACTAGTATTAGGCGTTTCTCTGGCTTTCTTTATCGAGTATCTGGATACAAGCGTGAAATCACTCGATGACGTCGAGCGCTATCTAAATACAACCGTCGTCGGAGTCATACCTGAAGGGGTCAACACCCTCAACCTTGAAGGCCCTGATTCTCCAAACGCTGAAGCTTACCGAATCCTGCGAGCCAAGATTGATTTAAAGGCACGAGATACAGGCGCAACCACGTTGACGATTGTTAGTGGCGGCCCTGGAGAAGGTAAGAGCACAACCTTATTTAATTTGGCTTATGTTTGTGCCTATAGCGGTATCAGTACGCTCATAATCGATACGGACTTCAGACGGCATTCTATCAATTCAATTCTTGGTATTGAAAATGTGAATGGCCTAGCTGACTTCCTTTTAGGCTACGGCTCTTTGGATAGTTATATCCGCAATACGGATATTCCTAATCTTCAAGTGATTACGGCAGGAAAACTCCCTCCTAAATGTATGGGTGCGCTTAGTCCAGCTAAAATGTCTGAAATCGTGAAGATCCTCCGTCCGCACTACGAGGTTATTCTATTCGATTCTCCTCCCATTCTCGGGATCAGTGACGCTGCCGTTATCGTGCATGAAGTGGATATGACTCTCCTAGCCATTCAGCATAGGCGTTACCCACGCAACATCTCATGGCGTGCCAAAAAGGTCGTGGAAGAAGTACAAGGCCGCTTCTGCGGTGTAGTCTTAAATAAAGTGCATTTACGTAGTGATGATTCCTACTACTACTACACCAGCTACTACGGCTATGATAATGGTGAAAGCGGTGGCGGCACCCTTAAGTCCGCCCAAGCTAATGCCAAGGAAAACAAACGCCGCCTCAAGAAAAACAGCCAGAAACAGAATGCTCAAAAAAGTCATGAAACCGATTCCTCTAAAGACAGTTATTAAAACCGCCCCTTGCCTTCTTGCGTTACGGGCTTGCTTGTTATTTAGCCTTATTACCTTGATCGGCTGTGCTGGCGGCCCTGGCTCGACACCCTCGACCCCTACATTCTCTAACACTTCAATGACCCCCAGCTCATCAGGCTCCACTTCCGATCCTTACGCACGTAAGGACTTGCTGCGTGTTGGTGATGCGCTCATCATCCGGCTAACTGGTGTGCCCGATGCAGAGCAGGGCGTTTATGAAACTAAGGTGGATGAAGGCGGACAGGTTTCCATGCCTCATATTGGAGCCGTTCCTGCTGCCAACTTAACGACCGTGCAGCTTAAAGAAAAGATCGAGACGCTCTACAAGATGCAGAGAATTTATACGAACCCTAACATTACAGTTACAACCCAACAGTCTCGCTACGTCAGTGTTACGGGCGAAGTGCGCGCACCGCAACGTCTTTTTCATTCAAAAGATCTGACGGCGCTCGGAGCAATTGCCAGCTGTGGTGGATTTACCGATTACGCAAACCGCCGGAAAGTTCGTATTCTTAGAGGCACGCAAGCTATTGAATTTAACGCTCAGGCCGCTTTAACCAATCCCGCTAACGATGTTCCCATGTTCCCAGATGACAAAATTCAAGTTGACCGTAGCGTATTCTAGTCTTGAGTAACTGATCCCCATATTAAAATCATGCCTCCCGTTAAAAAAAAATCCGACGACCTCAAATTGGTTAAAGCCTGCGCTAAGCTGACTCTCGATAAAAAAGCCGAGGATGTTGTCATCCTCGACTTACGAGAACTCAACGGGCCAGCCCAATTCTTCCTCGTCTGCTCTGGGCAATCGGATCCCCAAATCAAAGCAATCGCCAACTCGATCATTCAAGGAATGCGCGAAGACGGTCAAGTCAGCCCCTTCGGCTACGAGGGCAGCAGTTCTAGTCAGTGGATTATTCTGGACTACGGCATCGTCATGATTCATGTCATGCACTCGGACAAAAGAAAATTTTATCGCCTCGAAGAACTTTGGGGCGACGCTAAGCGCATCGTCGTTAAATAAAGGGTAGTTCGCCTTCTGTACCCGCTACATTCACACGCCGTGTACAATCCTAGCTCCAATAAAGAAAACTAGCATAAGAGCTGGCACCGCTATAATGCGTTTATCTAGCAAAGGGCGATAGCATGAATACATCGGGCTCAAGCGACAGAGCAAAAAACTTAACGTAAACCATGCTAGGTAATTTTGCAAGGGGATGCTGCCCGCCGTCCAAATCCAGTAACCTTTAATGCGCCAAGCGAATGGCTCCATAATCCAATCCAGAATCGTGGCCAGAGCTGCCACGGCTAAGCAAGTGAAACGTGGGCTTAGCTTAGGCTGGAAGTGACGCACGAGAAGAAAGAACGAACTTAAAATATTCCACCATGCTAGGGGAATAGCTAACGGCAACGTTTCAGCAATCATGGGACCCATGCGATCGGTGTAAAAGTATGCACCGAAAGGAAAACCAGTGCGTGCCCCAATCGTTTCTACAGTCGCAGAAAGAAGCCCGATCACGGCAAAGCTAATCCAAGTCCTCTTCCAACCTAAATAGAGGCCCATAGCAAAAAGCAAATTTACGGCTGCTAATGCGTGAAAAATAAAATCACCCCAACTTAGACATGTGCTAAAAAAAGGTTGTAGCGATTCCATTTTCACAAGTTGCTTAATCATGGGCTCATCAAACTTGAGAAGCGTCGCCACCAGACCGATAGCGGACCAGATAAGGTAAATGGGCCAGAGAGTTTTTTCAAGATAAGGAAGAAGTTTCATGAGCTAGACCCGTGTGATTTAAGTATTTTATCTACCACCATGCGTGCACTCAGCAAGACTAAAGGTATGCCCCCACCTGGGTGGGTCGTGCCGCCTACGAAGTAGAGGCTGTCGTGGTCAGGTGATTGCAAGGGTGGGCGGCGCAAGGCGGTCAAAGGGGAATGTGAGGCCCACCCGTAGAGAGCTCCCTCAGTGCTAACGTCTCGTGAGGCGAAGTCCGCTGGAGTAAAGAGATGTTGATAAGTGATGTGGTTGGAAAGATCGTTGAGTCCATGTTCATCTAAGCGGCGAATAATGGCTTCGGCAAAGCTAGGACTTTGTTTAACCCAGTCGATCGTGTGCGTGTTGGAGGGGGCATTAACTAGAACAAAATAATTATCTTCTCCCGCGGGAGCGTGATCCGGGTTAGTACGAGCGGTGATGCTGACATAAATAGTCGGATCACAAGGGAAACATTTTTCCTTAAATAATTGTTGAAACTCCCGATCATAATCTCGACTAAAAAAGATGTTGTGATGCGCCAGTTGTGGATAACGGCGAGCAACACCTAAGAGCATGACAAAGCCTGAGAGGGACAATTCTTTACCTGACATTTTTTTTGATTGTTTGCGGTGGCCGGGAACGCGCAACCAATCACGGTAAGCACGGATGGCGTCGCCATTGACCACGAATAGGTCGGCTTGATATGTTTTTTCGTCTTTAGTCAAAACGGAACGCCCGTCGCAGCGGATGACTTCGCTGTCGTAGCGAATGGTAACACCACGCTCAAGAGCAATTTTTGTGAGAACTTCTGGAATGCGAGCCATTCCGCCGTCCGCATACCAACCGCCGTAATGTGCTTCGACGTAAGGAATGACGTTGAAGGTTGCTGGTGTTTGGGCTGGGTTGCTTCCGTTGTAGGTGGCAAAGCGTTGAAAAAGTTGGCGTAGTTTCGGGTCTGAGAAGTGGGCGTTAACTTTTTCTGCTAGAGTTTTAAACGTGGCGACTTTAGGTAGATGCTTGAGCTTACGCCAGTGGCGGGGCTGGAAGGCCTTCCAGAAATCCTCGGGTGGATGCATCAAAAAAGCTTCGGCGGAGAGGTCGTAAATACCGGCACAGTATTTTAAGAAACTACTAACATCCGGACGCCGAAAAAAGGCAGCGTCTTCGTTGATTATTTGCCCATCATCCCAAAAATAGCGACAGATGGGGTTAACCTCTTTTAGGGTTAGATAGTTCTCTAAGGTAAGTCCTAAATCCTTGAAGAGATCTTCCAAGACAAAAGGCATGGTAAGGAGGGAAGGCCCCATGTCCCAACGGTAACCTGCGGCCTTATGCTCTTGGAGCTTACCACCAGGATGCTTGTTTTTTTCCAGAATGGTGACCTGAGCTCCAGCCTGCTGGAGGCGCAAAGCTGTGGCAAGACCAGCTAGGCCTGCTCCAATGACTAAAACGCGAGTTGATTCTTTAAGTTTCAAAAAAATAAGTCTGGTTAAATGATATACTTAAATCATAAATAACATAACGGCAACTACGATGCGATCTGTCTTATACTACTTTTTTCAATGCTTGTTTCGGTTTTTTCTTAAACTCACAGCTAACGTGGTCTTAATTGGCCAAGACAAAGTTACGCCTGGCCCTTGCCTTCTGGTCTCGAATCACATTAGCCATTTTGATCCTTGCTTTATCTTAGCGTGTATCCGACCCCGACTTGATTTTATGGCGATGGAAGAGTTATTTATTAACCCCTACGCTTCGTGGTTTTTTACGTATCTGGACGTGTTCCCTGTCAGCCGAAAAAAAACGGACACAAGGGCGATCCGAACAGCCCTAAAAAGGCTAGAGATGGGGCGGATCGTTTGTGTCTTCCCAGAAGGTGGTTTACGCTCAGGGAAAGAGTCTGTCTTAGAAGGTGCTGAGCTAAAGCCGGGAGCGGCTATCTTAGCGGAGATGTCAGGTGTTCCTGTGCGGCCTTTTATTTTTTTAGGAACAGACCGTTACTACAGCTATCGTCTGGGTGAACGCATTCCGCTCTTTTTTATAGTAGGGGATGAGTTAAAATTAAACCCTGCTTTAAAAGGTAAGCAAGCGCGTGAGGAACTAAACGAACGTATCGCCCAATCCTTCCGTGAACTTTACGCAGAGGTTAAGCAGAGCCCCGGATTTACAGATGCCGTGGTGCCGAGAACCGCCCAGAAGCGTTGGGAAGAGGCGAGGAGATGAGGACATTCTTACGGGACAACAGTGCAAAGATTATCGATGGACTCTCCTTCGGTATGATCAACGCCATTCAGCTACGAGGTAAAGCGGGGTCTCACGATGCGGAGACGTTGCAGAAATACTTAAGTGAGATGAACAAGCTTTCTCTTGAAGAGTTCTATGCCGTTCCTGATTCTCCTCAGTTGGATAAGATGCCAGGGCAGGGAACTTTTTCTTGCCCCAGCCCGGTGATTTCGGGAGTGAAAGAAAATGACCATTTACATCTCGATATTTGGCTGGGACCGAAGGGGTGGGAATCTCCTGCTATGTTCATGCTGCATGGGCATATGTCTGTCAGTGATGTGGGTTACCGCATGTGGGCACGTAAGTTAAACAAACTAGGCTGGACCGCTATATTTTTTCATTTACCTTACCACTATGGTCGTAGGCCGAAGGGTGTTCTCAGCGGTGAAATGGCTCTCACCTCTCATTTAATCAGAACATCGGAAGGCTTACGGCAAGCGGTAGTGGAGCTCAGAGCAGTTTCCCGCTTATTAAAGCAGCGCGGCTGTCCGCATCTAGGTCTTTGGGCCACGAGTTATGGCGGCTGGGTGGCTGGTCTTTTGATGGCATTGGAAGATTGTTTCAGTACAGCGTGGCTTCTAGAACCTATTGTGGACGTGGATTGGGCCGTATGGGAATCCCCAGCGACAATCGTCCTTCGCCGTCAACTCAGGCAGCGTGGCATTACCCGGGAGCAAGTTGGACAACTCATGGCAAAACTTTGTCCTGGGTTTAACACTCCTTTATTGCCAACGGAGCGTATTCTTCTGTTGGCGGGGATTTTTGATCGTATTGCCACCCCAGAAACAATTCGTGGATTGCACACTAAATGGAAAGGTTCGCACTATGCAGAGTTTAGGCAAGGTCACGTAGGTTACCAACTTATGCCAGAAAGTTTGCGTATGGCGCAGGAAAAGTTTCCCGAATTGTTCGTGTAGAATAATGAATGAAGTAGGAGTAAGCTAATACTTATGAAATCAAAGGCAGTTTCGTTTTGCTTTAAAGGCTCTTATGATGAGGGTGTGGTGAGAGACACGGCTACACGCTTGCGTCAAGAGCTACAGGCTAAAGCGTCGTGCGCTTTCGTGTTTGCCTCTATTGAGTATGCTGAGCACCTAGAAGACTTCGTAGAAACGCTCAGGCTTTATGGCCATATTCCTGAAGTGTTTGGCTGCACAGGTCGAGGCATTATCGGTTCTGGGGTTGAGTTTGATGAAGGTGCTGGCTTTACAATCTTGCTCCTTAGCTTGCCTGATACAACGTTAACGGTTCGCAGTTTTGGTTCTGCCGAAATGGGTGAAATGGACTCTCCAGAGCAATGGAAAGCTTGGTCGAAATGTGAAGGTCAGTCGGTCAATAGTTGGCTAGCTTTGATTAATCCGTTAGTCATTAATATTGAAGCATGGCTAGGCTTTTGGAATAAAGCTTACCCGGACATTCCTTGTTTAGGGGGACTGGCTAGTAGTAATAAACGTGCGGATGGAATCACCGTTTTTCATAATGAAGAGGTAGTGGAAGGAGGCTTACTCATCGGCCTAGCTGGAGCCATCCTCTGCGAAGCTGTGGTCAGTCAAGGTTGCCGCCCGATTGGTGATCCATTTACTATTACCCAAGTTGATCGTAATGTGGTCTATCAGTTAGGATCGAAGTCTGCTTTTGAAGTGTTAAGTAACGTGATCACTGGCATGAATGATGAGGAACGAGAGACTGCAAAGGGAAATGTTTTTGCGGGCTTAGCCACCTCGGAATATTTAGACGATTTTAAACAGGGTGATTTCCTCGTGCGGAACATCTTAAGTGCTGATCCTGAGAGTGGAGCCGTCGTCATTGGTTCACTTCCACGGGTAGGACAGACCTTACAATATCAACTACGCGATAAAATTTCAGCGAAAGCTGATATGCACAGCCTTTTGCACTCAATTCACGAGAAGCCGAAACCACTAGCTTCACTTGTCTTTAGTTGTATAGGTCGTGGAAAAGCTTTTTTTGGGGAAACGGCTTTCGATGCTAAAACCATCTCTGATCATTTAGGAGAGCACCCGAGTGCCGGATTTTTTTGTAATGGAGAACTCGGCCCCGTATCTGGGCAAAACTTCGTTCATGGCTATACCTTGACGGCAGCACTATTTCGTTACGTGAAGACTACGTAAATTCTGGTAGCATGTTTTTATTGTTCCGACCCATCTAAAACGTTATCTTTATCTCAATGACTGACGTTGAGTCCCCTTGGTTAGCTCCTAAAAAATGGGTGCCTGATTTTTTGAGGTATTTAGAATCTGAAAAAGGGTATTCGCTCAAGACCAGTCGTAATTATAGGCAAAGTCTTTTAGAGGCCTCTGTATTTTTTGTCGGGAAAGAGTGGACGAATTTAGAAATGTTAGACTTTAGGCGTTATCTATACCATTTGTCGCAAAAGAAGACGCTCAAATCTGCCTCGATCCGACTTCATTTTTCTGCCATGCGCTCTTTTTATCAGTATCAACTGAAGCTAGGTTTGCTAAAAGAAAGTCCCTTAGCGCAGTTAAAACTTCCCGCTAAGGAAAAACGGTTACCTCTCTTCCTGAGTGAGGAACAGATGTCAGCTTTTTTGGAGGCGCCGTCGCAACTGATGGCGGAGAGTGGAAAAAATCCGAAACGTGGGCGGGCTATGGAGACGTGGCAATACTTACGTGACGCAGCGATTCTCGAAATACTTTACAGCACGGGGATGCGCATTGATGAGTTGGTCACGCTAAAAATAGCGGCTATCTACGGGGAGGGCAGGGAGATACGGGTCGTTGGGAAGGGGAAGAAGGAAAGAATCGTTATGTTAGGTGCTAAGGCTAGGAAGGCATATGCGGAGTATCGGGAACATTTGCCAGAAATGGCGCGGAGCGATTTTGCGATCGTCGCTGGTAACGGTAAAGCTCTCTCAGCGCGCATGGTGCAACTGATGTTTAAAAAATACTTATTAAGGGCAGGGCTAGACCACAAGCTTTCCCCGCACAAACTTAGGCACAGTTTCGCCACGCATTTATTAGATCGTGGTGCAGATTTGCGCAGTGTGCAGGAGTTGTTGGGCCATGAAAATGTAGCCACGACGCAGGTCTATACGCAAGTGACGGCGGAACGACTAAGGAGTTCCTATTTGCAAGCGCATCCACGAGCCTAAATATCGGTGTTTTCCTAACTGCGTGGTTGATTGCTAGCTAGAGCGAGGCATGATTTTACCTTGATGTTACAATGGTTTTATAATGTTGGTTTCACCTTGGCTTTTGTTCTGACTTGGCCGTGGTTTGCTTTGCACATGTGGCGACGTGGCAACTTTTGGCGCGGCTTTAATGAACGCTTTTCTTTTTATTCTCCAGAGCTTCAGAGCAGGCTCTCACACTTGAAGGAACCTATCTGGATCCATGCCGTGAGTGTTGGCGAGATGATGTTGGCACGTGTGTTGGTAGATGAGCTGCGGCTGCTACGACCTGACCAAGGCGTGGTGATTACGTGTACCACTTCTACGGGAAGGGCTTTAGGGGATAGGGAGTTAGAGGATGATAAAACGGTGGTGATGTACTCTCCTGCGGATTTGCTCCCCATGGCAAGACGAGCTTTTAGGGCGATCAAGCCTTGTATGATTTTGTTGATGGAGCAGGAGCTGTGGCCGAATCAGCTCTGGGAAGCCGAGCGGCGTGGCGTGCCAGTATGGATCGTGAATGCACGTCTTTCGGATCGTTCATGGGAACGATTTAAAAAATTCCGTTTTTACACGACGCCGTTTCTTTCTAAGATTTCTTTGATTGGTTTACAAAGTGAGCGTGATCGGGGACGACTGGCCGAGGCGGGTTTTCCTGTGCATAGCATGTTTGTAACGGGGAGCATGAAATATGATGTGGCTCATTTGGCGCAAGCGGATCAAGGTGTGGCGGAGGGACTGCGAAAGGAGATGGGCTGGACTGAAGGAACGGAAGTTTTTTTAGCGGGCAGCACCCACCCAGGCGAGGAGGAGCTTGTTTTGGAGGCTTATCAGGAGTTAAAGCGGAAGAGGCCAGAGTTAAAATGTTTGTTAGCACCGCGTCATGCTGAGAGGGCGTCTAGCTTAATGGCGGCAGCGCAGGGGCGGGGCTTCACGGCGTGTTTACGCACGGAGGCAAGGCCAGAGGCGGATGTTCTCATTTTAAACACGACGGGAGAGCTGCGTTCCCTTTATGAACTAGGGACGATTATTTTTATCGGGAAGACCTTGGTAGCACCGAAGGGTAAGGGCGGCCAAAACTTCTTGGAAGCGGCGCGGGTAGGTGGGGCGATCGTACTGGGAGACAAGGTGGAAAACTTTACAGCTTTAGTTGAAGACTATTTGGAGGCCAGCGCATTAGTTCAGGTGAAGGATGTTGAGGGATTAAAGAACGAAGCTCTGCGCTTGCTAGAGGATAGGGATTTACGTTGTAACTACGGGAGTAAGGCTAGAAAATTATTTGAAGAAAATTTGGGTGCGGGTGCTACAATGGCTAGGATGATTGATGGGTATTTAGGATCCAAAGCAGCTACTACCTAAAGCGTGGGACGTTGTTGAGCCCTCGCTTTAGCGGAAGACCATGGGAAAACCAGAATTTTCTCGCACAGAGACGCAGAGGGGGCAGGAGGATAAGACCTAGACTATAGCGCTTAAAGGAATTTAAGAATCTGCATTTTTTGTAGTTAAAACTCTCCCTCCGCCCTACTCCGTTCCCCTCATCTCCTCACTTTCCACTCTTGGGTTATAAAAGCGTAAAAGGAAAATAACTAAGCTAGATAGATTTCTCGGGGGGGGAACTTACCACTCAATAACCGCTGAGGCCCAAGTAAGGCCGCCGCCGAAAGCGACGAGGAGAATTTTATCGCCAGGTTGGAACTTAAATTCTTCTTCCGCTTCACTCATGGCCACGGGGATGCAGGCGGCGGAGATGTTCCCGTAACGCTGGACGTTGACGAAGGTTTTTTCTTTAGGAATTTTGAGGCGATCAGCTAGGGCGTCAATGATTCTGATGTTGGCTTGATGGGTGATGACGCAGCGGAGGTCGTCAATGGTGATGCCTGCGGCATTCATGGATTTACGGGCGGATTTAGCCATTTCAGTAACGGCTTGTTTGAAGACTTCTTGTCCAGCCATGACCATGCAGGCTCCATTAGGCCCCAGAATTTTGCCGTTGGCTTTAGCGGTGTTGGTGTTGAGAAGGTAAAGGATTTCGTGGAGGTTACCGTTAGATCCGAGGTCGCAGGAGAGGAGTTGGGATTTCCCACCAGTGGACTGGACGATGGCGGCACCAGCGCCGTCTCCGAATAAAACGCAGGTGCTACGGTCTGTCCAATCAATGATGGAGGAGAGTTTTTCTGAGCCGATAACGAGGATGGTTTTATACATGCCTGAGCGCAGAAATTGATCAGCCACGACGAGGTTATAGAGAAAGCCAGAGCAGGCTGCTTGGAGGTCAAAGGCAGCGGCGCGGGTGGCACCAATATGGTTTTGAATGTAGCAGGCGGTGGAGGGGAAAGTGGCGTCGGGGGTGACGGTGGCGACGATGATGAGGTCGATGTCGTTAGGGGTCAGGTCTGTTTTGCTTAGGGCGTGTTGCGCGGCGCGGGCACCCATGTAAGAACTGGTTTCTTGTTCGGAGGCGATGCGGCGCTCACGGATGCCGGTGCGGCTGAATATCCACTCGTCCGTGGTATCGACCATTTTTTCTAAGTCAGCATTGCTAAGAATTTTTTCTGGGAGGTAGCGTCCGGTGGCGATTATTTTCATTAAGGAAAAAATTTAGAGGAGCGGGAGGGTCGATAGTTATTTTAGTTTGGCTAGGGCTTCAATAATATGCGGGTTGATTTGGTTGTCAACGGCTTCACTAGCTACGCGGAGTGAGTTATAGAGGGCGTGAATAGAGGAGGAGCCATGGGCTTTGATGCAGATGCCGTTAAGTCCAAGAATGACGGCGCCACCGTATTCGTCCGCGTTGGTTTTAGTTTTGATAGCTTTAAAGGCGTTTTGAGCTAGGAGAGCTCCAAACATGCGGAGGGGATTACGGGTGAGCTCTTCTTTAAGCCATTTAAAGGTGGACTTAGCTAGACTAGAAGAGGTTTTGAGGACGATATTGCCGATGAAGCCGTCGCAGACGATGACGTCGGTTTCTCCTTCAAAGAGTCCGTGGCCTTCGATGTTGCCGACAAACCTAATGGGAGCATCCTTGAGAAGTTTAAAGGCATCTTTGGTTTGCTCGTTACCCTTAGATTCTTCGGTTCCGTTGGAGAGGAGCCCGACGCGGGGCTCGGAGATTTTTAGAATATTTTGACAATAAACGGAACCCATGATCCCGTAAACGAGGAGGTGTTCGGGTCGGGCATCTACGCTGGCTCCCGCATCTAGCAAAAGAAATTTCCCGTTGCGCGTGGGCATGAAGGTGGCGATGCCTGCGCGATCAACACCTAGGAGGTTCCTGAGCTTAATGGTGGCGGAAGCGACGAAAGCACCGGTGTTACCTGCGGACACAACGGCATCGACCGCACCTTCCTTGAGGAGGTCGATGCAGCGGTTCAGGGAGCTGTCTTTTTTACGGCGCACCGCTTCCACCGCAGCGTCGGTCATGGCGATGACTTGCGTGGTGTGGAAAATGTGGATGCGATCGGAAGGAGCTTCACCATGTTTAGCAAGCTCTTGATGGATAGTATCTTCGTCACCAACTAGGACAAGACGTTCGATGGAGGGTAGCTGCTTTAAGGCACGAATAGCTGCAGCCACTGGATAAGCAGGAGCAAAATCACCGCCCATCGCATCAAGTGCGATTTTCATGTCGAAGGGACTGAGTTGGGAGCTGGGCGCTCGACAACTCTAGTTACCTATTCCGCCGTGATGGTTAGAACTTGGCGGCCACGATAGGTGCCAGTCTTAGGATCGACGCAGTGCGCACGGTGGCTGGACTTGCTTTCCTTGTCGGTGCGGAGTTGTAGTGGCTTGGTGCGATGCGATGCTTTGCGTGTGCGTGAGCGCATCTTTGATGTTTTTCTTTTAGGCGTTCCCATGATCTTTAGTTCTCTTTTAATTTTTCCAAAGCAGCCCAGACGTCATCCCGCCGTTTATCGGCGAATCCGTGATCGTCTTCCTTATAGACGACCCCAGTGTAGGGACACTTGTTACCAACCGCTAGCTGGCAGCTGGCGGCGATAGGAAAGTTGAGAAGAATATCTTCACGAATCAAGGGCGTCAAGTCGATTGACTCTTCGTTTGTTATCTCAAGGGTATGCTGGAAATCAGGAATCTGGATCTGGTAGGGTAGGGGTTCGAGGCAACGGGAGCAGGCCACTTGCAGTTTAGCTGTGAGGGAGCCTGTCACGAGGCACTCATTTCCCATTCGGTCAGCTCGTAATAGGTAGTCAATTGCAGTCCATTGGTCGCCTTGACCACAACTAAGCTCATAGCCAGCGGGGTCGAGGGTTCCCTTTAAGTCGATCCCTTGTTCGTCTCGTAAATCGGTAATGAGAATTTTCATAATTTAAACTTGATAGCAATAGCTTTCATAACAGCTTCAGGCACAAAGCCTTCAATTGAGCCGTGAAGGCGGGCGATTTCTTTAATAATGCGGGAGCTGAGATAGGTGTAGTTATCCTTCGGCATGAGGAAGATGGTCTCAATCTCAGAATTTAATTTACGATTCATGAGGGCGAGTTGGAATTCAAACTCAAAATCGGATACGGCACGTAACCCACGTATGATGGCGACGGCACCAAGTTCTTGGGCGTAATTAACAAGGAGACTGTCAAAAAAAGTGACCCGGACTCGTTCATTGCCTTGGATATTTTTGAGGGAAGCTTGCACCAGCGCTACCCGCTCCTCCATGCTAAAGAGGGGTTGTTTGCCTTCATTTAAGGCTACGGCTATGATGACCTCGTCGAAGAGGCGCAGGGCTCTCTCGGCCACGTCAAGGTGTCCATTAGTGATGGGATCAAAACTGCCAGGGTATATCGCACGTCGCATAGGAGCAGGTTAAAGGCATTACGCTAAGAAAACAACGAGAGAAAGGAATTTTTTTAGGAACCATTTTCTCCCTAGGTTTTAGCAACACCGCACTGCATCAATTCCATTTTAAAGTAAAATTAAAACCCTTTTCCCTTCGCGCTTGAAACGTGTTTGCTTCCTTGCTTGTGATAGGTAGCTTAATGCTTCTGTGAAAACTTTTTTTATAATTCTGGTGGTGGCTCTTGTGCTTGGTCTCGGCGGCCTTTGGGGCTGGAAGGAATGGCAAACTCAGAAGGCGGCAGGTCTTGATGAGGTCGCTCTGGAACTGACGGCTATGGTAGAGCGGAAATCCATCATTCAAACGGTGGATGTGGCAGGCGACATCGAGCCAGCGGAGCAGATTGAGGTAAAGGCTGAAATTAGTGCTAAAATCAAGCTGCTCAATGTGAAGTTAGGAGATGTGGTGCAGGCAGGGGATGTTTTAGTGGAGCTGGATAATAGGGAATTACTAACGGATAAGGCTTCGGCCGAGATTGAGATTGTGGGAACGGAGCTTTCCGTAAAAAAAGCTCGGGCTGACTCGGAACGGGACGCTCAGTTATTTGCTAAGCAGTTGGTGGCAGAGAAGACGATGTTGGACTCGCAAACAACGCTGGCACTGGCGGAGAATAATTATGATAAGGCGCAGAAGCGGTTACAGATTGTGTTGGATCGGTTAGCTAAGAGTAAGGTGCTAGCGCCGATGGCTGGTAGAATTTTAGAATTACCCGTGGTGGAGGGTCAGGTCGTGGTGGCAGCGGCGAGCGTAAATTCGGGCACGTCCTTAATGAAGATAGCAGATTTGCAAAAGCTACAAATATCTACGCATGTGAATCAGGTGGATGTAGCGCAATTAAAATTAGGTATGACGGTAGATTTTTCGGTGGATTCGATTCCGAACTTTAAGATGGTGGGAAAAATTCAGGAAATAGCTCCTACGGCCACGGTTAAGAAGAATATCAAGGGCTTTACGGTGCAGATAGGGATTGAGCAGCCTGATGAACGCTTGCGTCCGGGAATGACAGCGGACGTGATGATAACGATTGAAACGGTGGAGAATGCTTTAGCGGTTCCATTATCGGCGGTGTTTAATGAGAAGGATAAAAAAGTGGCATTTGTAAATGCTAAAACCCCCGAGAGTGAGCCGATGATGAAGGAGTTGGAGATCGGGATTTCTAATGTGGATGTAGTGGAGATTAAGTCGGGATTAAGCGAGGGGGAAACGGTTCTGTTGACTCGGCCACGTAAGAAGGAAAAGAAATAGGAGAGGGTATGGCACTGATCGAAATCAGGGACGTGTTTAAAACGTATCTTTTAGGTTCGCAGGAAATTCATGCCTTAGATGGGGTGAATACAGATATTGTTGCGGGAGAATATGTGGCCATTGTGGGTCCTTCGGGGAGTGGAAAATCAACCCTGATGCATTTGATTGGTTGTCTGGATGTGCCGACAAAGGGAACCTTAACTTTGGATGGAGTGGAAATTTCTAAGGCGAGTAATGCGAAGCTTTCACGATTGCGCGGCGATAAAATTGGGTTTGTGTTTCAAAGTTTTAATTTATTACCCAAGTTAAATGTGATGGAGAATGTGGAGTTACCTTTAATTTATGGTGGGGTGGGATCGAAGCAACGGAGGGAGCGGGTGTTAAAGGCGTTAACGGCCGTGGGGCTGGCGGATCGTAGTAAGCACCGGCCTAACCAGCTTTCTGGTGGGCAGGCGCAGCGCGTGGCCATTGCGAGGGCGTTAGTCAATGAGCCAAAGCTGATTTTAGCGGACGAACCAACTGGGGCGTTGGATTCGCATACGGGGGAAACGATTTTAGGAATGTTCCGGGAGTTGCATGCACAGGGGAATACGGTGGTGTTAGTAACGCATGATCCGAAGATTGCGGCGGCGGCGGATCGGAGGATTGAAATTCTAGATGGTAAGATCGTGGGAGATCATCGAAAGGCTACTTGAATAAAGGGATGCGTTTGAGTGCATTTATTCATCAGTAATATTTTTTATGAATCTGTGGTTAGGCACGAGGGAGGGTTTAAGAGAAATGGCGGCGCATAAGTTCCGCTCTTTTTTAACGATGTTAGGGATCATTTTAGGGGTGGCTTCGTTGATGGCCATGTTTTCGCTAACAGCGGGATTAGCAGAGGGGTTTCGGAAGGCTTTAACGGAGTGGGGTGGCCTGGCTAGTGTGGAAGTGGTGGATGCAGATGTCCCTGACTCACAAGAGGCAATTAAGGATATGAGCCCAGGGCGGACTTATAAAGATGTGTTGGCGTTAAGGAGTTCTGCTCCCTTAGTAGATTTTGTTTCTCCCAGTATGCGGATTAACGGGAATATTGTGCTGACTTATAAGAATCAGCAAACAAGTGTAGGCTGGTCGCGCGGGGTTGAGCAGACGTATTTAAATGTGGAGCAATATCAGATGGGAGCGGGACGATTTTTTACGGATTTGGATTTAGAGAAGCGCAACCGGGTGGTGGTCATTGGAACATTCATTAAGCAACAACTTTTCGGTTCGGGCAACGATAGTCCTATCGGAGCGACGATTTCAATTGATGGACATCATTTCACGGTGGTAGGGGTTTTTGTTGATTATGATAATGAGTTTAAAAATCGGGCTTGTGTGATGCCGCTGACAACAGTGCAAGAGTTATGGCATGGGGTGACGATGGAGAATGGGATCAATCAGGGGCCTAACTTAAAGCTGGATCGGATTAATGTGCGACTGAAGGATACGAGTCGTTTTGATGAGTCGATCGAGCAGATGCGTAATGTATTAAATCAAACCCATCGTGGGATACAAGACTATGGGTTTAATACGAAGGAGGATTGGGCCGAGAGCGTCGATAATTCGGTGAAAGGGGTGAGGATCAGTGGCGGCTTGATTGTTTTGGTGACGTTGATTGCGGGAGGAATCGGCATCACAAATATCATGCTTGCCAGCATCAAGGAGCGGACGCGGGAGATTGGCATTCGGCGTGCCGTCGGTGCGTTACCGAGTAGTATTTTTTTGCAAATTGCCTTGGAGTCTGTGGTGCTCTCGATTATGGCAGGATTCTTGGGACTCGCGGTAGGGTATGGACTGGTAGAAATATTAAAGAAGGTAGCCTTGCAGGAGCAGGCACCCATTTTAGAGTGGAGTGCGGTTTTTTATAGTTTTATTGCAGCGGTTGTGACAGGGGTTTTGGCTGGTATGTTACCTGCTTGGAAAGCCTCTCAGATGAACCCGATTGAGGCCTTGAAGTTCGAATGAATGTGGCTCATGCAACAATGGAGGGTTTACGGGATCTATGGTCGCATCGGTTTCGCTCTTTATTAACGATTCTGGGAATTATTCTAGGGGTAGCTTCTCTATTAACCATGCTTGCGATTACGAAGGGGATGGCTACGTCTTTTCGAGAAAGCTTAAATGAGTCGGGCGATTTGCAGAAAATCCGTATCCAACAGGATACGCCACCGCGAGAGCAGGCTGAGATGGCAGATATTAGTCTAGGCTTAACATATCGCGATGTGGAGGCCATAAATAAAGAACGTTTCAGGGTTCTTTGGGTCTCTCCATTTATTAGTCAAAATATGCGGTTAAGTTATGAGAACAATTCTGACGGAACCAGTGTAGTTGGTGCATTAACGGATCACTTATATATGGATCGGCACAGGATTAAAGAGGGGCGCTTCTTAACGCAACTGGACATAGATCAAAAGAAGAGGGTCGTGGTGTTGGGGGATAGAGTGGCGATGAACTTATTCGGTTTTAACGGCCCCCAATTAATCGGTAAGCAGGTTAAAATAAATGATGTGCTGTTTACCGTAGTCGGCACTCTGCCGCGCTACTTGACGCAGAATCAGCAGCGCGAGGTTGAGCAAGGGATAACGGAAAAGCGGGCAGAACGCAATAAAAGCCGCGGATCCAGACGCAGGGAGTGGGATCCATTTTCTTGGAAACATAATTTAGCAGTAATCCCTCTTACAACTATGCTATCTGTTTTTAAATCTTCCAACATGGTGAACGGAGTGGATGAAGGACCTGACATTAAGCTTACCGAAATTCAGGTGGGTCTGCTGCGAGTTGAAGATGCGGCCGAGGTGCAAGAATGGCTCCGTAATACGTTACGGCAAACGCATCGAGGTATTGAAGATTTCCAAGTTGTTTATGATCGTGAACGTTTTGCTGAAGTCGAGCAGCGGATTTTTGCGGTGAGAGTCAGCGGGGGATTAATCGCAGGCATCAGCTTACTGGTAGGAGGCGTCGGCATCATGAATATCATGTTAGCCAGTATCACCGATCGCATCCGTGAGATCGGGGTGCGTCGAGCAATCGGCGCGCAGCCCGTGGATATTTTTATTCAGATCCTCATGGAGGCGGTGCTACTAGCCATGGTGGGTGGGGTGCTAGGGATTTTGGCCTCACAAGGAATGATTTACTTTCTAGACGCGGTCGTTAAGATACCTAACCCACCTGAGTTGGAAGTTGGGGCGATGATGATAAGTTTTATGTTTGCACTTGTCATCGGGGTTCTGGCAGGTATTTATCCAGCAATAAGAGCGTCCACATTGCGGCCCGTGGAAGCATTGAAATTTGAGTAAAAAAATGTCGATTGATACTAAGCCTTACAACGATTACGTATTGTCCACCTGCTTACAAGCAGGCTGGATCACGGATGAACAACAACAACTTGTCATAGAGCAGTTAAAGGGTTTACCTGGAGCTAGCGCCTTAACTTATTTGTTTGAGCAACAGCTCATTTCTCAAAATAAATACAACGTGCTTCTGGGTAAAATCCAAGATGCCGTTCAGCAACAATTTGAAAGTGAAAAAGCCGCACATGCTGCTAGCAGCACAAGCGTCAGCGTGAAGACAACCTACACTGAAATTCCTAGTTTACAGGACTTCTTAAAACTGGCGATTCAAGCAGAAGCTTCGGATGTGCATCTGGGTCCTTTCTCTCCTGCCATTATGCGTATTCACGGGCAGCTAGTCCCCATGATGCCTAATGCCCCCATTCTTAGTCCTGAGCAAACGATGGATTTGGCCAAGCAGTTCCTCTTGCCTGATCAAGTCAAAACAGTTGAGGACATAGGCGGGGTGGACTTTTGTTATGATGATCCAGGACTAGCGCGCTTCAGAGCTAGTGTGGTTAGGCAACGCCGAGGCTGGGAATCCGTCTTCCGCGTCATCAGCAGCCGCATCCGCACCATGGAAGAAATCGGCTTGCCCCCAGTGCTCTACCGTTTATTAAAATATCATAACGGTTTAATCCTCGTTACAGGCTCCGTGGGTTGCGGGAAAACAACAACGCTAGCGGCTATGGTCAATCAAATCAATCGCGAGAGAAAAGACCACATCATCTCTTTAGAAGACCCAATTGAGTATGTTTTTAAACCTGAAGGCTGTCAGGTAACCCAACGTGAAATTCACAGCCACACGATGTCCTTTTCCTCGGCGCTGAGAGCATCTCTTCGGCAAGATCCCGACGTCATCATGGTAGGGGAAATGCGCGACCTCGAAACGATTTCCCTCGCCATTACAGCGTCTGAGACGGGGCATTTAGTGCTGGCTACTCTGCACACCAGTAACGCCGCACGCACCATGCAGCGTCTCCTGGACGTCTTCCCAGTGGAGCAGCAATCTCAAATCCGCACCATGGTTAGCGAATCTCTGCGCGGCGTGGTTTGTCAACAGCTCATTCCTCGAGCTGACGGTCGCGGCCGTGTCTTAGCTTTAGAAATTATGACCAATAATCCCGCTATCGGAAATTTAATCCGTGAAGGTAAAAACTTTATGCTGCCAGGTCAAATTCAGATCGGGAAAAAAGATGGCATGAGACTTATGGATGATTCTCTCATTGAGCTCGTCCGTGCTGGCACCATCACTCAAGAAGAAGCCTTTCAACGCTCCGAAAATAAACAGCAATTTGCTCAATGGTTAGCTGGAGGCAATTAAATTTTAAACGTTATGGCTAATCAAATTGATCAATTTTTCCAAGTCCTTGTCAGCGAGGGGGGCTCCGATCTCCACCTCTCCGAAGGTCAACCACCTAAGTTTCGCCGCTTCGGTGAAATCCGTGCCTTACGTGAAGAACCTCTCACCCGCGAAGAAATGGAAATCCTCTTGCGCCAGATTTGCCGCCCCACTTCATGGGAAAAGTTCCTTCAACAAGGCGATTTAGACTTCGCTTACGAAATGGGTAATGACTCCCGCTTCCGTTGCAACTACCACCGACACCTCAATGGATATGGAGCAATCTTCCGTTTAATCCCGAATCGACTAAAAACCATCGATGAACTCGGCGTGCCGAAAATCCTCGAAAGTTTCGGAGACATGCGCTCAGGTCTCGTACTCGTGACAGGCCCTACGGGTTCAGGTAAATCCACCACCCTAGCCGCCATCATCGATTACATCAACACCCACCACGCACGCCATATCATCACGATTGAGGAGCCGATTGAATTTGTTCACGACAACAAACGCAGCACGGTCACCCAACGCGAAGTTCCCAGTGAAACCCCGACCTTTTCTAGTGGGCTTAAGGCCGCTTTACGGGAAGATTCTGACGTAGTTCTCGTAGGAGAGTTGCGCGATCTTGAGACCATATCCCTTGCCCTAACGGCGGCAGAAACAGGTCTACTCGTCTTCGGGACCCTGCATACGAATAACGCCCGTAAAACCATTGACCGTATTATCGACGCATTCCCTAGTGATCAACAAGAACTCGTTCGCACCATGCTCTCCACCTCCCTGCGCGGTGTCGTTGCTCAGCTTCTACTCAAGCGTAACGATAATAAAGGGCGCTTAGCAGTTAATGAAATCCTTATCTCTAACCCTGCCGTGGCCTCCATTATCCGCGAAGGAGCCACCTTTAAATTAACCGACGTTTTAAAGTCTGGCCGGGCGGAAGGCATGCAGCTCATGGATGACGCCATTGAGAATTATTTTAAAAAAGGCTTTATCTCCGCTCAAGAAGCCTACATGAAGTCGATTGATAAACAGCGCTTCATTCCTTATTTAGAAAAAGGGCACTAAGATGCTGCGGGAGGCGCAAGAGCATTGTCAGAAAGGACTAGAGATAGAGTCAGCCATGGTTCCCGCTCTTGTGGCTGAGCTGCTCGATCCCGTTCTGGCCGTTTCTAGTAAAGCCGATTTCTTAAAAGCACTCAGTGCGAAAGGTGAAACGGAGCATGAACTAGCCGCTTTTGCCAAAGCTCTCTTACCCCGAGCCGTCCCAACGTCTCTGCGTGGACGTTTTCAAGGAAAAGCTCTCTTTGACTGCTGTGGCACAGGCGGTGGTGGCTTAAACATAGTTAACCTCTCAACCGCACTTATGCCCGTCCTAGCGGCTTGCGCAGTTCCCGTCGTTAAGCATGGTAATAGGGGCGTCACAAAAAAATCTGGCAGCGCTGATGTGCTTGAAGCTCTAGGCATTCACATTAACATAAAGCCAGATCAGATCGAGCCCTGCCTCGAAGCCTGCGGGATGGTCTTTCTCATGGCTCCGCTGTATCACCCCACTTTTAAAAATGTTGCGGAAGCGCGTAAATCATTAGCCCACGAAGGGCTTCGTTCTATTTTTAATCTATTAGGACCTTTACTGAATCCTTGCCTACCAGAAACGCAGTTGCTCGGTGTTTTTCACTCCCATCATGTGGAACTTTTTCAAAAAGCATTGCACTCCTTAGATCGGGACAGATTTTTAGTTGTCTGCGGAACAGATGCCGACGGCACGGCACTAGGTGAAGTCAGCGTCACGGGCACGAATCAAGCTCAGGGTTTTTTACAAAAAGCGTTTAAGGAGGATCTCGGCTTACGTAAAATATCAGGGTCTTATCAAGAGTTACTTGTAAACTCACGGGATGAAAGTGCTAGCCGCATTATGGATTTTTTGCGGGGCGAAGAGAAAGGTTTCTTGCGTCACGCTATTCTCATGAATGCCGCCGTAGCTTTGCAGGTGCATGGCTCGGTTGAAGTGATTTCTGAGGGCTACGGCCAAGCAGCCGAGGCGATCGACTCAGGCGCAGCATTGAAAGCTCTCGAGCGATTTCAAAATTTTTCTACTGCTCATTCCTAGGTAAAACTTTTTTCCATCAAACCCAGCTCTAGCTCCCAAGCTACTTCTTGAATAGTTTCGGAAAACGTGGGATGAGCTGTGGTGATATTCGTTAAATCAGAGAGCTTAGCATTAAGGGTCAGAGCCATACCTAGTTGTCCGATAATTTCAGAGGCATGTGAGCAGATAATGGTGCCGCCGAGAAAGGCTGTCGTCTTGCGCTCGATGATTAATTTAACCAACCCATCCATTTCACCCATGGCGATGGCTTTCCCTGCGATGGAGAAAGATTTTTGGGCTGTAAGAATCTCATAACCCTGTTCTCGTGCTTGGCTTTCACTTAATCCGATTGAGGCAATCTCCGGTTGCGTAAAAGCACAACGTGGAGCGGCCTGAACCTTGTAAGCCGTATTGTAGCCTAGGGCATGGAGTGCCGCCGTCCGCCCCTGCATGACGGCAGAGCTGGCAAACGTGGATAAATTATTAACATCGCCCACGGCGTAAGTTCCTGGCCAAGTGGTTTCCAAAAATGAGTTTACTGGAATAGAACCGCCTTGTGCCAGAGCCTCTAAGCCATGCAAGTTGGGTTGGCGTCCACCAGCGTAGAGGACTTTTTCAAAAAAGAGAGAATCGCCTTCTGCTAAATGCACCTGAACGCCACTATCTGTAGTCGTGGCGGAAACGACACACGTCTTGGTTAAAACGGTGATGCCCTCTCGCACAAAAGATCGTTCTAAAAAGTGACCTGCAACATGATCAAAGTGAGGAAGCAAAGACGGACCTTTTTCGATCAAAGTAACCTTACTGCCGAGTGTGGAAAATAGAGTGGCATGGGAACACGGAATATACCCGCCGCCGATTAAGCCGACAGAGGCCGGCAGTTTTAACAAGTGCAGAGCCTGCGAACTGTTAAGGATATTTTTTCCATCAAATGGAATTAAGGGATCACACACTGGGACTGAGCCTGTAGCGATGATGGTCTTACGTGCTTCTAGTATCTCTATGTTTTGTGCCGTCTGAACCTGCACCTTCCCGGGAGAGATGAGGTTCGCTTGCCCATGGATAACATGGACACCCGCTTCTGTTAGCTCCTTAAGAGTGTGTTGATATATTTTTGAGACCACGCTTTTTTGGCGATTAAAAAAATCAACTAAGGAACCTTTCGGAGGTTCAAAAGTCACACCATAGTCTTCTCCATGCCGCAAGCTTTGTAGATATTTAGCACTGGCTAACAAACTTTTTGAGGGAAGGCACCCTTCATGTAAACAAGTGCCTCCAATCATTTTGTGTTCAATTAAAGCAACGTGCTGACGTCGTTTAGCCGCAGTGAGTGCTGCCGAAATTCCGCCTGGCCCAGCTCCGATGATAAGAAAATCATAGCGTTTCATATTTTTGATAAGGTTCGTGAACGCTCTGCGGCGGCATGGATAGTCGCTGCAACGATGTTCGAAAGTGCGCTTGCATCTAAGACATTTAACCCCGCTTCCGTGGTGCCGCCTTTGCTGACCACTTGCTTAATTAGATCATCAGGACTTAAGTCATATTCTAAAATCATCTTAGCTGAGCCTTCCGCCGTCTGAGCGGCCATGCGGAGAGCTTGCTCGGGACTCAAACCTTCTTGGATAGCGGCTTGGGAAAAAGCTTGGATGATGCGATAGAAAAAGGCAGGACCTGAACCGCTCAGAGCCGTCACGGCATCGAGCTGATTCTCTTCCACTTCGTAACATGCGCCAACTGATTGAAAAAGTTGTTTAATAAAATCTCGATCTTCTGGCGTGCAGCGTGCGTTAGGGCAATAGGCTGTAACCCCGCAACCGAGAGTGACTGGGGTGTTAGGCATGGCTCGGGCGATGTGCTGTTCTGAGCCAAGGAGTTCCTCAAATCGCTGTAGCCTTATTCCCGCTGCGATGGAAATGATAAGTGTGGTTGTGTTGCGCAAGCGGAGAAGAGGCAGCACCTCGTTCATTTGGATAGGCTTGACGGCTAATAAAAGCACATCGGCTTGGGCGCTGGCCTCTGGAAGAGAGTCTGTCCACTGCATGACACCCGAAGGATCGAGTGCAAGAAAGGAATCTTTGGACGCTTGGGTTTTAGAAACGCCTGTAATAGCGGCAGGGTTTATGAGGTTGCGAGCTAGCAGGCCCGCCACAATCGCTCGACCCATTCTACCTGCACCGATAACAGCCAGTCTCATAGGAAGATTCTAGGCTTAGATTAGGTAAACTGCAACTCTACAGATAAAGTGAAGGTGGAATTTATTAAGGAGTTGTAATCCTGACTTTAAATACAGACCTGCATCGTAAAAAGAGGGATACGCACTATGAAGCTTTGTCCTTCCTCGTCTTTCCCGTGGTAAAAACCTTCCGCACTGCTGTCAGAATCAATGAGGTGATAATTGTTGTAATGAAATTGATCGCCTGGCTTAAGGTGAGGAAATTTACCGATCACACCGTCTGCTTCGACGATAAGTTTGTGACCCTTAGCGTTGGTGACGATCCATTTACGTCCTAGGATTGTAACGATGCGCAGGCTGTCATTATGGATCGTTATATCGTAGCCAAAGCGATAAGGACGATCGGCAGGGTTCTCCATGCTAGGAACATGTTCGACTCGATCGACGTTAACCCAAAGTCCACTAATTTCTTGATATCTAGATGATTCAGGCACGAGGTAAAAATGTAGGAGGCTTGTCCTTTAGTCAAGAAACAGTGCCACTCGAAAAATCTGCCACGCTTGACCTAACGAGAGGGTATCCCCGGGAAAACGACTTAAGCCGGTTAAGAAAAGGCAGCTAGCGGCTAGGCTAAACTGCGTGAAGAGAGTCCCTAGGATTTGTTGCCAGAGGGAAAGTGATCGGATTTTAGAGTGAAGCTTGATGGTAATGGTTACGAATAAAGCTTGTAACATGAAGAAGGGCAGCCATTGCAGCCAAAAGCTATGTGGCGGAATCCAGAGAGAGGAACCGACCCAAAGTCCACCAAAGAGCAGAGCCGAAATAAAAAAGGTCAGCGGGACCGACCAAATGGCGGAGGCTCGACCACCTAAAGGCAGATAAACATGAGCGCGTAAAAACTGGTGGTAAAGAGTAAGCCAGCGTTTCCAGAATTCTTGAGGCGTCCTAGCCAGTAAGGGGAAATGAAAGAGAGAAGGAACTTGGATTCCCAATAATCGAGCAATACTGACGGCGTAATCACAGTGAGCGGATAACCACAAATACCATAATACATAACTAGTCAGAATTTGATACCAAGCCGCTCCGAACCAATGCGCTCCACCGGCTTGCAATCCTAGGGGTAAGAGAAGATGCAGTTGAAACAGAAGTAGTTTAACGGAACCCAGAAGAAATATTTGTGCAGCTGGCTTTAGCGTTTTGGGATAATCCTGAGTCTGGCCAAAATGCAGCGAGGGTGTAACAGGAATTAGTTTAAGTAATTGTGGAATAAAAAAGATGTAGCTGAGGTGTTCAAAAAAACGTTGTTCGGCGATTTTCGGGTTACGACATTCCCGCTCCCACATCCAATAGCGGAGGAAAAATCCGAGAAGTAATGACTCTCGTAGCCAAAGCCAAAGGACTGGCTTTGCGGCAAAAATCCAGGGTAACAGTTTTGGAACGACTAGGATAAACCCCACGAGCAGACACCAAAAGAGGATTCTCTGAGCTTTGAATGTTAGGTGTAGCACCGTGTAGAGAACCGCTGATACCGCTAAGAGATAGAGTCCAAGAAATGGTTCCATCTGAAACCAAAACGCCAGAGAACAAAGACCTAGCACCAAGGTGAAATGTTTTTGTCTCTGAGCGAGGACTAGTAAGGCAGCAATACCTGCTAGGGATAAGAGGATGGAAACTTCCAACTTTTCGGTTTCTTTCAACAACCAAAAAACCACAAAAATAGGGGTTAGCAGTAAAGCGTGTAGCAAGAAATAACCTAGGAGCTTGAATAGATCCAGTGGTCTAAGAGAAAACATGGCAGAAGATTTCTTGGGATGGGAGACTTAGAGTTTTTTCAAAGCCCGCCTGATTATACGTAGCTGCTTTAACATGCCCCAGCTGTCGGCCCAAAGTCGAACTTTACTGCCATCTTTCTCCTCCCAATCCACGGGCTCCTCCAAGACCCGCTGCCCTTTTTTTAAGAGCCGTGCCATAAGTTCTGCATCAAAGGTAAAGCCGTTTATGCAAAGATCATCCCTGACCCCTAGAAAGGCAGCGCGTGTGATCCATTTACAGCCGCACTGCGTGTCATAGGCGGCGATTTCTAGTTGATAAGATAATAGCGTGGCAAAGACGCGTCCGATCAGGTGCCTAATTATTTTACGATCAACTTTGCGTCCCAGCATGAGGATGCGACTGGCCATGAGGAGGTCACATTTATCTTCTGCAAAAAGTTTTAATAAACGTAAAGTCTCCGACGCAGAAACTGCGCCATCGGCGTCGGCAAAGCCTAGGGTCTGGATTTCAGGATGATGTTGTGTCACCCACGACCAACCGTGGCGAACGGCATAACCCTTTCCCTTATTATGAGGATAGGATAATTGGATTACGGCAGGGTCTTGAAAGTTGGGCAGCGGCTCGCTACTTCCATCATCCACCGTGACAATAAGGGTAGTGGTTAAGGTGCTGCGTAATTCTTTAAGGAAGGCAGGTAAACGAACTTGCTCGTTGTAGCATGGAATAATCAGAGCAGAGGTGAAGTTCATGAGAAATAGCGTTTGATTAAGTTACGCTACCATTGCAGGTTTTTTCACAACGAGCAAGACGACAAAATGATCCTAAATAGTGGTTAATTTTAATGACGTCAGGAACCTCCTCAGATAGTTTTTTCCTATGACCTACAGTCGTTTTCATTGGATATTTAATTTTCCATTTCTTTTGCTGTGCGCCGTCTTAGCAGGGCCAAGCTTTTGGACGGCACCTATTTTGACGGCGGTGGCTTTGGTTCTTTCTTTAGTTATGGTTTTTACGACGCCATGGGATAATTATGCCGTGGCTCAGGGAATCTGGGGTTTTCCTAGAAATAGGTTTTCGTTCAAAATCTGGCACTTACCGATTGAGGAATATGCCTTCTTCCTGATTGAATCCATTCAAGTCATGTTGTTAACGACTTTTCTTTTTCAGTGCTTCCCGCAGTTCGAATCATGGGAAAATCCCTACGGGATCACGCATCCTTTAGTTGGAATAGTGGTGGGCTCGATACTACTTGGGTGGCTAGTCTTAGGTCTATGGGGAAGAAAGCGGATTAACGCCCAATCTTGTTATCATTATGCGTGGCACCTATTGTTTTGGTTTGTGCCGATTATTTTTTTACAGTGGGCCGTTGCGTGGGACGTGGTCCTCCCTAGATGGCCAGTTCTTTTAGGCGTCACTTTTTTAGTGGGAACCTATCTATCAATCGCTGACTACATAGCCATTGATAAAGGAATCTGGCATTTTGATGCGAAGCAAATCACAGGATATAAGTTTGGCGGAAAAATGCCTTGGGAAGAAGCCGCCTTTTTCTATCTAACCGCATTCTTAGTAGCGCAAAGTTTTATCATTCTTCTACCTGAACAATTGCGCTGATTGTAGGCGGTCTTAGGATTGGTTCACACAAAGCCACGAAGGCACGAAGGTTTTCAGAGGAGACTTCGGAAGAGTTTCCGTGCGGAGATGCGGCGGCGCGGAGATTTTCAGAATCGGAAATAATCCCTTTTCCTTTTCCCCTTTCGTGGCTTCTTGCCTTCGTGTGAGATTCCTCCAAGATTTGCGCCACGTCGTCGTGAAACAACAGGTCTGAAAAGCCGCTTGAAGGAGTGCCTGATTTAAGGGAATTTACTGTCGGGTAAGCGCAAGAAATGTAGAGGCCGCTCCTTGCGAGTGGCAGCCCGTCAGGATGGGATCCTCGGTTCTTGGAACCTACTTTTTTCATAAGCCTTCGAGGTTCGCCGCTTCTGAGGTTTTTGATTTTACGTTGGTAAAGTCCTCTGGCCAGACCTTCAGCCCGTAGCCCATCGTCTTTGGCGGGATTTCTCATGGGCAAATGAGTGGAACGGTGGGGAAATAAGTCTGGTAGCGGGTTGGGGCTCGCGTCAGCAAGGTAAAGCCTTCCGCCTCAGCGTGCGCGCCGATGAAGAAATCGGCCAGCGGTGCCGTTTTTGCTCCACCGCGTTGCCGATAATCCCGATACGCTTGGGAGGCTAGAAATAGGGCTTCGCGAGGGAGTTCCGCATAACCCAGTCCCAACACTGCCAGCATTTCATCCACTTCCCGAGCCGACGTTTTTTGGTAACAAAGTTCGGAAAAAATGATCGGGTTGATGAGGGCACCCGGAGAGGCGGCGATGGCCTCGGCGGACCAGGCCGCCCACTGAGGATCATCCTGGATCAGATCAATGATCACGTTGCTATCAACTAAAACTCTGGAACCTTCAATCATCGCCTCTTAATTCCCGCATGATCACGTCGGTTGATTTTCCATCATAGCGGTCTTTCCATATCCCCGTCACGGCTTTCAGCCGTTCCCGCATCTCCTCCGCTGTGCGGGGCGGTTGGATTGTGTCACTCTCCACGGCCCTGGTCAGGATGTCGCGTGCCTCAGCCTCCATCGAGCGGCCATGGCTCGCCGCGTGCATTCGCAGCTTATGTTTCACGGGTTGGGGAAGATTTCTAATGGTTAAGGTCGTGCTCATGCCAAAATCGTAAGCAGTGCTAGCATTGCTGTCAATGATTCCTGCGGTGAACTACACTCTCGCCCCTCCTGTTTGATGACGGCGAGGAGGAGCAACAGCAAGAATGAAGGATGGAAAAGCACCGGACAGGCTGCCCCAGTTCATCATTCTTCCTTCATACTTCATCCTTTCCCATCCGGCGTCGATGAGGTCTTCGAGGAAGCTGGATTTGAAAATTCCAGTCATGGCTGGCTGAGTGTGAGAATCGTTTCATACTCCGTTGGAGTTAGGCTCATGACGGCTAGTCGGGGTTGCCGAAGGAGTGGCAACTCGGCAAGCTCCGCATGCTTCCTCAATTCAGAAAGAGGGACGGGCTTGAGAAGTGTTTGGACCGGGGTGAAATCGCAGGTGAGCCATTGTTGGTCGGCACTGGTCGGATCCGGGTAGGCTTCACGGGTGACTTTCATGAGTCCGACAACTGCTAGTTCCTTTTGGCTATGGTAAAAGAGCACCGGGTCGCCGAGGCGCATGGCGGCGAGGTTCGCACGGGCGGCTGCGCTGCGGACGCCGCGCAGGGTGAAGGTGCCACGGCGGATGACTTCTGCCTAGCTCGTGCGGAACGGGGCGAACTTCACGAGCCAAAAGTTTTTGCTGGCATTTTGCGGATCCTGAAGCACATTCATATCAACTCAGTCACCATGTGTGACAGGAGCTCGGGGTCCGCTACGGCGGACCCTGTCTCATTTAAGGCGTCGATCATAACGGCTCCGCAGGTCGTGACTTTTGTCTGCGTCCACGAATTTGAATTGTGAGGGTATTATCGAGCTCTTCAGCTGAATCTAGTCGGCCTTTTTTGGAAAAGTATGGCTTTGGAGTTCTTGGATGATGTCGCGGGCGGTTTCGACTTCCGACTTCTCGAAATTCGGAGAATCGTTGTGGCTGAGGCTGTTGAGGATGGTGGAACGCATCATCTCGACTCTTTAAATCAGAACTTGTGAAATAAAATCGGGATAATTTAGCGAGCAGTGCTAAACACTCTCCGCCAGGCGAGAAATGGCAAGAGCCAGCAGGCGGTCGTCGAAAATCCGTTGTTTTCTGGCACTGGCATCGGCACCCGCCGGCCAGCGGGTAAGACCTCCACGGATAGATGCAAGATCGGGCGCACAACCTTCTTTTTCGATTAGCCAGTCCACAGTAGCGAGAAGCTCCATGCCTAGCGGGGATTGAAATCCGTCAATTAGGGCATCGGTCGCTTCCAGCACCCGAAGATAAGATTTGGCCTCGGCACTCTTGAAGAACAACGCAACAGTTTCTGTCTCCGAATCTGCGAAGGCAATAGTATCCATCGGGCCGCAGTCGCTGATCCGTTTGTCACTGTGCAGATAGCTTCCATCCAAGGCATTAAGCAAATGATTCAGCCGTGGCGAGAACGGCCCGTAGCGATCTGCTTGAAAGCGTAAATCCAGCACATCGTCCAAGCCTTGTCGCCGAATCGTGCGATCAAGAAACCAAGCCAGCTTTTGCACTTCCAGCAGGGTGCATTCAATTCCCAGCACCCAATAACGCCGAATGGTTTCGGCAATGAGGGCGCGAGGAATGGTAAGTTTCTTGAAACCCTCGCGCTTGGCCACATTTTGATATTTTCCCGTTGGCGCAAAAGCTGTCACTTCCACGTCCATCTCACGGAATACGGCCTCGATCCTGGGCCTCACATCTGCCCACTCGAGGCCACCGTTGCCGCAGCCCAGGGGAGGCAGGGCAATGGAGCGAATTTTCTTTTCCTTGATCACGCGGGCCAAATCTTGCAAGCCCTGCTCGATCCACTCCATTCGAGAAGGGTTGCGCCAGTGCTTTTTGGTGGGGAAATTGATGACCCAGTGCGGCCCGTCCAGCTCATTGGTGGCCGTGACAAACATCTTCCCAACTTGCACTTCCTTCGCTTTGCAAGCGGCGGCATAGGCGCGGTAATTATCGGCAAACCGCTCCTTGAACATCAGCGCGATGCCTTTACCCATCACGCCGACTGTATTGACCGTGTTGACCACGGCCTCCACATCGGCTTCCAGCAGGTTTCCTTGGCGATAAGTGATCATAATTAAAAATACCAGCTAGGGCGCACGGCGATTTCCATGGATAGATTGCGCTTGGCAATCTCGGATTGCAAACCTGATTTTACCGCTTCTGAATGACAGCCGATGCCCAGCAAACTGGAGGCTGGCAGAGATTGATAGATCAATGCCTCTGCTTGATAACGTTCTTTTTTGCCGGGATCTTCGGGATCGTGACAAAAATCGCGTGCTTGGAGCAGCGGCCAATCCACCCGGTCCAAGTCATCCAAGTCATTGAAATACTCTGCCGCAAGAGGGTAGGCATGTTGATTCGTGAAGACAAATGAGTGGCCGAGTTCGTGGTTCTTTCTCAGCGAACTGACCAGAATCACAATTTGCTCGTTGGGCACATGAGGCACCCCTCCATAACCTGTCTTGATGTTATAGAGCATGATCGAATAAGGAGTGAAATAGAAAGGAACGTAATCGCTGAGGGTTCCTCGCGGTGGTATCGGCACTTCGCGATGATGACGTTTGGCGATTAAATCGGCACTTCCGATATTGCGGAATTGAGGATCGAAAGTGGGCGAGTTTCGGCAATGCAAGCCATGGTCCAGCATCCACGGCACATTATCGAGATGGGTAATGCGAAAGATGAGGGCTTTGCCTGGATTTAGAGAACTCATGTCCAATTATTTCTCTCCTTCGATGAGACGGAGGAGGCGGTTGCGGATGGGGTGGCTGGGGGCGTTGAGCGTCAGGTGTAGGTGGGTGAGGAAGTCGCGCTGCTGCGCTTCGCTGACCTCGGGTGGGTAAGCAGCGAGGTGCTGGGTAACAGTGTTGTTCATGGCGCGAGAATGGATTCGAGTTGCTTGATCAGATTGAACGCCTTCTGGTCTTCCTGCTCGTAGAGCGAGGCATCGCTGCCGTAGGTTCTCAGAGGTTCAGGACGTGCTTGCGACATAGCTCCTACCATGCAAGTAACCAGCGACATGATCGAGTGTTTCCCTAAGGTAGGCCACTACATCATTTTTGATTTCAATAATGTCCTCCACCGCAAAGGATCGCCCAACTTCAGCGAATGACTTGCTGCCGTGAGCGAGATCGTTACGGTGCGTTTTTACCGTCAGCAGGCGATCTCCACGGCTTTGAGGTTCGGGAAACCCGTAGCGTTTCGCGACTTCCCGGATCTCACGGGCGTCCACATTCCCCGAAACGATTGTTTCGCGACGGAACGTCTTCGAAATAATGTCCGTGGCTAGTGCCGCAATTTCTGGCGAAAGTTTTCGTGGTTCGTGTCGTCGGATATTTCCAAGCACAACAATACGAATTTCCTCCCTACATTGGTCGAACGGGATCGCCTGCTGTTCCAACTCGTCAAAAATTGCCTCCACAGCGTTAGTTACCGACGATTCCATCAAGTTGTAGAGCATGAGCAGTGCGCTTGCCTTGAAGGTTCGCAGCAAATCTTGCTGCTCGACGAGCGTATAAGCAGGGTCATGAGTAGCCGATTTAGCAAGAAGCATTTCGCAGGTATCGACGCGACGAATGAAATCGAGATAAGATTCAATTTCCTTGACCCGTTCGTTGAATTCTTGAACGACAATTTGCATAGTTTATACCTTCAAAAGATGATCCCGGACAAACTCAATCCGCGCAATGACCTTCGGCTTTGAGTTACTGGCGTCCGATCGCATGTGGGCTTTGAATTCCGGAAATTCAAGCCAGCCGTTCGATACGGGCACCAAATCGGGCTTCTCCCGCAGAGCAAGGGCCATCCCAACGGACAGGGCCTCGAACCGGATTCTTGGCGTGCGGACATGGCCTTGCTTTTTGGCGAACGTGCCGAAATGTCGCTCCGAAAAATCAAGCATCCTTTCCCATTCCAGTTTTGCCGTGGCCTCCCTGTCAGCGGTGAATGTCTCCTGAGCGACCTTCAGGAATTGGTTGAGGAAGTCGATCACGCTTCTATCAAACTCTCGGTAATTCTTAAGATAGGCAAAGAAGCGAAGCACGAACTCCTGAGGTTCCCGTAGCTTGACCGCTTTGTCGCTGAGAGGAACCAACCTTTTGAACCGTTCATTCTCCGAGCATGCTTTGATAAAGCGGAGGAAAGATCCGTCCTGTGTTCCCCAACGAACCTCCATCGGGTTGAGTCGAAGGTTGCCGGTGTTGATCCGTCTGAAGATGTCGCGTCGGGATTCCTCATCCACCCCCTCCCGCATCTCGATCATGCGCACGGTGTGCCGACCGAAACGGCGCTTCCGAGATGGAGGCAGATCGTCGTAGGTGAATCCGTTCAGTTTATCCAATTTCGTGAGACCGGCCAGCCGAAGTTCGCCCTGCATAAATCGTGCGATTGTGCGCACCCGCTGAGAGCCATCCACGATTTCCGCTCTTCCTTCCTTGCCCTCGACATCGGCCAGAAACAGAAGAGGGATCGGCAGCCCCATCAGGACAGATTCGATGAAGCGGGATTGATGATCTTCCGGCCAGGTAAGGTCACGCTGATAGTCGGGAACGAAGAAATCATTGTCGTCATCTTCCAAGCGTTCGAGATACTTGGCCACGATGACTTCCACGGGATATTCTCTCGTATCATAATCTATGATCTTGTGATGCTCAACGATTTGCTGCTCCGCTGCATCCTTCATTTCTGGCGTAATTTGTTTGAAGAGTTCGTTTTGCATTAGGTTTCCACGGGTTGATGTTGCTTGAGATGGTTGAGAATCGAGAGGCCGATGGCCTTACCAAGGCGAACCGGGACGGCATTGCCAATCATCTTGCCCACTTGAGAGAACACCACGGGCTGATCGCGAGGAACAAATTCATAGTCGTCCGGAAAGGTTTGGAGCAATGCGCCCTCCCGGAGACTGATGGCGCGGTCTTGCTCGGGGTGACCGAAGCGTCCGTTGCCATAGCCGAAAAACTGGGTGGTGATGGTAGGGGCCGGAGCGTCCCACTCCATGCGTCCGTAAACGCTCGGATAATTCCTGCCCATCTCAGTGCGATGGCACTGGGCTACGAGATCGGCAGGCCAGTCCCGCCAGGATCCACCGGGCTTGGAAGAACGGATGCGTTGTTGATTCAGCGGAGACAGACGGCTGGCCCGGTGGAAGCGATCATGCGATGAATCTCCGGCTCTCAGCTTCGGAAGATGGTTGATGGCGCCTCGAACGCTTCTCTCACCGGAATACTCACCGAGTTTCTCCAGGCTGATCTCGCCAAGCCGGGAAGCAAGCAATACTAGTCGCCTGCGTTGCTGAGGGATGCCGTAATCAGGGCAATACGCTTCCTGATGGGAAACCTGGTATCCGGCCTCTTGCAAGGCATGGGTGAAGTCGTGAAAAATACCATGGCGTTGCAATTCGGGGACATTCTCCATGCTGACGATCTCCGGTAGGAGAGCTTCCACCAGGCGCGCGAACTCATGCAGAAGCCCCCATTTGGCGTCCTCCCGGGTGTTCAGCCCCTGAGTGTATTTTGAAAACGGCTGGCAGGGGGCGCAGCCTACCAGCACACGGAGATTTGAAGAACCGAAAGCATCGCGCAATTCATCACCGCCAAGATCGGCGACGCTTTTGTGAACGAAGCGGGCACCGGGATTGTTGTGTTCGTAGGCAAAGCGGCACGCAGCATCAATATCGTATCCAGCCGCTACCGGAATGCCTGCATCAAGTAATCCGCGCGTCAAGCCTCCTGCGCCGCAGAATAGATCGACAGAGATGATGTCGCTTTTTGGAGTTCTTTTCTTCATGTCTTGTGTTCGATGAAATCTTTGGTTTCAGAATTAAACAGTGCGGAGTTGACTAATCCTACTCGACCTTCCTCTTTAATCACAGCCAGAAGATCGGGGCTGTCGGCGGTGAGGCGGAGGAGGCGGTTGCGGATGGGGTGGCTGGGGGCGTTGAGGGTCTGGTGGAGGTGGGTGAGGAAGTCGCGCTGCTGCGCTTCGCTGGCCTCGGGGGCGTAGGCGGCGAGGTGGGGCGCAAGGGTGTCGTGAAAGAGCAGGTCCCGCTCCGCCATGTGCTCGCGGAAGTAACACTCCATCACGCAGGCGTCGATGAGGTCTT
>ENA-ORBV01000727-ORBV01000727.1-microbial-mat-metagenome-genome-assembly--contig:-NODE-727-length-74779-cov-20.426575_pt1 | contig 74779 bp, 64 predicted proteins | sample MGYA00237777_ERZ505514 | MGnify/ENA primary metagenome ERZ505514 (study PRJEB26160, sample SAMN06269048) | microbial mat metagenome | isolation source: Oligotrophic lake microbial mat | place...
TTTTTCAAGCAGAAGACGGCATACGAGATTCGCCTTAGTCTCGTGGGCTCGGAGATGTGTATAAGAGACAGCATGCACACCTGGCTGATGCCCGCGCTCAGCCTGCTGGTAGCGACGCTGCTCGTGAGTCTCGGTTGGTGGGTTGTGACCTGGTTTCGCGATATGGGCGACCCCACGAAGGACGTGGGCGAGTTCCGGGTCGGAGCTTGGCCGGGCTGGCAACTCGCGCTCTCCATCGCGCTCGCACTCGCGGCGTTCATCATCTCGCGGTTCGTCGCGGGCATGTCGAAGCTTGAGGCCTGGGCCAACTTGCGCGGTGGTGCTGGCGCGATGGTGGGCAACGCGCTCGTTCTCTTGGCGATCGGCATCGGACTGGTCTTCGACTTCTTCCAGAAGCCAAACGTGCTGGAGGCGGTCGCTTATGGCATCGCGATCTTCATGTTCGCGGTGGCGGCGGAGATTCTCCTCACCTTCGTTCTCAACCTGTACCGACCGCGCCGCGCCAGCGAGACACCGCGGCCAGCGTTCGACAGCCGTGTGCTCAGCCTGTTCGCGGCGCCCGATTCGATCGTCCGAAGCATCAATGAGGCAGTCAACTATCAATTTGGCTTCGACATCACGAGCTCGTGGGGTTACCAACTTCTGCTGCGAAGCGTGGGAAAGCTCGCGCTGTTCGGACTCGCTGTGCTCGTCACACTGTCGATGATCATCGTGGTCCAGCCTGGACAGCAAGCGATCAAACTGCGCTTCGGTAAGCCGGTTGGAGAGGTCTACCAAGCCGAGCCAATGTTCAAGCTGCCGTGGCCGATCGAGACCGCTCGGATCTATGACGTTGGGCGGGTGCGTGCGCTCGTTCTCGGCAGCATCCCGGCGAAGGCCAAGGAGTTTGCGCCGTGGGGTGCCGAAGGTCAGCTTGATCCGAATCGCACGCTCTACGTGGTGTCGACCGGGGCGCGCAGCTCCGATCCGAAAACGACGGCACCAGTGGTCGAGGCATCCGAAGGTGGAACGAACGACTTCGCGCTCATTGACGCTGATGTGATTCTCCAATATCGCGTCCGAGACGGGGAGCTTCCGAAGTGGCTCGGTTTCTGCAACGACGCTCGCCTTCGTCGCGGCACGCTCGACATGCGGGAGAAGGCGCTCCGGAACCTCGCGCTGCGCGAGGTCACACAGGAGTTCGCGCTGCAGCCGATTGACGATCTGCTATCGCCGCGCGGGAAGTCGCTCCTTTCAACACTGCACGACCGTATCCAAGTCGCGTTCGACGCGATGCAGACCGGCGTGGACGTCGTCAGCGTGACGATCCCGCGGCTTCGACCACCAGGCGGGATAGAGGCGCAGACGTTCATCGAGCCGTCAATCGCCGCTCAGAACGCGAGGAAGCTCGTCGAATCTGCTCGTGCCCAGGCCGATCTCGCGATGGCCGAGATCATCGGCTCACCCGCCCGGGCGCGTCAGACGGTGGAAGCAGTGCGTCGCTTGCGCGATATCGAGACGGGTGGGCGCGGCGACACCCCGGAGGCAACCGAACTTCGCCTCTCGATCCAAGACATCATCACGTCGGCACCGTCGGCGGCCGCAGCACGCATTGATTCTGCGCGGGCGGAGCGATGGCAGAAACTCAGCAACGCGCGGAGTAAGTCCGCCGAGGTGTTAGGACAGGCCGCGTCGTACGCGGTCGATCCTGAGCTGTACCGGCAGCGAAAGCTGATGCAAACGCTCGCGAACTCGCTTCCGACTGTTCGCGTGAAGTACATCCTTGGGCTTCCGCCGGAGCGCATCCGCGTGAACATGGAAATGCGCGAGCCCGACGCTGGCCTCAATATCTACGACAACCTCAAGAAGGAAGAGAACTGACCGTGCCGCTCATGAGCCGAACGCTGCCACTTGCGATCGGAGCAGTCCTGCTCCTGATTCTCGTCTTATTCAACACGACCTACACGGTGAGTTTCCACGAACTCGCCGTGCGGACGCGATTCGGCAAGCCCGAAGGCGTCGAGCGTGATGCCGGCCTCCACTTCAAGATGCCGTTCTTCATCGATCAGGTGACGAAGCTCGACACGCGCCTGCAGCTTGTCGACAGTCCGCTTGAAACGGTGATGACGAGCGATCAGCAGCAGGTCGTCGTGCAGGCGTTCCTCTTGTGGAAGATCGACGCGGGCGAAGATGCGCTGAAGTTCTATTCGTCCTACGGCTCGATCGACGAGGCGAACAAGGCGCTCGAGCAACAGTTGCAGGGCTCCCTTCGCGCGATCGGTGGCCTCTCGTTCAGCGACCTCGTCGGTGCGAAGAGCCGACTGCCCGATGCGGAGAAGGCGATCCTTGCCGACCTGTCTAAAGGAAGTCTCACGGGCATCGTTCCGGTGACGGTCGGGATTAGCCAAGTGCTCCTTCCGCCGAAGACGACGACGGCTGTCCTCAACCGCATGGCCGAAGTGCAGAAGACGCTTGCGAGCACTGAGCAGCAGCGCGGGGCCGCTGAAGCCGAAGCGATCAAGAGTGCGGCGCGGACGCAGGCCGACACCATCAAGAACTTCGCCGACACTTGGGCGCAACAGATTGCAGCTCGAGGAGACCAAGAAGCGGCGCGGTACTACCAAGAGATGACGAAGCACCGCGATCTCGCGATCTTCCTAGCGTGGCTCGACACGCTGAAGGCGGGTCTCGGTGGCGCGACGACGTTCGTCACCGATGTCAGCCACGAGCCCTTCCATATTCTTGACACCGGCGCCAACGTCGATGCGAACGGCATTCCGACACCGACAGCGCCGACCATTCAATCGGAACCGAAGGCGGGAACCGGAAGTGGTGCAGCACCGGCTCGCATCCCCGGAGGAAGCTGACCATGGCCGAGCGACCGACCGACGCGCCGCGCGGTGATTCCAGCGACGATGTCGACAATTCCAGCGGCGTGCCCACCGATGCCTCAGATACCAGCGCCGCGTTTGCCGAGGAGCCGCGCCGCGAGGCGAGCGCCCGTTTCGACGTCAAGGGCGAGCAGAGCGCATCTGCTGAGATGCGCGACGCGATGGACCCGGCAAACCAGAGCCTCGCCGAGGCGCTGCGGCTCTCGTATCGCGTCCTCCAAGTCGGAATCCTCGCGCTGGTCGTCACCTTCCTGTTCTCAGGCTTCCAGTCGGTTCGAGAGGGAGCGACCGGAGTCAAGACGATTTTCGGTCGAATCGTCGGTGACGCGGGCGGCGAACAACTCGCCCCAGGACTTCAGCCATTCTGGCCCTACCCGATCGGCGAGTTGATAGTCTTCGATCAGAAGTCTGGCGTGCGGTTGGAGGAGCAATTTGAGCCGCGCCGACGTGAAAACCTCGCGACCAAGGAAGCACAGATCAACGCCGAGGACTCCCTCCGCGACATGGTTGCGGGCAAAGATGGATTCGTGCTCACCGCTGACGGCGACATCGCGCACGTCGCGCTCAACGCCACCTACACGGTGCAAGACGCAGTGGAGTTCCTTGAACGGGTAAGTCCCGACACTGCACAGAAGAGCGGCACAGCTCAGAAGATAGTCCGAGCCGCGCTCATGCGGGCGATGGTCCTCGCGGCGGGGCAGTTCACGCTCCGCGATTTCATCGACAAGACCGATCCTGTGACCGCTGCGGTTCGCGAGCGGGCCCAAGAGATCTTGGACGAACTGCACACCGGCATCGTTGTCGCGGACATCACATTCATCGATCGTTCGCCACCGCGTTTCGTCGAGGGCAAGTTCCGCGAAGTGCAGGCCAAGCGTGCGGAAGCTGCGGCCGTTGTCGAGCACGCGAAACAAGAGGTCGCGGCAATCCTCACCGGTATCGCTGGCGAGCAGGCGCAGAGGGACTTGACCGAACTCATTCGTCAGTACGACGCGGCACTCGTGCGCGGCGATCAGGCGAGCGCAGATTCAGTTGCTGACGCCATTGGCAAGCGTTTCGAAGACGACGACGTCGGGGGAACTGTTGCTCGGGTCGTGCAGCGGGCGAAAGCCGGGGAAGCCACCGTGGAGGCGTCGCTCATCCGCGAGATCAGCCGTCTCCGCGGCCTCGCGCCCGCGTTCGAGCAGAATCCGCGGCAACTCACCCGACAGCTGTGGCTCGAAGCGCTGCGGACGGTGATGACCGGTCCCGAGGTCGAAATCGTCTCCGCGCCAAGAGGGATCGGCGCGTTTGATCTGAGGATTCTTTCGTCGCAGCAGGTCATGCAGTCGCGGCGACAAGCGGACCTCGATCGACGCAAGCGCGCGGCCGACGAGAACGAGTTGAAGTACGCGGACTGGCAGTTCGGCGGCTCACAGATCTTCATCGGTGGCAACGCAGGTCGATTGGACAACACGGCGACGAAGGGCAAGGGAAGAGACGACATTCCGAGCAACACCAACAGCGCGCAGCCAGCGAGGCAGCCGTAGCGTTGACGATCCCGAGACGAGGAAAGAGACATGGCGACGGGAATGGCGACGGCGCGACAATCGTTGGCTTTCGATGCGGACAAAGTGGTGCAGGCGGTGGGCCTCACCAAAGTGTTTAGCGACTTTTGGCTGCGTGCGAAGGCGCGAGCTGTCGATGGCATCGACTTCGAAATCAACCGCGGCGAGGTGTTCGGCCTGCTCGGACCCAACGGAAGTGGCAAGAGCACGACTATCAAAATGCTGCTCGGCCTGCTGCACAAGACGAAGGGCACACTGCTCGTCTTCGGACGCGATCCATCCGACGTCGCCGTCAAGAAGCGCATCGGGTACCTGCCCGAAGAGTCGTACATGTACCGTTTCCTCAATCCGCAGGAAACGCTTGATTACTACGCGAAGTTGTTCGGTCTAGGGCGCGCTGAGCGACAGCGCCGCATTGGCGAACTGCTGGAGATGGTCGGGCTGCACCAAGTGCGAAATCGTGCCGTTGGTGAATTTTCTAAGGGCATGACACGACGACTTGGGCTCGCGCAAGCGCTCATCAACGATCCCGAGTTCTTGATTCTCGACGAGCCAACCAGCGGACTCGATCCGGTTGGTGCTCGTCAAGTGAAGGACCTCTTGCTTGAGCTTGGCCGACGCGGAAAGACGATTCTGCTTTCGTCGCACATGCTCGACGAGGTAGAGGATGTGTGCGACCGAATGGTTGTGCTGTACGGCGGCAAAATCCGCGCGGAAGGCACGGCCGAGGCGCTTCTGACGGATGCGTCGCGAACGGTGATCACGATGCCGCGCATCGGTGCGGCGACGGTCGCTCGAATCGATCAAATGCTGCACGACACCGAAGGCGTCGGCATCGATTCGGTCGAGGCACCGCGCGAACGACTCGAAGACTTCTTCATGGACTTGGTAGAGAAGGCGCGTCAGGAGCAGATAGCAACCAGTGGTGCGCTGCACGGCGGCCGAACGGCGGCCTTCCTCGTCGATCCGGAGACGCCGCGCGACGGCGAGGGACTCGTCGACGACCTCGTTCGCGAGCGAATGGAGCCAGCGGCCCGCGCGGTTGAGATCAGCGCGAACGCAAAGAAAGTTCAAGATGCCGCGCGGCGCGATGACGTCCTCCAAGACCTCTTGCAGGACAAGCCTCGCCCCGAAGCGAAGGCGACGACCGCGAAGCCCGAGGTTGCGAAGCCACGCGATGTCGACGCAAGCGTGATCGAAGGTCTACTCGGCCCCACTGGTACGGGCTCGACCGGTACGAGCGGTCCCGGCGACGGTGGCAGCGCTACCGATCCGAAACACAAGGGCGACGGGGGACGTCGCTCGTGAGTCTTCTCAAGCTTCTACTTGTCCGTCTCGATGATCTTCAGCGCCGGGTGTCGGTTCGACTAACACTCTCGGCGCTGGTCACGGTCGCTGTAATCGCGTACTTCGGCGCTGCCTGGCTAAAGTCCTCAGAGATCCGTCGTGACGGAATGGCGATCGCGACGCTCCTCAAAGAGGCGAACCTCACGAAGCGCGACGAGGTCGCGGTGCAGTTCGCGGAGAAGGGAACTGTCACCGTCGGCGCCCGGACGTTCGGCAACGACAAGCTTGCGGGCTTTGCCAGGGCGCTCTACGAAGCTGACGGTCGTCTCGCCAATCCAGGTGCCGCAGCACGGCTGGTACTCGAAGATCGCATCCCGCGGTGGGTGCCGACATTCGTGCTTGCGGACGACCTCACGCTGGCGCTTTTGGGAACAGTCATTCTCGGGCTTCTACTCCTCGCGATCTGGGTCGGGCTCGTGGTGCCGATGGTCTTCGTCACGATCGGCACGGGCGTTCTGTGTGCGTTCCTCTGGTGGATCGGCAGCACGTCGTGGCTGGTAGCCGTCGCGTCGATCGCCACGCTCCTCTTCTCGTTCGTCCTCCTCGTGCGAGGGACATCGCTTGCGCTCGGCCGCGCGACGCCGATCTTCGCGATTGCCTCAACAGTGTTGCGCGAGGCGATGCGCCTCAAGATTGCCACGTTCTTCGTCGGAGTCTTGCTCATCGCGATTCCCGTGCTACCGCTCTGGATCAGTCGAAGCGAGCCGCTGCGTTATCAAATTCAAGCGTTCATCGCGCGGTCGATGGGGCTGCTGTTTCTGCTCGCAGCGTGCATGACGGTGTTTCTCGCGTGCGCGACCGTCGCCTTTGAGATTCGCGACAAACAGATCTGGCAGCTCATGACGAAGCCGGTTGCCCGGGTGCAATATCTCCTTGGTAAGTGGCTCGGCGTGGTCGCGTTGAACCTGATTCTTGTTCTCCTCGGCGGCGTCGCGATCTTCACGTACGTGCAGTACATGCAGACTCGGCCCGCGAAGGACCAATACGATCAGATGGCGGTGCACGAGGAGATCCTCGTAGCGAGGGCTGGGCGCTTTCCGACCTATCGCAAACTCTCCGGCGACGAAGCTCGCGAGATCGTGCAGAAGCGGATCGACTCAGATCCACTCCTGAAAGCCGACATCGAAAATGGAGAGCGCGGTGAACTCGACGTCATTCGCGATTTGGCGCGGCAGGTTCACCAAGAGTTCCTCGCGGCGCAGCGCAGCATCGGAGCTGGCGAGTTTCGCGACTACGTGTTCGAAGACCTCTTGCCTGCGAAGCGGATGAACGCGGCGTTGACCTTGCGGTACGCATTCGACATCGGGCGCATCGATCCGCATGAGGTGCACTCCGCGATTTTCCGGTTCGCCGACGGCTCGTATATTCAGCGCGACTTCGTCCCAGCGCAGGCCCACGTTTTGACGCTGCCTGCTCAGCTGATTGATGAGAACGGACGTCTTGAAGTCAGCATCATCAATGGAACACCAGGGAACGACGCAAACGGCAACCCAACGGTGATTCCAGGCATCGGTGTGATGCTCTTCAAGCCCGACGCGTTCGAAGTGCTGTATCGCGTTGACACCTTCGAATGGAACTTCATCCGCGCGCTCGCCGTTCAGTTCATGAAGCTCGCGTTTCTCAGTATGTTCGGCGTGTGCGCGGCGACGGTTCTGTCGTTTCCGGTCGCATGCGTTCTGAGTTTTACGGTGCTGTCGATCGGCAGCCTCGCGCCGTTCCTCGGCATGTCGCTCGACGAGTACCGCATCAAGAGCGACGCGCCCGCCCTCTGGCAGGCGTTCCAGTTCGTCATCAAAACTGTGGCGACCGGGGCGGAGTGGATGCTGCGCGCCTTCGGCGAAGTCCGGCCGACCGCGCTTCTCGTAGAGGGTCGTGTCATCGGATGGCCGGATCTACTCCGAACCTTTGTCATCATTGGCGCCGTATGGACCGGCGGAGCTTTTGTGCTTGGATATGTAGTGTTCAGGCGAAAAGAACTCGCGACCTATAGCGGTAATACATGAGCGCACCAACACTCCACCTTCCGAGGGCGCGCGAATGATGAACGATCGCGTCATACAGTTCGTGTCAGTTGGTGCCGCTGTAGCGCTCCTTGGCGTTGGCGGCGCACTCTTGCCAAGAGTCGTTGACAGTGCCGGTGAGCCCTACCTACTTTTTCGCGTGGGAGAAGGTGCCGCAGCGACGACCGAACGTGTCCGCTTCGGCGAACTCCGCACGCTGACCACGATCGCGCCCGGAGGCGGCAGTCCATTCGAGATCGCCTTCGACGGTGGCAGCCAGAAGTGGGAGGGTCCGTTCGGATCGACCGTGAACGTCGGAGCGCTCATCAACGGCGACATGCAGCGATTCGAGGGCGTCCTTGAAAGCACCGATGGGTATGGGCTGCGCTATACCGACGTTGCCGTTGAAGGCGCGCCCCCAATCGTCGCGCTCGGTACTGCGCTCGGTGCGTTTCGTGGACTCATCGTGGATTACCTATGGATCAAGGTAAACATGATGAAAGAGAAGGGCCTCTTCTACGAGGTCATGGGCGACGCCGATCTCATCACGAAACTACAGCCGCGCTTCGGTGAGGTGTGGGCATTCCATGGCCACAACATGGCCTACAACATCAGCGTTCTGACGAATACGCCGGAAGAACGCTGGGAATGGGTCAAAGCTGGTATCGACCTCGTGCGCGATCGCGGACTGCGCTACAACCCCAACGACGTCGTCCTGCACAAGGAACTCGCGTTCTTCTTCGCGCACAAGATCGACGGCGTGGCCGACGACGCGCACCTCTACTACAAACGAGCGCTGGCACGCGAGTGGCATTACTTGTTAGGCGAGCCACCGTACGGATATCCCGAACGAGTTCGGTGGATCAAGATGATCGCCGACGCACCGGAAACGCTTGAAGAACTTGAGCACGCCAACCCCGAAGTGACGGAGCTCGTCGCACGCCTTAGGAGCGAGCTCGCAGCCGTCGATGACCGCGCCGAGTTGAAGTTCGACCGTGACTTGCTCCTGAGCTACGGGCAATGGGCGACGGTCAAGACGTCGGCGTACGCCCGCCTTATGGGCCTTGAGCAGCGTCTCTTGAAGACTGAGGGAGAGGAAGCGGCGAGTGCGCGCAACCGTCTCTATCAGGCGTTCGAGAAAACGTTTGGCGATCCAAAGCTCAAGCAGGCGGGCGGGCAGTTCATCGCATTCCTCCGTCGCAAGGTCTTGTCCGAGTCGTACAACATGGACACGCGGCTCATGTATCAGTTCACGCGCGATACCGGGCCGCTCGATTGGCGACATCCGCAGGCGCACGCGCTGTACTGGTCGCGAAAGGGCAACGATTCAGCGTCGTTGCGCTATGCGCTGTCGGACAATCTTTCGAAGATCATCAACAACAACCGCGTCGAGATTCAAGCGATGCAGGCGATGGCGCGCTCAGGACTCATGTCGGTCGATCCGCTGTCGGAAGACAATCCAGCCCGCCTGAACGATCCACGCTGGACCAAGATCATCCAGCAGTACTTTGCGCGGCTGTACACGAAATACGTGGATCGCACTGCGGCTGCTGCGGATACGTTCGCGAACTTCTACGAGAACTTCTCAAAGAATGCTGTGCGCGAACTCTTCCGCGCTGGCGATCTCGAGGGCGCTCAAGCCATCCTCAATGATCTCGATGCGAAGTTCGGCTCGGGTGGCATTGTGCCGAACGCGGGGTACCAAGCGCCACTCGACGTGCTGGTGCAGAAGTGGACTGAGGGCGAATACGAGATGCAGCCCGACGTCGCGCGGTCGGATGTTTTCGAGGCATTGCGCCGCGGATTCCGCGAAGGAATCCTGTTGGGCCGGAAGCAGACGCTCGACGATGCACTGAAGTTTGCTCGCGACGTCACCATGTTCTTCAAAGAGAACAAGTACAACGACTTCGTCAATAAGTTTGGCGAAGGTCGCATGAAGGATCTCATCGGCGAGCTTGAGTCGAGCGTGCGTGACGTGTTGCGATTCGTGCTGCTCGACTCATCGCAACCGCTCATCGATCGCTTGCTGATCTTCCGTAATGCACCGGAGAAAGAGCGTCGTGAGGTGTTCGATCTTGTGAAACCGTCGCTCGAAGCAGAGTTCAAGCTCAGTCCGCTGAGTCGCTCGCTGACCGTTGCCGATGTTCTCCCCGAGCCGCCGGGGCTTGCGGAGTTTCGCGGGCAGCAAGCGGCGGAGGCGGATCGCGCCGCGAAGGCCAAGGCAAGCGGCGCGAAGTCTGAAGTCGAGCGGAAGTGAGCAGAGGGAAGCCCATGCGACCACCGTGCATTTTGGCGATCGGAAGAAACTACGCGGACCACGCTGCTGAAATGGGCGGGACGGCGCTCGGTAACCCAATCGTCTTTATGAAGAACCCGGCGTCGGTCATCGGCGACGGCGATTCCATCGTGATTCCGCCAATTTGCCAAGAGCACGGGCCGCAAGTCGATTGGGAGGGAGAGCTCGCAGTCGTCCTCGGGCGTGATTGTCGTGATGTCGCGCTCGACGAAGCGATGAACTGCATCGCGGGTTACGCGGTGGCGAACGATGTGAGCGCGCGCTGGTGGCAGAAGGAAGGATCAGGCGGACAGTTCTGTCGCGGCAAGAGTTTCGATACCTTCTGTCCGATGTCGGCGATGACGCCTGCTTCGACGGTGGGCGATCCGCAAACGCTCACGCTCAAGACGTCGTTGAATGGCGAAGTGGTGCAGGAGTCGTCAACAGGCCTGATGCTGTTTCCGGTGGCGACGTTGGTGCACCAGCTCTCGCGCGGCACGACGCTCGTCAAGGGCACCGTAATGCTCACAGGCACACCAGCGGGCGTTGGCTTCGCACGCAAGCCGCCGCGGTTCCTCAAGCACGGCGATGTCGTCGAAGTCGAGATCACGCGTGTCGGGCGGCTACGAAATCCAGTCGTCGAGGTCTAACACTTCCGGCGTCAGGTTTGGCCTCATGTGGGGGCCTTGATATCGAACGCTTTTCGCACTTCCTCGATGAGCTGCGTGACCTGAAATGGTTTGAAGAGGAAGCAGTGCAGTCCTTCTTGACTACAGCGCACGATCGAATGGTGCGGGTCGTAGCCGAAGCCTGTCATTAAGATCACGGGCGTCGGATCTTTGAGATCCTTCACGGCTTTGAAGACCTCATAGCCGTTGCGATCGGGCATGCGCACGTCGCTGATGACGAGATCAAACGCCATCCCAGCCGAGGAATCGGAGCGAATCGCCTCGATCGCTGGACCGCCACTTGAGAAACTCGTGACATCGCAGCCCTTTTGAACGAGCACCGCGACGATGGTGTCGCGGATTGATGCCTCGTCGTCGGCGACGAGCACGCGTTTCCCTTCGAAACTGGGCTCGCGTTCTCCCTCGCGGAGTATTTCTTCCACACCCAAAATCGTTTGCGGGCCGCTCGTCGCCGCTTCAATTCTGTGTTTCACGCTGGAAACAGCGTCGAGAATCTTTTCCGCCAGCTCGATCGTGCTTTGCTCGGCACCTTCTTCGATGGACTCAGCCGCGCGCGCGATCGAGTCAAGCGGTCCGCTGATCTCTCCCATCACGTTCGTCGCGACACGGCGATTCGTGGTGCGGCGTTCGACAACGAGCATGTCGAGAATGTTGAGTGCGAGCGCGACATATCGACCAAACACTTCGGCGCAGTAGCGATCCTCGTCGCCGAAGGCGTCGAGTTTGTCGCTCTCGGCGTTGAAGATCCCGACGACGTGGTCGTGAAGCCGAAGCGGAATCGTGAGCGCACTCCGCGCGCCCGGCAATCCGCGCAGGTAGCGCGGGTCGTGCTCGACATCGTGGCAGACGTACCCTTCGCCGCTCGTCGCGACGAGTCCCGAAATTCCGTTGTCGACCGGCTTCGCAAAGATCTTTTCGCCAATGCCAAGCGGTGCGAGTCCGTTGCAGAAGACGAGCTCAAGCTGTTGCGTCTCGCGATTTAGCAGACGGAACTCAAAGTGATCCCATCCGAAGACGTTGCGGACGGCAGCGACGACTCGGCCGTCGAGCATCTTGAGCCGCTCCGCGGGGTTGATGCTCTCGATTGCCTCAGCGTCCATCCGCAGCAGGTCGGCCCCCGCCGTATCGATCGCGTCGAGGCGCTCTTGCACTCGCCGACCCTCGGTGACGTCGAGGAGGAGCGCGGCGATCCGGTCGGGTGCGATGAGTGCACCATCGATCGCTCCGTTGCCCGGTGCGGGCTCCGTGCTCGGTGCGAGGCCGCTCGCCACCACTTCGTACGATCGACTGCCAACGCGAAAGGTGCGGCGCTCACTGGTGCCGCCGTCAAGGGAAACCGCTCCCGAGCGCGCCGAGTTCAACACCTCGGTACAGGTATCGACGAACTTTCGGAGTACGTCCGGGCTTTGGACCGCCAGTTCGTGGTTCATCCACGCAATCTCGCCACCGGCCTCGACGATTCCGACTCCCTCGCCGAGCGCGTCGAGCACCGCCGCAGCCGTAGCGTCGGGCAGGGGTGGGGAGATGGTCCTGAGCGCAGCACTTCGGCCCGCCACGGTCGACGCGTCGACGAGTTCATACTCGGCGGCGAGGCGTTCGCGAAGTGCTGGGTCAAGCGCCGTGCCGGGCGCGAGGATGATCCGAGGTCGTTCGGCTGACATAACGCACGGTGCTGAAGGAGGCGCCGGACCGAGTGTACCCCCGTTCTTCCCAGAATCGAGTTTCTCCTGTCGCATGTACCATGCATCCGCGAACGCACGGACGCCGCCTTCTCTTCAGTGAGCGCTTTCTCGCCATCGCCGACGACGACCTCTCCGCCTGCGGGCGCTGCCGTCTACGCGCAGCGCTTGGCCAAGCGTTTTGGGCGGGTACTTGCTGTCCGAGACGTCTCGTTCGTCGTGCCTGAACGCTGCGTTTGCGGGCTCCTGGGGCCCAACGGTGCCGGCAAGTCGACAACGATTCGCATGCTCGCGGGGTTGCTCGTCCCGGACGAAGGCGAGTTGCGCGTAGCGGGATTTGACCTTCGGTGCGACGCCAACGCCGCACGTCGCGTGACCGGCTACTTGCCCGAATCGGCACCGATCCACCCGGAACTGCGGACGCGCGAGTTTCTCGCATATCGGGGCGGCCTCATCGGTCTGAGCGGCGCCGCCTTGGCCTCGTCGATCGAACGGGTTGTCCAAGCCTGTTCGCTTCAGCCGGTGTGGGGTCGCTTGGTTGGCGCGCTCAGTAAGGGATACCGCCAGCGTGTCGGCCTCGCGGCAGCAATTCTCGGCGATCCGCGGCTCGTCATTCTCGACGAACCCTCAGTCGGCCTCGATCCACACCAACTCCTTGAGTTCCGCCGGCTGATTCGCGACCTCAGCCGCGAACGGGCGGTGTTGCTCTCAAGCCACATCTTGGCGGAGGTTGAGGCGACGTGCGATCGCGCCGTACTGATGTCCCAAGGTTCGCTGGTCGCGGAAGGGTCGATGGACGAACTCCGTTCGCGCGGCCGTGTTCGCTACGTCATCGAAGCGCGCGGTGACGCGGTGCGCTCGGCGATCGCATCGATCCCGGGTCTGGGTTCGGTGCGCGAACAGCGACTTGACGGTGAATGGCGCCGGGTTGAGGCAGACTCAGCCGACGCGACCGATCTCCGCGAAGCGATTGCGATCGCACTCGAGCGTTTAGGCGTTCCGGTGCGCGAGTTGCGTCGCGATCGCGCGTCGCTGGAGTCACTCTTCGTGAAAGCGACCGGCGCGCGCGAGGCCGACGCAGCATGACTGCGCTCCGAGCAATCTTCCGTCGTGAGTTGTTAGCGACGTTCGCAACGCCAGTGGCGTACGTCACGCTGGCGCTACTCGCGAGCCTGCTTGGTGCCATCTTCGTTGTCGTCACGCTGCGCACCGGAGAGCCCGCGACGCTTCGGGTTGCGTTCCTTGCCGCAGCGTGGGCGCTCCTAGCCGCAGCACCAGCGATGTCGATGCGGTCGTTTAGTGAAGAATTCCGCCAAGGCACGTGGGAGACGCTGCTGGCGGCACCGATTCGTCCCTGGCACGCGGTGCTCGCGAAGTTTCTCGCAGGGTGCGTCTTTCTGGCGGTGCTCGTGGGTGTTCCGTCGCTCGTACTCGCGATCGTTCTCGAACTGCATGGAGATCCGGACTGGGGCGAAATGGCCTCGGGCTACGGTGGCCTCATGCTCGCGAGTGCAGCGTTCCTTGCGATCGGGATCTTGGCGTCAACGCTCACGTCGAATCAACTCGTCGCGTTTCTCGTCCCAGTGTTCGTCATGTTCGCGCTCTCGCTCGGTAGTCGCGCGCTGGGTGCGATTCTGCCAGCGGAATGGGCGTCCATCGCGTTCGGAGCTGATCCGTTGCGCCGGGTTGAGGACTTTGTCCTTGGGCTCGTCGACACAGCCAACGTCGTCTACTTCATCGCTGTTACCGCGGCCGCACTAGCTATTGCGTCGGTCAGTCTGGGGCGCGTCCGAGAGGGCGGTTTCGGCGGTCGGGCCCGCACAGCGCTTGGTCGATTGGCGTGGCGAGGCGAGGCGCTCGTCTTTGCGCTCGGTGCGCTCGCTGCCGCAGGCGCGGCGACGGCGCTTGCTGGTGTTCCGATCTTGCGTGCCGAGATTGATGGGACCAAGACTCGTGCGTACTCGCTGTCGCCATCGTCTGAGGAACTCGCTCGTTCGCTCTCGGGCGACTGGACGATCGCGATGCTGGTCGGCAATCAACGAGCTGATCTCGCTTCGCTCAGGCGCGTTGATGAAGTGCTTGCGAACCTGACGGCGGCGAACCCGACGATACGGACCGAGCGCATCGACCCAGATGATGCCCGCAGCGGCGCGCAGTTCGAGGCGCTGCTTGAACGCCTCGCGCGTGCAGACGCGCCAGCGCTCGCGGCATGGACACCCGCGCTCGAGAGCGCCTTTGCGGGTTATGACGAGCTGCGGTCGTTCGCACGGGAGGAGTTGCAAGCACTGCTGCCGGTGATCGCGGGTTTGGCAGCGGACGCGACGCTTCGCCCTCAGCTTGAACAACTCGCTGGTGGGCTGGCGCAGCTCACCGACCTCTCGAACGATGCAGGCGAGTCGTTCATCGAATCTGTCCGCACGTTGCTGCGCACCAGCGCGACGCGCCCGCTACCAGACTACGAAGGCGCGCGCAGCGCGCTCGTGGCCAATGACCGACTTTGGGCCGACCAATTCGGAACGGTGGCAACGCTGGCGCGCGGCTGGAGCGCGAGTGCCCAACTTCCCGACGGCGTACGAGCGTGGGCGAAGTCGCGCGGCGAACAGTTCGAGCGACAGGCGACGCGCTGCCGAACGGAGCAATACGCACTGGAGGAGTTGCCAGACCTCGCTTCAGGTGATGTCGGACGCATCGTCGGCGAAGGCGAGTGCGCGGTGATCCTCTCGCCGCGCGGCGCGATTGCGATTCCGTCGTGGCAGCTCGTCCCCGCCGCGGGTAGCGGGCAGGGTCGATCTCGTCTTGGTTTCGACTTCGCTGCCCGCGCGGAGCAAACGCTCGCTGGCGCGATCCGATCGCTCTCGGTCGAGCGCATGCCGATGGTGTGCTTCGTGCATTCGGAAGACCGCTCGCTTCTCGCTCGCGCCGAAGATCGTAACGAGTTAGTCGCGGTCGCGGACGCGTTGAAAACAGCGCGTTTCGCGGTGCGTGAGTGGCCCGTGACGACCTCCGCCACCCCACCCGCGGCAGCGAAGGGACAGACGACGGTGTTCGTGATCGTGCCGCCACTCAAGCGAGAGGGACTCCAAGTATCAGAGCGGGAGAAGCGACTGCTTGAGGTCACGCGCGGTCTTATCGCCCGCCGCGAGCCGCTGCTCGTGACGTTTGCGCGAAACCTGCTGCCGATCTTTGGACAGAAGGATCCGTGGGACAACGTGGCGCGTGAGCTGGGCGTCACCGTCGACACCGGTCGGGTCATCCTCGAACTGGTACCGACCTCAGCGGACAAGACCGAGACCCGGCCTTGGCAAGAGGTCGAGCGGATGAATGTGGGGCATCCGATCGGTGCCGCTGTCTCGGGTCAACCGGCGATATTCAACCACCCGAATCCGATCTCAACACTGCCTAGCGTGTCCGCCGTCACCATCGCGAGCATCGAGCCCGGCGCGAATCGCTGGCTTGAAGACGACTGGCGCGGCGATGGACTCGCAGCGCGGGCAGTGCCGACCACGAAACGATTGAGCGACGCGATACCGATTGTGGTCGCGATTGAGCGCGACGATGCCGCGACGAAACGACACGCTCGTGCAGTCGTCATTGGCAGCGGTGGCTGGTTGCTGTCGGCGATCGCCGACGCAGCTCAGTCGTTGGGTGGCGATCGCTACTCGCTGACGAGCCCGGGAAATCGTGGGCTCATGCTTGCGTCTGTCGCGTGGCTTGCGGGCCTCGACGCGACGGGATACGGCGGCGCGAATCGTGAAAGCGCGCGTGTGGGCGAAGTGAGTGACGCGTCGCGAGCGACGTGGTTCGTGATACTCGTCGGTGGAGTGCCTCTCGCGATTACTGCGGCTGGAGTCGGCGTGTGGATGCGGCGTCGGAGGGATGTCTGATGCGAGTAGCGCGAACGCTAATCGTATGGGCGATCGCTGCTGCGCTCGGCGGCGCGTGGTGGTCGTTGCGCGGCGCCGTGGCGTCGCGCGGCGCCGACCGATCGGCGAGCGCTCCGGTCTTTGCCGATTCGGACGAGATCGCCGTGGAGTCGATCGACCACATCCGCCTCGCGCGTCGCGGCGCTGAGGTGATGGAGTTCCGCCGCGCGAACGGGCGATGGATGCAGACGGCGCCGTTTCCGATCGACCTTGACGATTGGTCTGCTCGACAGCTGGCGCAACTCGCGGCGTCGCTCGTCCGGATGCACGAGGTGCCTCTAGCAGAGAGTGATGCGAAGGCGCTCGGGTTCGCTCCGCCGGTGGCAACGCTCGTGCTCGAAGGTGCTGGCAGGTCGTGGACGCTTGAGTTTGGAAAACGCGGTGTCGCGGGGCGCGCGTTCGCGCGACGCGTCGATGCGCCACATCCCGGCGCTACTTCTGCACTAACCGCGTCACCCATCATGGTCATCGAAGGGCCGCTGTACGAGCGAACTGTGGAAGCCGACCCGCGCGAGTGGCGATCTCGGTCGCTCTTCCCAGACGCGCTCGGTCGAGCGAAGACGATCTCATGGAACGTCGGCGACGCGAAAATCGAACTGGGGCGCGAAGGCGACCGCTGGCAGCTGCGGTCGCCGATCAAGGCCCGCGCCGACAAAGAACGAGTCGAGGAACTCGTCGCTGGCATCGTTCGGACACGGAGTGATGGGTTTCTGGCAGATGCCCCCAAGGATTTGACGACGTTTGGCCTTGCGAGCCCAGCGGCGTCGATCAGCGTCGTGTTTGACGGCGACGAAGGGAGCGCGACGCGGACGCTGAAGATCGGCGGATTGTTAGGCGTCGGGACCAATGATCGGTATGCAGCAATCGACGGGGTCGCATCGGTCATGCGCATTTCCGCCGGGACTCAGGCAGTGCTTCTGCCTCGCATCGAAACGCTGATTGATCCGTCGGGCTCGGGAGCGCGACCCGCGGACGTCAAACGCATCGAAGTGCGGCCGAAGAACTCCGACGCCTTTGAGTTCGTGCGTGATCTCGATCGTTGGACGGCCTCGCGCATCGTCGGAGGCGTCACATCGCCCGCGATCGCGATTCCTTCCGAGGGACCGGAGCGACTGCTCAAACAACTGTGCGTCGATCGCGCCCCGGAGCTCGCGCTTGGGACGTTTCCTGCGGCCATGGAAGTAGCTCAGGTCTTACTCTTCGGATTCGATCAGCGTCCGCTCGATGTGGTACGCGTTGCGAAGGACACGAAGACCGGGAAGTGGGGCTTCGAGAATGGCGACGGCGCGCTGCGCATTCATCCTGGCGGCACGCCCGTCGTACTTCTCGCGGATGATTTCGGCGTTCCAAAGTGATCGTTACGGCACGGGATCGTGCCCGTGGCCACCCCACGGATGGCAGCGAACGACCCGGCGGACAGTGAGCCAACTGCCGCGAAGTGCGCCGTGCCGGCGCAGCGCTTCAAGACCATAGAACGAGCAGCTGGGATTGAAGCGGCAGTGGCCGCCGAGCAGGGGACCCAGCGTGCGCTGGTACCCAAGCACGATCACGATGAGACTTCGGGCGGCGAGCGACGGTCGTCGTTCGCCGCCGGATCGCGATTGCGTCGGTCGTGTCGTTTCACCCATGTGCGGTGCAGGTGTTCCATCGCTCCAACGAGCAACTCTTGATACGCGTTGAGCGGAAGATCCGGGTGTGCGTGCGAGGAGACCACCACATCGTACGGGCCTGGCATACTCTCACGCGACGTGCGGAACGCTTCGCGAATCATGCGCTTGAGTCGGTTCCGCCGCACGGCGTTGCCGACGCGCCGGCCGATCGAGAGCCCGAGGCGAAGACCACCGAGTTCATTGGGAACCGCGTGCACGACTAACGGTCCGCGCTCGGTTCGCGTTTTGGCAGCGAACACCGCTTGAAACTCGCGTCGATGCGTGAGTCGGAAGCTGCGCGTGAAGCGATTTGGGCGCGGCACAGCGGGTGTCATGCGTCGCGCTCCATCTCATCGTGATACCGCCGCATGAGACGCTCACGGGTGAGCAGTCCTTCGCATCGACCGTTCGCGTCGAGGACTGGAATCGACGATAGATCACTGTCGCGGAATCGGTCGAGCGCCACATCGAGCGTCTCGTGTGCCGCGACCGAGGGCATTTTCAGGCGCATGATCTCGCTGACTTGCAAGAGCTGCAGCGCTTCGCGATGGACGAGCGCAGCGCGAAGTTCACGCCCGCCCACGATGCCGTGCACGCGTCCGTCGGGCGAGAGCACGATGAACTCGCCGACATCGCAACGATCCGCGACTTGAAGCAGTCGGTCGGCGGTGTCGTCGGCGCGCACCGTAATCGGCGGCGAAAGTGTCACATCGCGCACAGTGAGGCGGCGGAGGAGGGACTGATCTCCGAGCGTGCCGAGCCGCACCCCTTGATCGCGGAGAACGCCGGTGTACGCGCTTTCGCGTTCAAGCGCTCGTGCCACGAGCGTCGCCACTGTCGCCGTCAGCATGAGTGGGAGAATCGTGCTGTAGTCGCCTGTGAGCTCATAGACCAAGAGGATTCCGCTGAGCGGCGCGTGGGTCGTGCCAGCGACGGCGCCGGCCATTCCGACGAGCGCGAAGTGCGCCGGTGTCGCAGTGGGCATGATGCCCGTCGCTTTGACGATGGTTCCGAAGACTCCGCCCGTCAGCGCGCCGAGGAGAAGACTCGGGGCGAAAAGACCCCCCGATCCGCCTGACCCGAGCGTGAGCGACGTTCCGACGATCTTGAAGACGAGCCACCCGACGAGCAGGAAGATGAGGGGACTAGGGGCGAGCTCATAGGTCGACGGAACGAGAAGCTGCGTGACTGACGAGTACCCGTTTCCCATAAAGAGCGGAACCTCGAATCCTCCTTCCGAGGGGTCGAGCGCCACGTAGCCAAGCCCGAGTGCGCCGAGAAGTAATCCTCCGACGGCGGGGCGAAGGAACCGGGGGATAGGCGAAGCGCTGAAGAGCCGCTCTGAGAGGCGCAGTCCGCGTGTGAAGAGGACCGAGACTGCCCCGCACGCGACGCCGAGTAAGACAAACGCGGGGGCACTCTCGACGGTCAGGACGTGGCGCATCGCGGCGAAGACGCTGGGGTCGGCGCCGAACAGCGGCTGGGGAGTGCCGAGGATTGTTTGCGTCGCGGCGCTTGAGAGGACGCTCGCGACGACGATGGGTGCGAACGTGCGGATGGAGAAGTCGCGAAGTAGCACTTCGAGCGCGAAGAAGACGCCTGCGATCGGAGCGTTGAAGACCGCCGCGATGCCGCCCGCGGCGCCAGCGCCGAGCAACGTCGTCACTCCGTCGCGGTCGAGCTTCGCCCAGCGGCCGATCGATGAACCAATCGCGGCGCCGATGGTCACCATCGGTCCCTCGGGTCCGGCCGAGCCGCCGGAAACGATTGTCGCTGTCGACGCGAGCCACTGTCGGACCGCGAGCCGAAACGGGAGGGCCGATCGCAGTCGTGCAACCGAGTAGAGGACGGCGGACACCCCGTGGCCACGCAGATCGACCGGGACGAGCCACAGAACTGCCGCACACACCAGGCCGCCGACCGCTGGGGCCAGCGGCAACACCCAGAAAACGCTGTGCGGGTTCTGCTGGAGCCAGCCCTCCGCCGCGTGCTCTGCCCACTGGATCGGCCGGATAAAAGCGAGCGCCACGATCCCCATCACCACGCCGAACACCGACGCGTAGATTAACAGCCGCCATTCACCCGGAACCCGCGTCATTCCCGCTTCAGCTGCGGCGGGGGGGAGCAGTGGACCGGGCGAATCGGACATGAATTTGTTGTACCACGCCACCGGTGCGATCGCCGATGGGCTCGCGGCCCGGCTGGGGGTTCGGTATAGTGCTTCGTTCGGCTCGCGCGGGCCGATCTCGCCTCGGGCCCGATCCGGCCTCTGGGTGAACCTTTGGGTGAAGGGACTCCTCCTTCGATCGCATCGCATCCGGATCCTGCTGAACGCTCATGATCGACGCACTCAAGAGCGACGAGATCGTTAACAAGCTCGGTGGCCGCTTCAAGCTCACTGCGCTCATCCAGCGCCGTCTGAGCGAACTCATCGACGGCGCTCGACCGCTCGTCGAGCGCAATGGGCGGAGTGACTTCGAAGTCGTGATCGACGAGATCATGCACGAGAAGATCACGATCGACTTCGAGGCCAGCGGTATTCCGCTCCCCGACGAAGACTCGAACTAACGCGAACGAACGAACGCGCGAACGAACGCGTGAACTAACGAATGTACCGTGGAAATACACAAGCCCTAGCGTCGCTGCGTGGACGTCGGGTGTTGGTGGCGTTGAGCGGTGGTATCGCGTGCTACAAGACCTGTTCGGTCGTGAGCACCTTGGCGCAGCACGGCTGCGAGGTGCACGTCGCGATGACGCTCGGCGCGACGAAGTTCGTGACACCGCTGACGCTCGAGGCGTTGAGCGGTCGTCCGGTGTACGCCGACATCTGGGACGGGGCCGACCGGAGCGATCCGCAGCACATCAAGCTGGCGAAGTCGATCGAAGTCGCGATCGTCGCGCCGTGTTCGATGGACCTCCTCGCCAAGGTCGTTCATGGCTTCACGGACGATCCGGTGAGCTTGCTGCTTGCCGCCATCGATCGTTCCGCGCAGCCGGTGGTTCTTGCTCCGAGCATGAACGACGCGATGTGGAATCAGCCAGCGACGCAGCGCAATCTCGAAGCGGCAGAGAGGGACGGGTTTCGCGTCCTCGCTCCGGGCAGCGGCTGGCAAGCATGTAGGACGGTGGGAGCGGGGCGGTTACCGGAGCCGGACGACCTCGTCGAGGCGCTGGCGGCAGCGTTCGCCGCGCGACTCGGAGCCAGTTGAGGCTTAGTCAGCGGAAGCGATGACAGGATCAAGAAAAATTACTGGCTCGCAGCATCGGCTTCGGGCAGAGTGTCGTATGGACAAGTGCCCCGTGCGGGAAGCGGGGCATCATTTCTCAAGCCCCGAGTCGCACAATCGGCGCCGACAGCGCGCAGATGAACGTGCGGTTTGCGGCGGATTCCCGCACGTGGCACGCCGCCACGACACGCTGGCCTGAACGCCCACACGGGCAACTGGACACACTCTCATGACAACGGTTCAACGCGCGGTCGCGCTCACGCTCGGTTCCGCGCTACTCTTTGGCGTTGGTGGTCTCGGCACGCTTGCACTCGCTTCGACCGAAGGGCGAGTCACGAAGCGAGCGGTCCGCACGCCCGATCCGATGACGGCGCTCGCCGAACGCGATTGCCGATTCGAAACCAGCGTCGTCATGATTCCCCAGCCGCCGCTGCTGCTCGCGGTTGCACCGACGGACAGCGGTGATGGCGCTGGTGGCGGCGTCGCCGGTTCGTGCCCGCAAGAGATCTCTACACACACGAGTTCAAACTTCGGCCCGGGAACGTACTTCGTACAAGCGGGGATCGGAGAGCAAGAGATCGCAGCTGCGTCCTATGTGGTGGCTGCGGACAAGTTCCCGCTGAAGATCGACCTCACCGAGATCATCTTCGCGACAGTGAACGCGAGTGTCACGACGACAACGCAATGGTCCGTGTTGATCTGGGAAGGCACTCCAGCCTCAGGCGGGCCGAAGTACGTCTTCTCGTCAGACGGTGATCTCATTCCGCACATCGTCCTGCCTCCGGGCACGACCGGCGTGAACGTCCAGTTCGCAGTGCAATCGGAAGATCCAGCCGACGATCTGGTGATCAACGACAACGGTTCCCACACCTTCAGCGTCGGTTACCGGATCGACAAGCACAACCAACAAACGGCGGATCCGTGCTTCGTCGCGCCGCCAAGCTGCTGCAACGCATTTCCGTGCGTCGACTTCGGCGGCTTGCAGGCGGCGAGTCAGAACTGGATCTTCTTGCTGAATTGCGGCCGGTTCGGTTGCGGCACCGGCTGGAAGAGCTTCTCGCAGTTGCCAGTGTTTTGTAAGCCGTCCGGCGACTGGGTCATCCGCGCGAAGTGGACCTCGTACACCTGCGTGCCGCCGGAGCCGAAGGGTGCCTGCTGCGTTCCCGGGAATACTTGCATCTTCGTGACGCAAGCCGAGTGTGCGACCGCGAGCGGTACATACCAAGGCGACGATGTGTTCTGTGGCATCGGTTCCTGCCAACCGCAGAACGTCGCGTGCTGCTTCGCCGCGACTGGCGGATGTCTCAACCTCTCCGCCGCGAACTGCTCGGCGGCAGGCGGAGTGCCCGGCGCGGCAGGAACGAACTGCACCGGCTTCATCTGCTTCCCGACTGGCGCGTGCTGTCTGCCGAACGGAAGTTGCATCGGACCGGTCAGTCCTGAGACCTGCGCCGCGCAGGGCGGGACGTTCAAAGGAAACAACACGACGTGCGCCGCAACGGTTTGCCCGCAACCGACGGGGTCGTGTTGCTTCACCACGGGATTCTGCCTGGTGCTGAATCAGGCCGACTGCGCCGCGGCTGGCGCCACGTGGGGTGGGCCGGGTACCAACTGCGCCGACACCAACGGCAACGGAACGCCGGACGCCTGCGAGTCGAATCCGGCTGATCTCAATCACGATGGGAACGTCAACTCGGCGGATCTCGGAATCTTGCTCGGCAGCTGGGGACAGGCCGGTGGTCCCGCCGACCTCAGCGGCGACGGCGTCGTCGGCTCTGCGGACATTTCGATTCTTCTCGGTGCTTGGGGCTAACAGCACCGCGCTCACGGACCCGGAGAGGTGATGCGACATCAAGGCTGCTACCGCGGCCTTGATGTCTTTTTGCGTTGAACGGGCGATGACCGATGGAAGAGTGCATGAAGGCAACGATCTTCGCGCTCATGGCTGGACTCTGCTGGGGTATTGGTGAGGTCTGCACGAAAAGCGTCCTGCACTCCGGCAAGGTCGGGCCACTCACCGCGATCGCGGTCCGTTCAGCGATCGCGCTGCCGATCATCTGGCTCGTTTGGTTCTTGGCTCGCGACGGCGTCTTTGGGGCTGCGGCCGAGCCGAAGGGCTGGATGCGTGCGGAGTCCTCGATTCTCGTCAAGCTCGTTCTGGGCTCGGGACTGCTCGCAGGGGCGATCGCCATGGTGTGCTTCTATCTGTCGCTCAAATTCGGCCCGGTCTCCCAAGTGAAGCCGATCGCGTTCTGCGTTGCTCCGGCAGTCGCCGTCCTACTCGGCTGGCTCGTGTTGGGGGAGTCGATGGACATCAGAAAAGGAATTGCCATCGTTTTGATTCTCGCTGGCGTCATCTTGCTGACGGCAAAGAGTTGACGCAGCCCGCGAGCATCGCGAGAATGCTCCTTCCCGCCAATGGGACCCGCCAATGGGACCCGCCAATGGGAATTGGAGAGGTGGCAGAGCGGTTGAACGCGCCGGTCTCGAAAACCGGTAGTGGGCTCGTCCTACTCGTGAGTTCGAATCTCACCCTCTCCGCTACGAATCGACAAACGCCACCGGAAGCCCGGTGGCGTTTGTCGATTCCTAGCGGCAAGGCGCCCGCTGCTGCGCAGCGTGCGGCGTCCCGAAATTCCGGGATGGCGGTCGAACCACCCGGCCGAACGATCCACGGGACGGATTGAGGACGCTTTGGTGCCAGCGGAGTCTGGCAAAGCGGAGCAGATGACATCTCCGCAGATTGCGCAGATTCGCGCAGATTTCAAGGCAGAGATAGCTCGTCGCGACAGCGCAGGCCGCTAGCGATCCTCCTAGGCGCTTGGGGCGGCTGCCGGTAGCGTCGCTCGCGCCGTTGCCGCGCCGCTCATGCTGAGCGCCACCGCTTCTGCGACGCGAATGCCGTCGATCCCGGCCGACAAGATTCCGCCCGCGTAGCCAGCACCTTCGCCAGCCGGAAAGAGGCCGACGGTATTCAAGCTCTGGAGGTCATCTTCGTCGCGCGTGATGCGAATGGGCGACGACGTGCGCGACTCGACGGCTGTGAGCACCGCATCGGCGAGATCGAAGCCTTTGATCTGGTGCGCGAATGCGGGGAGCGCCTCGCGAATCGCAGCGATGGCGTAGTCAGGCAGCGCGGTGGAGAGGTCACACAGATGGACACCAGGCGTGTACGAAGGATGCACCGCGCCACAAGCAGTTGAAGGGCGACGCGCCAGAAAGTCGCCCACTAACTGTCCCGGCGCTTGGTACGTGCCACCGCCCAGTTCATAGGCGCGCGATTCCCAGAAGCGCTGGAACTCGATGCCTGCAAGCGGACCGCCGGGATAGTCCGCCTCTGGAGTGATCCCGACCACAATTCCCGCGTTCGCATTGCGCTCACTGCGCGAGTATTGGCTCATGCCATTGGTAACAACGCGACCGAGTTCCGATGTCGCCGCTACGACGGTGCCACCGGGACACATGCAGAACGTGTAGACAGTCCGACCGTTCTTCGCATGGTGGACCATCTTGTAGTCGGCAGCACCGAGCAGGGGGTTGTTAGCGTTCTTCCCGTAGCGACTGCGGTTGATGAGCGACTGCGGGTGCTCGATCCGGAACCCGATTGAGAACGGCTTCGCTTCAATGTAGACGCCGTGCCCGTGCAGCATGGCGAAGGTGTCCCGCGCACTGTGACCGACCGCGAGCACGATGTGGTCGCTCGCGATGCGCTCGCCGCTCGCCAGCACAACACCGCGCACGCGCCCGGTGCGCTGTCGAATCGCGCCAACCGTCGCGTCGGTCGTCTCGATCTCGATGTCTTCGACGCGGCTGCCGAAACGAACTTCGCCGCCGAGCTCGATGATCGTGGCTCGCATCTTCTCGACCATGCTGACGAGCCGGAACGTGCCGATGTGCGGCCGACTCACGAACAGAATCTCTGCCGGAGCTCCCGCTTCGACAAACTCCCGCAGCACTTTGCGTCCGTAGTGCTTGGGGTCCTTCACTTGGCTGTAAAGCTTGCCGTCAGAAAATGTGCCCGCGCCGCCTTCGCCGAACTGCGTGTTCGACTCGGTGTCGAGAACGCCTTCACGCCACATACGGAAGGTGTCTTTGGTGCGCTCGCGCACAGCTTTGCCGCGTTCGAGAATGAGGGGTCGGAATCCCGACTGCGCCAGAATCAAGCCTGCGAAGAGCCCCGCTGGTCCCATGCCGATCACGATCGGTCGAGCGTAGTGAGCGTTCGCGGCCGAAGCCTTCGCGACGAACCGATAGGCAGTGTCGGGCGTCGGTCCGACACGGGAGCGATTCTTCATCCGCGCGAGGACTGCTCTTTCGTCGCGCACCTCGGCGTCGATCGCGTAGACAAACAGCATTGCGTCTGGTTTGCGGGCGTCAATCCCGCGCCGGAACACCTCGAAGCGCACGAGGTCGTCGGACGGGATTCCGAGCCGTCGGAGAATCGCTGGGCGCAGCGCGTCTGCATCGTGTTCGAGCGGCAGAGTCAGTTCGTTCAGTCGGAGCACTGCGGCAAAGACTCGCGTTTCGTATACGTGCACATCGGAGAATGCCCAGTGCGCGCCGAGTGCGCGGTGGTGTTAGATCGCGCTTGACGCTCTCCGCCTGCTGCGCTGCGAACGAGCGCTACCACCGATCAACCCGACGTCGATCAGCACCGCGACAATCACCGCTGCCAATCCGAGGCCATGGATAGTTCCGCCGCCCGAGTGCCACGCCCACGCGTAGGCGAGGGTCGTCAGTGGCAGGAAGAAGAATCCCAGTAGTGGCCAGATCGTCGTCTGGCATGCTTGCCCGATGTAATCACTGAAGATCACCATCAGAATAATGACGACGCGCGGGAACGAGAGGGCGATGCAACCAAGTAGGCAAGGCATGGCGTGATTGTGCAGTGCGGATGCACTTCGAGCAATCGAGATTCGCGAAGCGGCGTCGAGGCAGATCTAGATCGTCCATGCACCCAGCAGGATCGCGAGATCGGCTGCGTTGACGAAACCGTCGCCGTTCAAGTCACCGGGCCCCCTGTTGTTCCAATTGCTTAACAGCAGTGCGAGGTCTGCGCCATCGACCATCCCATCGTTGTTGAGGTCAGCGGCTACCGCCGGGCAGGTGCCGATCGAGTTATTCTCGATCGCCGGATACGGAATTGGGAAGCAGGCAAATGACTCGCGATTGAGCTTGCCGCTCACGAACACTTCGTCGCCGAATTCGAAGCCCTCGTAGTTCGCGACGGCATAGCTCTGTCCTTCCGCGATAACGACTTCGCAACTTTGTGGCCCGATGCTGAGCGTGCCGCACACCTCGAAACACGCCTCGATCGTGTTGCCTTGCAAGCCAGGAGCTGCGAATGGTTGACAGAACGGCGACTGGAGATCAATGCCACCTTCGACGTACACGCGATCCCCCAGCGTGAAGCTCTCCTCATTCGCGAGGAAGAAGCCCTCGCCGGAATCGGCGACGAAGACGGAGCAACTCTGCGGGCCTAACTGCAACGTGCCGCACCCTCGAAACGGCTTGCCGATGAAGTTGCCGGGAATGCACCCGTTGATTGGCCCGCACACCGCGGGGCAGAAGGCCAGCAGTGTTCCCGAGACCCACACTTCGTCGCCGTTGTTGAACGAACCAATTTCAGTAATCAAGAATTGCTGGCCGTTTCCAGTATCCAGGAGCGCGCATTCGTCGGTGAGTAAGAGCGTACCCGCCGCGCCGAACGGTGTAGGGCATGAGCGGCCCGCGGGATCGCAGGGGTCTTCGATCAGCGCCGACGCGAGAACGAGAGCGACGGTTGCAGAGATCATGGCAGATCCTCCTGATGCAGACGGACGAGAAGCGGGTTGACGCCGCGCCAGCGTACACCGCGAACCACTCTCCTATCCCGCACGAGTGCGCCGCGTCGTCGCTGAAACTCTTCAAACAACCTCGGCCTGCGCCTCGCGGATCCAGCCTTCCGTGCCGTCGCTCAGACGCACGCGCAGCCACTGCGGACGGCGCTCGAGCACGCCGAACTCGACGCCGTTAGTCAGCGCTTCCTCGACCTGAGGCCCGAAGCCTTCGCCGTTCCCTTTGCGCAGGACCACACCGTCGACGGTGATCACGCCGATCGGACGGGCGACGGCGAGCCACCGATCGGCTGCAACACTCGCGCCGACGAGGATCGCCACCGTGAGCGCGGCACCACGCACCATGCGCAACGACGCAGGGAGTTTGCGTCCTGCCACCGAGGGTGCAACCAGTGACCAGAAACCAATCCACGCGACGATGGAAACGATCGCACGCGATCGCTCGCTCACGATGCGCCACCACGCGATCGACGATCCAAATGGTCCTTCGACCGTGCCCGACAACTTCGTGCGGACATCGCTGCGCGCCGTCGCGAGATTTGCATTGAGGGCGCTGTCGTGCGGCGCGAGCCGCTGCGCGCGAAGGTAACTCGCGATGCCGCGTCCAAGCTCGCCTGACTGGACCGATGCGTTCCCGAGGTTGAAGTGAAGGTCAGCGTTGTCCGCGCCTTCTTGCGTCACGCGGCGAAAGAGCGCGGCTGACTCAGCGAATGCCGCGCGAGCGTCCTCGGGTTTTCCATCGGCTTTGAGCGCGATACCGCGGTCATACGCGTCCTGTCCGCGGACGAGATCGGGCATCAGGTCAGCCGCAGCGGTGGCCGACGCTAACACCAACGTTGCGAACACCGCAGCGACAGCGCGAATCATCGAACACCTGCTTTCAAGCTCAACTGTTCGCGTTCGAGTTGCCGCACCAGCTCTCGTGCCTCGTCGACGCTGACCGAATCGTCGCCCTTCGGTGCGAAGCGCGATCGCTCGCAGGTAGCGAGCAAACGATCGAATCGAGTGACGAGCTCGTCATCGACGCCGCGTTCGCGGAGCGCGCCTACGGCGTCGGCACGTGTCCGCTCGCCGTCGGCAAGTCCGCATCGATCGGCAACGTAGCCCGTGAGCGCGGCGAGCACCTGCTCCGGTGATGTGTGCGCAGGGAGCGCGCTCGCCGCGAGCCTTCCAGCTTTCGCGCTGCGGCGGCGCAAGGGATCGGCATCGCGTCGTCGTTTCGCACCAAGTGCAACGGCGATCGCGGCGCAGGCAATGGGCGGCGCGCCAGCGATCACCGCCAGTGTTAGGCCGATCGGCGCGCGCTCATTCGCGAGAAGCGCCGCGCTTGGTGGCGCGTTTGCGAGAAGCCCGCCTGCCACAGCTGTCAGATTGCGCTCCGGGCGTTCGACTGCGTTCGCGGTGCCGCCAACGATCTGGGAAAGGTTGAGTTGTTCCGCGGCGCTCACCGTGATCGGAATCGCCTTCGTCTCGACAACTTCGTACCGACCGCTCACGGCATCAAAGTACGCGAACGGGATCGCCGGAATCTCTGTGACGGCGTCGGTGACGGGTCTGAATGTCTGCGTGAAGACCTTCCGGCGATCACTGATCTTGCCCGCTATCGCATCGCTCGGAATGCGAAAGTTCTTATTAAGTTCCGGCATCGACGCGAACGCTGGTGCTTGAAGTTCTTCGAGCGATGCACCTTCGTCTGAGATCTGACTTGAGACCGTGAACGTCACTGTGATGGGATCGCCGACCGCGATCTGCGTTGGCTTCGCGCTGGCGCTCACGACGAAACGCCCAACGGCACCGTTAAAAAATGGCGGCTGGCCCTCGGCTGGGAGCGCTCGGACGGCGGCGTCGACGAGTGATGGCTGGACGGAGATCGGACGAACTCCAGTCGCCTGCATGCGCTTCCGATCGAATACATCGCGCGTGACGCGCAGGCCGGTGGGGTAATTGAACTGGATCTCGATCTCACCCACCTGCGGCGGGCCGGGACGCGAAGCGCGATAGTCAAGTGGAATCGGATAGACGAAGTATTCGTAGTCACCCTTGAGCTGGGTGCGGCCAGCGGGGCGCTGATTGCGACGCGACATCTCCTCAAGACTCTTCTTGAAGAGACCGAACTTCGAGTGCTCCAAGTCGATGAATTGCCACATCGAGCCTTCATCGAGCTTGACGTTCTGTCGCACATCGCGATACGGTCGCGCCCAAATGCGCAACGTCAACGTGGTGGGTTGACCAACGAACGGTGTGGTTGGATCGGCAACGATGTCGACGAAGAGCGGCGCGACATCATCGGCGACCTGTGCGTCGCGCACGATCAGGGCCGCAGGCTCACTGCGCCACTCCTTTCCGTCGACCGTGATCGCGACCGGGGGAACAGTGAGTTTGCCTGGGATCTTTGCGATCGCTTGGACTGTGACTGTCGTCGTGAGTCGCTGCTCGGAGCGACCATTTGTGATGCGGGTTTCGCTCATCGATGTCCGGCCCGGCAAGACTGTGAACGCGAGTCCATCAACGACAGGCAACACCGGGTTACCGATGTCCTTGCCATTCACGACTTCGATATCGAGCGTGAATCGTTCGCCCGCGACAACTTCGCGCTCTGACCAAGCGAAGTTGACGGCGGGCGCTTGCGCTCGCGCGACGCTCGCCGGGAAGATCAGGGCGAGGAGCGCGACAATCGCTTTCCACCACACTGTGCACAGACGGAGCCTCATCGGGGTCACCAGTCCTTGCTCACGGGTTGCTGACGTGCGCGTTCCGCCCGAGCCTTTTGCTCGCGGCGTTCCTTCTCTTTGTCGCGCACGATTTGGAGCAGGCGCTCCGCGTTCTCGCGGGACATCGGCTGCTTTTTCTCGTCGCCCGACTTCGCCTGCTGTGCGTCTTCGGGGGCGGTCTGCGGATCGGCCTTGGAGTCACCCTGCTTGCGCTCCTGCGGTTTGCCCTTCTGATCCTTTTTCGGATCGGCTTTCTCGTCGGGCTTCGCGTTCTGCTTGTCTTTGTTCTCGTCTTTCTGCTCGCGTTCTTGACCTTGATCCTTCTGCTGCTGATCGCTCTTAGACTGATTGCGTTCTTCGTCTTCGGGCTTGCGCTGGTCCTCGGCACCTTGACTGTCTTTGGGCTTCTGATCCTTGTCGTCGTTCTGGTTCTGTTGCTGCTTCTGGTCTTGCTTGTCGTCCTGCTTCTGATCCTTGCTGTCCTGCTGCTGCTTCTCCTTCTGCTTCTCCTGCTTCTCTTTCTCCTCGCGAAGCTTTTTCAACAGGCGCCACGCGCGCTCGGCGTTCGCTCGGCTGTCGGTGTCGGACGGATCGGCAGCTGCGGAGTCGCGAAAATGCGTCACCGACTGTTCGACGGCTGCGATCGCCTCGTCAAGCGGGTTCGGTGGCGCCGCGGGTTCCGAACCGTCTGGTGCGAGCGATGGGGGCGCGGGCGGCGCACCACCTTCGGGCTGTTTCTCCATACGCGCGAGCGCATCGGCAAAGACGCTTGTTCCCTGATTGAACATCGCCTTCGCTGCAAGCCCAGCTTTTGCCTTTGCCGCCGCTTCTTTGAAGAGCGCAGCGGCTTCCGTGAACTTTCCTTTTCGGTAGTTTGCGACACCGAGGTTGTACGCGAGCTCGGGCGAATCAGGGTCGACGGAGCGAGCGTCTTCGTACCGAGCGATCGCTTTCTCGACGTCACCTTTCGAAAGCAACTCGTGCGCTTCCCGCGCGGTCTCGGCCGGAGGCGCAGTGAACGCCGTCAAGGCGAACGTCGAAGTAATCGCGACGAGGTGAGTCGCGAGGCGCCGGAGTGAAATCATGGGTCCCTCGCTTCGGCCAATATTGGCGAACGACGCTGACGAACGAGCGACGCCAGCGTGAGCAGCGCGAGCGCGAACCCCGCAACCCACTGGAATTGCGGGACAGCGCGGGTGGCCGACTGCGTGTCGAACTCGCGGCGGCCGACGGATGCGACCGTTGCGTCATACACCTCAGCCATGTCCACCTGGCTTGTGCCCGCGGGGATAAAGGCACCGCCACCGACGAGGGCGACCTCGGTGAGTAGCTTCGGATTCATCTTCGACCAAACCTCTTGGCCGTCGAACGTGACGTACGTTTTGTCGCGCCCGCTCGTGACGGGAATTCGCGCGCCGTCGGCGGCGTCGCCGAGTCCAATCGTGTAGGTTCGAATGCCCTTATCGGCGTACGCCTTCTGGGCCGCTTCGACGGGGAACGACTCCATGTCTTCACCGTCGGAGAGTACGACGATTGCTTTGCCACCTTTTTCGTCGTCGGTGAACGAATCGGCTGCGACGCGGATCGCGTCACCGAGCAGCGATCCACCGCGCACGGAGTCTTGCGGCGCCAACTCATTCAGCGCGAGACGGAACGCGCCATAGTTCAGCGTGAGCGGCGACTTCAGCGTGGCGCTGCCAGCAAACGCGACGAGCCCAGCGCGATCGCCCGCCATGCGATCGAGCGCGTCAGAAGTGAGTTGCTTTGCCTTGCCCAGACGATTGGGCGCGACGTCCTCGGCGAGCATTGATCGCGAAACGTCGACGACGAAGATGACATCGATGCCTTTACGCCTAACATTTTCGGTCCTCGTACCCGCGCGGGGGTCGGCGAGCGCCAAGGCCATGACGGCGATTGCAGCCGCAACGATCGTCGCGGCGAGCGCGATGCCGCCGGGTCGCGACTGCGGTGCGAGTCGCGCGAAGAGTGGCGCCTCGGCGAATCGGAGCGCCGCCGCGCGGCGCCGCCGATAGGCATACCACGCTACGACGAGCGCGAGCCCGGCGAGCCAGAGCCAGTGAAACGCGAGCGGGTTTTGGAATTCAAGTCCGTTCACGTCAGTGTCCGGAAGCGAGTGGAAGCGAGGAGGAGATCAAAGAACGCCATGAGTAGCGCGAGCGCGAGGAGTGGGGGCAGCGTGACTCCGGCGATGCGAAGCGGCTCGACGGCGAAGTCGGCGTACTGAAGGTAACGACGAGCTTCGGTCTCGGTGCGTTCGAGTCGATCAATCTCGGCGTAAATCGAACGAAGGCTCTGGGTATCGGTGGCGCGGAAGTAGCGACCACCAGTCGTCTCGGACATCTTCTTGAGAAGGTCTTCATCGATGCTAACATCGACCTTCTCGAGAAACGTCCGGCCGAAGACGTCGGTCACGGGATAGGGGGCCTTTCCACGGGTCCCGACGCCGATCGAGTAGATCTTGATGCCGTAGGCTTGGGCGAGTTCCGCCGCTGCCAGTGGATCGATGTCGCCGGAGTTGTTCTCGCCGTCGGTCAGCAGCACCATGATGCGACTCTTCACCTTGGGCGCGTTGTCGTCGGCCAGCGCCGGGCTTGACGAAGAGTCCGGTGAATTCCGTGCTGCCACGTCTTTCAGTCGCTCGACGGCCAGCGCAACCCCGTCGCCGATCGCAGTGCCGTCCTCTTGTGCGGTCCGCGCGACGGCGAGCTCGCGCACGCCAGCAAGAAGGTGATCGTGATCGAGGGTGAGCGGGCAGATACCGTCGGCGTTCTTCGCGAACGTCACCGCGCCAACCATGTCGTTCGGTCGTCCACCGAGCGTGCCATCGCCGGCGACGAAGTCGTTGACGACGCTCTTGAGCACGGTGAGTCGATCGGTCGGCTCGTTGTTGATTGAGAAATCCATCGCGAGCATCGAACTCGAACGGTCGATCACGAGTTGAATCGCGATTCCTTCGACGCGGACGCGCGTCTGGCTATCGGCTTTCACCGGCCGGGCCAGCGAAATGACGACGAGCGCGATCGCGCCGGAGCGGAGTGCAATAGGTAGCCAGCGGAAGCGAGCGAGAGCGCTTGAGCCTGCTGCGACTAGGAGCGCTGCGTCGGGGTGCGCCACCGTCGCGCGCTGACGTCGCCACCACGGCAGGAGCGCGAGCGGGAGCAGAAGGAGAAACCAAGGTTGGAGCAGCGTATAGGTCACGCAGGGGCTTCCTGATTCAGGTGCGGCGGTTTCGCGTGTGGAGCGTCGGCGAGCGGAAGAGGTGATTCCGCTGTCGCGGCCGACTCGCGGACAAAGCTGCGTGCCTGCGCGATGCTGTCGGCGCAGTGCGCGGCGCTCGGTCGCTCGCCACCAAACTTCACCATGTCAGCGCCGCGGAGGAATCCCGCGAGGAGTGTTTGATGAACATCTGCGACGGCGCTCGATCGACGCGCCTCGCGCAGAAACTCGGGCGTCGTGAGCTCGGGAGCGCGAATGCCGTAGCGGCGTTCGACGTAGCCGCGCACGATGTCGGACAACACCACGAAGTACTCGTGGACCTGACCGGTTGCGGGCAGATTGCGGCGCTCGAGTTCCGACAGTTCCGACATCGCCCGCTCGTGCGCCGGGATGAGTCGCGCGGCCTTCGCGCCGCGACGCACGAAGTACCACAGCGCGACGAGTCCGGCGACGATCGCCACGCCGATGCCCGCGATCGTCGCGGTGCGGCGCCAGTCGCGCGGCAAGTCGATGTCGACGACGCCTTTGATGTCGCGGAACTTCTTCGGATCGTCGTCGCCTTGAAGCAGGCTCGTGACAGTCACGGGTATCGCATCAACGTGCAGCTTCGCTGCGTCGTCACCAGCCCCAAGCGGTACGTCAATCGCGGGGATCTCAAGCGTGCCGGTGTCGAGCGTCGACAACGCGAACGCGACGCGCCTTGGGCCGTCGGCTCGTGCGGGCTGCGGTATCGGTCGAACGTCGAACGGGCCAAGCGTGGCAGGGAGTGCTGGGGGCACCGCATTGTCGCCCGTGGTCTCGATCGTCAGCGTCAATGTCTGCCCGGCTTCAACGGAGTCACGGTCCACGGTCACCGTCATCGTGGCACCGTTCGCTTCAGCACTCCGCGTGATCGCCGGGCCGGGTGCAACGGGCGCGCGGGAGCACGCGACGGCGAGCGCTGCGACCGCGATGGCCATGCTGGTGCCAACCCGTGAGGTGATAGTCGAGAGATGCGTCATCGCGCTCTCCTCGATTCGCGATGGTGAAAGTACGTCGTCAGCGGCTCGACGAAATCATGACCGGTCGTGAGGTCGATCGGCTCGATGCGCATGCGGCGGAATGCCGTGATGCGACGCTCGTTGCGATCGCGCGCGAACGACGCGTAGCGCTCGCGCACCGCGCGACTGCTGGTGTCGAGCGTGAAGCGCCGTCCGGATTCGAGATCATCGAACTCCACAAATCCGACATTCGGTAAGTCATCTTCACGAGCGTCACCAATCCGAATCGGAATGACGTCGTGCCGTGCCCGCGCCAGCCGCATCGGCTTCTCCCAGCCCTCGGTCAGGAAGTCGCTGAGAACGAACACGACGGCGCGACGGCGAAGGACGCGGCGCAGTTCGTCAAGCGCGAGCGCGAGGTTGGTGCCGCGCCCTTGCGGCTTCAGCGACAGAATCTCGCGCACGATGCGCAGGACGTGACGTGACCCCTTGCGTGGCGGCACGAATCGTTCGATCCGATCGGAGAAACAGAGGAGCGCTGCTTTGTCGTTCGAGCGCACCGCAGAGAAGGCGAGCGTGGCGGCCACTTCGGCGGCGAGTTCGCGCTTCATCTGCGCGCTCGTGCCGAATGAGAGCGAGCCGCTGAGGTCGACGGCGAGCACGACAGTCAGCTCGCGCTCTTCGCGAAAAAGCTTGACGTGTGGATCGCCGACGCGGGCGGAAACGTTCCAGTCGATCGAGCGAATGTCGTCGCCGAACTGGTACGGCCGAACTTCCTCGAACTCCATACCGCGGCCACGGAACGCGCTCTTGAATTGGCCAGCGAGCGCCTCGCTGACGAGATGCGAGGTTCGGATTTCAATCCGCTTGATCTTCTTGAGCAGTTCGGCAGAGAGCATGGGTGCGCTGCGACTGGAGGCGGAAACGCGGGGTGTTACGACGCAACATTACGGAACCGGCACGTGCTCAAGCAGCAGGCGGACGATGTCGTCGGTCGATTTCTCCTCGGCTTCCGCTTCATAGGACAGCGTAAGGCGATGCCGAAGGACGTCGGGTGCAACGTCCTTCACGTCCTGCGGAAGGACGTATCCGCGTCCGTCAAGGAATGCTTTGCCTCGCGCGGCTCGCACTAAGCTCAGCGTTGCCCGCGGCGATGCGCCGTATTGCACGAGCCCCGTGATGGGCACGCGATGCGCGCTGGGATCGCGCGATGCAACGACGAGTTGCACGATGTAGTCTTTGATACGGTCGTCGACAAAGATGTCATCGACAACGGTGCGAGCCTCTGCGATCGACTCCGGACGCATCACCGGCTCGATCGCAGGCGTCGACGTCGTCTTCGCCATTCGATCGAGAATCTGTCGTTCTTCTCGGGGACTCGGGTACTTCACGACGAGTTTCAACATGAAGCGATCGACTTGGGCTTCAGGGAGTTGATAGGTGCCTTCCTGCTCGATCGGATTTTGCGTCGCGAGGACGAGGAACGGATCGGGAAGTCGGTACGTCTCGGTGCCGATGGTCACCTGTCGTTCTTGCATCGCTTCGAGAAGCGCGCTCTGCACCTTTGCTGGTGCTCGGTTGATCTCGTCGGCCAAGATGATGTTCGAGAAGATCGGACCCTTCTTCACGCTGAATTCGCCGGTGTTTGGCCGGTAGATCATGGTTCCTATCAGGTCAGCGGGCAGGAGGTCGGGCGTGAACTGGATGCGCTGGAAGCCAGTGCGAATTCCCGCCGCCAAGGCTGCAACCGCGGTCGTCTTTGCTAGGCCGGGCACTCCTTCGATCAGGAGATGGCCGTTGCACAAAACGCCCAAGAGCAGTCCGTCAAGCAAATCCTGCTGTCCGACGATAATCCGCTTCATCTGCTCTTGAAGGGCTCGAAACGGCTTGCTCGCTGCGTCTACCCGACCCTCAAGGGCCGCGACGTCGTGATGCGTGAAGGTGCTCATCGTGTTCTTTGTTGATGATGGTTGCGATCGTTCGCGCGTTGATATGAAGACGGAGTGGATCCGCCAGTAGACCACAGAGGATGCCGAGTCGCATCGATGCCGTCGAGTCGGAAACTGGCTACGTTTAGTCGGTCCATTCCACGTCGTCGGTGCCACTGGAATCCTGGAGCTGCTACCCGCGGAATCACGGTTTGGGGTATTGCTACCGGCATGACGAACCAAGGCTCCGCTCTCCCGCCAACTCCGCCCGCGATTTCATTGGTCGGCGTGGGTGTGATGGGACAATCGATCGGACGACATCTTCTTGCCGCTGGCTATCGCCTGCGGGTCCACAGTCGAACGCGGGCGCGGGCGGACGAGCTTGTTTCAGCCGGCGCGAGTTGGGTAGCGACGCCGCGTGAGGCGGCTGAAGGTGCTGACATTGTCGTCTCGATGGTGGGCTATCCGCACGACGTCGAGGAGGTGCATCTCGGACCAATGGGGACGCTTCGAGCGACGGTGGTTCCACGTCTCGTCATCGACATGACCACCAGCCAGCCAGCGCTCGCGGTGCGCCTGGCGGAGGAGGCCCAGAAGCGGGGAAGTGACGCGCTCGACGCCCCTGTCTCTGGCGGCGATGTCGGCGCCCGGAACGCCACCCTTTCGATCATGGTTGGAGGGTCGCCTACGGCCTTCGAGATGGCTCGACCCGTCCTCGAGCGGCTCGGTACGACGATCGTCCGGCAGGGCGGACCGGGGGCAGGGCAACACACCAAGATGGTGAACCAAATTCTCATCGCAGGCACGATGATGGGGGTCGCCGAAGGCCTGTTGTACGCGGCAAAAGCGGGCCTCGACCCGAATCGCGTGCTCGCGTCCGTCGGCGGCGGAGCGGCTGGTTCGTGGACGGTGCAGAATCTCGTCCCGCGGATTCTTCGGGGCGACTTCCAACCGGGCTTTTTCATTGAGCACTTCGTGAAGGACTTGGGCATCGCGCTCGAGGAGGCGACCCGGCTGGGCCTCGATCTCCCAGCACTCGCGCTGGCCAAACGCCTCTACGACGCGGCAGTGGCCGCCGGGTACGGCCAACTCGGGACTCAGGGTCTCTACCGGATGCTTGCGGAACGGCTGGGCATTCCGCTGAGCGTTCCGAGCTGAGAGCCCTTCCCAGGGCGGAGCGCTTCCAGTATCCTGCCCGGCTCGCTCTAAACAGGCACCGCTGGGTGTCGCGTCTAGGTTCCGCGTTTTTGGTCACTAGAAAGGTCTTGGGTCATGGCTACGGCGACTCCCTCCGTCAAGAAGGTCACGTTTACGATTACGAGCCTGCCGCGCATGGCATCGGCGACGAAGACGCTTCAGCGGCTCATGCGCATGAACCCCAAGACGCAGCGGACCCTCTCGAAATTGAGCAAAGTTCGCGTGAACACGTTGAACCAGCGAAAGCCCCGCGCCGGTCGCATTTGGCTGACCCGCGTTCCCGCGACTCGTCTCATCACGGTTGCGGTCGGCGAGACGTTCACGCTCACGATGACGCCGCAAATCGCGCCCGACGTCAAGAGCATCGAGAAGTACGTCAAGGTCAGCCACTAACACCCAGCCACTAACAGAACATTAGAGGCTAACACTACACTAGCGCCGCGTCACCTCTGCCGCGCCGACGACCAGCACCCAAGCGTCTGAGTCGGTGGGGCCGCCGGGCAGGATAGTTGCGATAGGTGTCTGTCCGCGGGCAAAGGGCAAGACGCCTTCGAACGACGCAGTGCGTCCGCCGCGCTCGACTTCGACGGCAATCGTTACGGCGAGAACGTGACCGATCCGATCGTGTCGAGCGACGATCTTGCAGACGCCCTTCTCGGTCGCAGCCTCTGACCTCACAATTGCTGTTTCGCCGATCCGCGCCACGACGCGCGGCGACCATGCGCGGCGAGCGTCGCTCTTCTGCGCGAGCGCCGCGGCGAGGTCCGACGGTTCGCCCCGAGCGCTGAGCGCCTGCGCGTCGCGTGTGAGCGCGTCGAGCGACGCGCGCGGCAGTTCGATCAATGTCACGCTCACTTCGGCGGCTAGCGGTGACTCTGAGCGAACTTGGGTCAACAGACGGCGAATCTTGCGGTGCATCACGGGCGTAGCGCTGACAACGAGTCGCGCCGCCTCGGTTGAGATGGTGCCGCGATCGCCGCCGTTCGTGTTCCAGCCGTCGGGGTCGACATGTTCCTGGATCAGGTCGATCAGCCGCGAAGTGCGCTCTTCGAGCGTCTCGTCCGTCGCTGTCACCGCGGTCGGCTGCACGGTCGCTGGTGTATCGGCGACGGTGAGCATCAACGTCGAATCGGTCAGGATGTCTGCCACGTCGTAGATCGCGAGTTCCTGCATCCGCGCGGCGGTCGTCCATGTCGTGAGGACGAGCTGTCCGGGAGCGGCGTCGACGATAGGACGTTCCGATTCGCGCCCGAGTGAGTAGGCGAGCGTCGACAGCGCGTCGAACAGTGAGACACCGCGCACAACGAGATCCAGTTTGTCCGTGCGATCGATTCCGATGCGCTCAAGGGCTGGCCAATCCGCGCGAACGGGCACTGTGCGCGACTCATTCAATTTCGCGATGATCGACTCAGCGCTCGCATCGTGCACTTCGATCGTGACTCGAGCTTCGTCGGCTGCGGCCAGCGCAGCAAGACTGCTCGACACCTCGATCTTGGGGGAAGGTGGCGCGGCATCGGGTGGCGCGATATGGCACAGGGCGGCGAGAACGGCGACGGGGAGGAGGGGCATGATGGGAATGGCGGGCATGACGGGCATGACGGGCATGGCGGGCATGACGTGCATGACGTGCATGACGTGCATGACGTGCATGACGTGCATGGTGAACCGGTACCGCCGCTCCGCGTTGCTGGCCTCGAGCAGGCTCGTGCGGCAGTCAGGGACGAGGGACGCGAAAGGGACGCGTCAGGGACGCGAAAGGATCGCGTTCCGGATCGGGACGACGAGATGCGGGATGACACGGTGCTCGGCGAGCCGCTCGGCGTGACCGCAGAGCGACGCGAAGACTGTTTTCAGGTCGTCGAGCGAACGGATCGGCCCCTGTCGCCGCACGGTGAGGAACACGCTGATGGGCTCTTGGTCACCCGAGGAGAGCATCATCTCGCCGCGCCCGGCTCGCGACTTGACTTCGAAGCTCGCCGAGAGATCGCCCGATTCGCTGAGGCTGATCGTGAGCGATGGCTGCACGTCGACCACGGAATCCTGCTGTCGGTCGACGAGCGCCGAGAGTGGGCTGTCGGCGAGCAGCGCCTCGAAGATGATCTCGTCGCGCGGGGCATCGGTTTCAAAGTCGAAGCCAAACACGAGTTCCAGCGAGTCGATGTCGAGCGGACTAATAGAGAGGTAATACGGCGCGACTTCGAGGATGCGGGTGTGCAGGTTGTAGGCGTCATCGAGCGACTGCGGATTCACGGCGCCAGAGCGCACCGAGGTCTGGCGCATCGCGACCCATGTGAACTGCCGGTCGAGTTCGGCTGTCTCGAGTGCGAGTTCACCTTCGAAGCGGCGAAATCGTTCGAGGCGCGGGAACTCGCGGCGCAACCGATCGAACATGTCGAGGACTGTCTCGCGTCGATCAGGCAAGTCGAGCTTGAGGCTGAGCTTCTGATTGACGTAGAAGTCGCTGCAGAGCGCGCCAAAGGTTGGTGCGACGGATTCGGCAGGCATCGGGGAAGCCTAGGGAACGCCGACGGGGTCGGGGCGAATTGGGCAGGTTGTGCACACTGTCGACAGCGCCCGGCTCGCGACCGCTGGCGTCACTCGCTGTTAGTCCGCCGATGTCGCGAAGAGCCAGCGCTCAACGGCATCGTGGTCTTCGAGTGTCGGCAGGACCCAGTCGGCACCGGACGCTACGAGGTCGTCGACGGTGAAATCCCCAGTTGCCACGCCCAGAGCGCGGCAGCCATTGAAATGGGCGCAATCGATGTCGTGCGGGGTGTCGCCGATGATGATGACTCGGGCTGGATGGGCAGGCTGGCCGTGAAGTTCGGCGACGCGGCGCATCGCGACGGGCGGCAAGGAGCGGCGATCGGGGCCATCGCCAGCAAACGCGCCGAGCCGAAAGTGGTCGGCGTCGTAGCCTGCGGCCGTGACCTTCATTCGTGCGGTTTCGACGTAGTTCCCGGTCAAGAGTCCAATCGTGATGTCGTCCCGCGCGTTGAGGCGCTGAACCAGTCCGAGCGCGCCGGGCATCTGCCGGAAGTGGGCTCCAGCGGCGATCCGGCGTGCGAGACTTGGCCCGTACACGCCCCGGAAACGGGCTTCGGCAGGTGGCGAGTCGTCGAGGCCGACTCTGCGGACCGCGTCAGCCCAGATCAGCGTGTCGAGACGACCCGCGACGGGGATGCCGTCGAGCGTGACCGCGTGGTTGGGGTAGAGATCCTTGAACGCATCGAGCATCGCGCCGACGCCGTCGCCGCGACCGCGGAGCAGGGTGCCGTCGATATCGAAGAGTACGAGGGGGCGAGTCATCGAGTCAGTGGGGAGAAAGACAACCGACTCGTTAGGCGACTGCGGCGCACATTTTCTTCGCGGCGTCAGTCAAATCCGTCGCAGTGTGCATTGATGGAATCTCGCGCTTCGCGCTCTCAAGAATTGTGCGTGCCTCGGCGACGTTCGTGCCCTCGAGTCGAACGACGAGCGGCACTTTGAAGCCGACCGTCTTGGCGCTCGCGACGATTGCCCGTGCGATCTTGTCGCACTGCATGATGCCACCGAAAATGTTCACCATGACGCCCTTCACTTTAGCGTCGGAAAGAATGATGCGGAACGCTTGAGTCACCGCCTCTTCGCTGGCGCTGCCGCCGACGTCGAGGAAGTTCGCTGGGTCGCCCCCATGGAGCTTGATGATGTCCATGGTGCTCATCGCGAGGCCAGCACCGTTCACGAGGCAACCGATGTTGCCATCGAGTGCGACGTACGACAAACCGTAGCGGTGTGCTTCGAGTTCAGCAGCGTTCTCTTCCGTCGGATCAAACATGGCGAGGACCTTCGCTTGCCGATAGAGCGCGTTGTCGTCGAAGTTGAACTTCGCGTCGATGGCGAGCACTCGACCCTCGGGGTAAGCGGCGCTCTGTGGTGTCACGACGAGTGGGTTGATCTCAACGAGGCTCGCATCAGAATCGCGGAAGAGCTTCGCGAGCTTCATGAACAAGTCGACCGCCTGTCCGTTCAGCTTGCCGCCGAGGCCGAGCGCGAACGCCATCTTCCGCGCTTGCCAGGGCTGCAAACCAACTGCGGGATCGAGCGGTTCCTTCAGGATGGCAGCGGGATTCCGCGCGGCGACGGATTCGATCTCAACGCCACCTTCCTTGCTTGCGATGAGCGTGTTTGTCTTGTTGGCGCGATCTACCAAAATCGCAACGTAGATCTCTCGTGCGATGTCGACACCTGCCGCGACGAGGAGACGCGTGACCTTCAGTCCCTCGGGCGGCGTTTGCGGACTCACCATTCGGTTCGTAAGCATGAACCGAGCCGCTAACTCTGCTTCGTCGGCGGTCTTCACCAGCTTGACGAATCCGGCCTTGCCGCGGCCACCAGCGTGAACTTGGGCTTTGATCACGATCAACGTTTCGCCAGTCGCGAGCAGGCGCTTGGTTTCTGTCACCGCGTCGTCGATGGTTTGCACCATGGCACCGGCGGGAACGGGAATGCCCGCGTCTGCGAGCAGTTGGCGAGCTTGGTATTCGTGGATCTTCATGAGGCTGGCTACAAACTTGGATAGCAGGCTGAACGGGGATCTCGACCGCGCTACAGCACGATTTCGACGATCTCGAAGCGCTTGGTTCCGCGCGGTAAGTCGACGCGCACGACTTCACCGATACGTGCCTTCATGAGAGCGACACCCATCGGACTTGTCGTGGTGACCTCGACGTATTCGAGATCGAAGCGACCGGTCGCCTGACCGACGAGCTTGTACATGTCCTCGTCGCCGCCCTCGATGTCCTTCAGTTTCACCACGGCACCGACGAACACCATGTCAGCTGGAATGTTCATGTCGCCCGCGATTTGTGCGGTGGCGATCCGCTCCTCGATCTCCTTCATCTTCGCGGCGTTCATCGCCTTGTCCTCGCGGGCGGCGTGGTACTCGGCGTTTTCCCGCAGGTCGCCGAGGGCGCGAGCGTCGCTGATGCGCAGGGTCAAGACCTTTTCCTGCGCGCGAAGCTCGCTGAGGAGCTTCTCGAGCTGGACCTTCTCTTCGGGAGTGATGAAGTTCATGACCGAGGGAACCCAAAAAAGTGGGTGAGCGGACGAGAAGTCGCGCGGTGGGGCCGGCGACGGTGCTACGAGGCCAGAGAGCGGCCAGCTGAACAGGGCGAACGAGGCACCCTCAAGGCCTTCGCCCGAGCGCCAAGGCCCAAAGTCGGACGCGAGCGTCGGACGCGGACATCGGACCGTCGGAACCCCGGGCGGCGATGAGGTCGGGCCCGCAGGATAACAGTGACGGTCGATCCTCGTCTTGCGAGCGGTCGCGCCCGCCCTCAGAGGGCGGAGGTAGAACTGTTGGGCTCTTCCTGGCGGACGAGGAGAACCGCCAACCCCGCCGCGATCCAACTTGGCACCGCGACCCACCAGCCGGTGAGGGCGAGCCGCCACTCCGCCTCGGAAGGCGGCTTCGGATTCGGCGCCGACAGCGCGTGGACTGCGGAGAGCGGACTCCAAGAGGCGATGTTCCACCAAGAATTCGAGAGTGCACTTGGGTCCTGAGGCGAGAAGGGGAGGGTCCCGCCGAAGAAGAGCGACGCAGCGGGCACGGCCGCTACGAAAACGAGAATCCCTAGCATTGCCGCTATGCGGCGCGTCCCCGCGCCGCGCTCGACTGGAATCGTCCCGATCACCACCAACGCAGTCGCTGCAACCGCCCAACCGGTCAGGCACAGGTCGATGGCGGCCGACCTGACAGGCACCCACGGAGTCACGAGTCGAAGCGGCCAAACGACGACTTGAGCGAGGGCGAGCAGTACAGCGAGGTCGAGGAGCGCCTGCCGGATCGGCCAAGCCCGTCCTGGTCCGCTGAGTCGAACCAGCGGCCACGCAAGGCAGATTCCGACGACGAGCGAAAGGCACATGAGCCGAACGCCCGGCGTGTACGAGGCGGCGTGGGCTTGCACGGGCGGACGAATACCGATCGACAAGAGCCAACTCGCCACGAGCCAGCCCGCAGCGAGAAAGATGAGTCCCCGCGGCGGGAGCGGCCTCGGAAGCTGGCGAGAGGGAGCGATGTTGAACGCTCGCGGTGCTGTAACCATTTGGACGTTTGCGGGCGTTTGCCAACAGCAGCTAACGCCGCGCGTCGGCGACCGGCGCGTCTGCGAAAGTGCTCGCCGATTCCTTCGGAGCCAGCGTGACGACGTCGAATCGCAAGTCGATCCCGCGTCCGCTTCCGTCGTCGATGCGCTTCGCGCTCGCCCAGAGTGCATCGAGGCACGCGAGCTTCCGCTCCGGCGGCATTTCGCCCAGCGTGCGGGCGTCGGGATCGCTCCCCCAAAGGATGCGCATGCCGCCTACGGTCACGAGTTCGAGCACCGATTCGCGGTTGAAGCGACTGGCGTCGATCGCGACAACACGACCGGTGTCCGCCGTGTCGGTGGCGCTCGCTGTTGCGCCGCAGGCAAACCAAGGACGATCGTGAACGAGTGCGGCGAGCCTGAGCCCGGCACGGATGTCTTGGCCGATCCACGCAGCGCCGGGCTCGGCCGGTTTGGGCATCGCCGGACCAGCGATGAGTGGCAGTCGGGGCCGCTCCCCGCTCGCGACGCCATCGGTCACGCGGTAGGAGAGCGGAAGTCGGCGGCCGCGGGCGTCGACGACGTGGTCTTCGTCGCCCGCGCGAATCAACGCGAACGGGACGAGGAACTCTCCAACGACGACAAGTTCATCGTTGGCGCTGCGACGAACCTGCTCGATGCGCTCAAACCATCCAGAAGCGAGTAGTCGACGGTGGACGCCATCGAGCGAAGTGGGGTCGAGGGCCGATGCCCCGCCGAGTGCGGTCCGGGCCGTGACGGCGATCGTCTCGAGTGAGGTTGGGGGAATCCAGGACGGAACCGGCTCAAAGCGCACGCGGACCGACTCGGCTGCGACCAGCGAGCGCGATTCCGCCCACGACTCTAGCTTCGGAACGCCGACGTACGCCGAGTAACCGATTCCGCCAATGGCGCTTGCCCACCCGAGGCCTGCAATCCAGTAGCGCCACGCGCCGCGCGAGGGAAAGAGTGTCCTTACCGACGAAGCGAGTCCCGAACCAACGCCGGAGACGACCGATCCGATGGTCGTTGCGAAACCGGAAACCAGCCCGGAGGCGGGTCTCGAGGTCGTCTTGTTCTTCTTTCGTCGAGCAGCCATGTCGGTCGGTCGAGATCACCCCAGCAGGGGTTCGGGGGACGGAACGGGCACAAAGGTACTCTTTCGGCTCGTCGCGTGGCGATCCGGGAAAGTCTTGGGAACGACGCCGAAAGCTCCGAGAAAGTTCTTCGGGCTACCGCGCCGCCGCCGCGAGCCGCTGCCGCGCGAAAGCTGTGCGCACGAGTCCGGCACAGAGGTCCGTCATCGAGAGCCCCCGGTGGCGTGCTGCCATCGGAACCAGCGAATGCGTTGTCATGCCCGGCATCGTGTTGATCTCGAGAAACCACACGCTCGGCACGGCGCCGCGCTCGTCAAGCATGAAGTCGGCACGAGCGATGTCGCGACAGCCCAACCGTTCCCACACGGTCCGGGTGTGGCGGCAGACCGCGTCGGTCAGGCCGGGGGGAAGTACCGGGTCGAGCACGTAGCGCGTGTCCTCACGGTGGTACTTCGCTTGATAGTCATAGAACTCAACCGCTGGAATAATTTCGATCACGGGAAGCGTCTCGCCGTTCACGATGCCGACGGTCAGTTCGCGTCCTTGGATGTACGTCTCGGCGAGAACGCGACGGCCCTTCGCGACGAGATCGCGATGTGCGCGATCAATCTCGTCGCGGGTGCGGCAGATGGTGAGTCCGACTGACGAGCCTTCGTTAGCGGGTTTGATGACTACCGGTGGTTCGAGATCGCACGGCTCGTCTGGACGCAACTCTCGGCTTCTCGGTGTGGGCACACCCGCGTCGCTGACGATCGCCTTCGTCAGCACCTTGTCCATCGCGAGCGCGGCGGCACGTGGCCGGCAACCCACGTAGCCGATGCCGCGGGTACGGGCCAGTGTTTCTAACATCTCCTGCATCGGCCCGCCCTCACCATACGGGCCGTGGAGGACCGGAAAAACGACGTCGGGTCGATGATCGACGAGTTCCTCCGCGGTTGGCCGATCGACGACCATCGAGATAGTCTCGATGTCGCCCGCATCGCGAAGCGCGGCCGCGACCTGTTCTCCAGACATGAGGCTCACGTCGCGTTCGGCGTCGGGGCCTCCCATCAGAACGAGTGTGCGGATACGTGTCCGACCGTTGCCGTCACGTGCGGCTGCATCGTTCGTCAATTCATCACCTCCGCGCTCGCTGACCCGCCTCCGCCTCGCGACCAATACGCAACTTCGCAGTGAAGTTCCATGCCGTGCGTCGCGAAGACATTTGCCTTCACCTGCCTCACAAGCTCGACCACGTCCATCGCTTGCGTACCCGGCTTCACGGTGACGAAGTTGCCGTGCCGCTCGCTCACCACCGCGCCGCGAACCGCCGCTCCCTTCATACCGGCAAGATCAACGAGTTTGCCAGCGCTGACTCGCTCACCGGTAGATGGGTCGGTTGGATTCTTGAACATGCAGCCCGCCGAGTGATCGGAAAGGGGCTGCGTGCTTTTCTTGAACGCGAAGATCTCTTTGACACGCTCTCGGAGTGCAACGGGATCGGTCTCGCGCAGCTTGAACGCCGCCCAGAGCACGATCGGATCGGGAATGTTCGTCGTGCGGTACCCGAAGCGAAGCTCGCTTTCGGGGTACACCTTGACCTCGCCGGTTTCTGAAAGGCAACCGACGCTATGGACGCTGTCGCCGATCGCGCCGTACGCGCCGCCCGCGTTCATGCGGATCGCGCCGCCGATTGACGCGGGAATTCCCGCCATCTGCGCCAGTCCTTCGAGGCCACGCCGAACGGTGTCGTTGAGAATCTTCGCCATGTCGGCACCAGCGCCAACCCGCATCGCGTCGACGCTCCCCAACGCATTGAAACGCACTTCGGTAAAGCACGGGGCGTCAAGCTTGATGACGATGCCGTCGACACCCTCGTCGGCGACGAGGAGATTTGCGCCCGATCCGAGCGTGCGCATGCGGATGCCCTCGCGCTTCGCTCGCCAAACGAGTGCGCCGAGCGCTTCCAGCGTCTGAGGGCGCACGAGAAAATCGGCGGGGCCGCCAATCCCGTACCACGTGAGTTTTGCTAACGAAACGTCGGTCTCGACGCGAACGTCAAGATCGGCGAACAAGGTGCTGGGGCGAACGGAGATCGTCATGCCGTCAATCGCGCCGACGTCGTCGTCGCAGCCGTACCACGCTTGAGATAATCTCGAGCGACCGTCCACACGGGTCCGGCGCCCATCACGACGACGAGGTCTCCTGCCTCGCAGATCGACTCGAGATGCTCGACGATGACGTCGAAGGGATAGAGGTGAATCGCTTGAGTTCCGCGCTGGCGCAGACGATCAACGAGATCGTCGGCACTCACCTTGGTTTTCTCGACTTCGCTATCGCGCACAAAGTGAATGTGCGGCACGATCACGAGGTCGGCCACCGAAAAGCTTGACGCGAACTGTTCGAGAAGGAAGCGAGTTCGGCTGTGCTGATGGGGCTGAAAGACGCAGATCAGTCGCTTCGGGTTCTCGTGGGCTTTCAGCGCCCGCAAGGTCTTCTCGCACTCGGTAGGGTGGTGGCCGTAGTCGTCGTAGACCGTCACCTCGCCGCCAGCGACAGACCGTTGCCCGAGCTTCTGCATGCGGCGATCGACACCGCAGAAGGTCGCGAGCGCGTCCGAGACTTCTTCCCACTCGGCACCAAGCCAGTGCGCCATGATGGCTGCGGCCGCAGAGTTGAGCGCCATGTGGTCGCCCAAGAGTGCGAGGTTCCACTGTGCGAGCCACGCGCCGTCTTGCAGCAATCCAACTCGCCCGGCCTTCTGGTCGAAGACGACTTGGAATTGTGCCATCGGCGAAAAACCGAAGGTGAACACATCGCAGTGCACGCCAGCCGCGATCGCTCGGCGATGTCCGCCCTCGTCGGCGATCAAGAGCTTTCCTCCGTCGACGCCAGCGGGCAAGAGCATGGCGAAGTCGTGGAAGCTCTTCACGATTTCGTCGAGCGAGCCGTAGCAGTCGAGGTGATCTTCCTCGACATTGTTAATGAGCGCGATCGTGGGGCGGTGATGGTGGAACGAACGATTGAATTCGCACGCCTCGCACACGAGAATGCCGGGCCGACCCTGGAGGGCACCCGCGGGGACGGACAGTGCGCCGGTACGCGAGCCTCCGCCGATCTGGGCGCATGTCGCACCGACGATGACCGATGGATCGAGTCCGCACGAAATCAGCACGTGCGCGAGCATCGCGGTCGTTGTGCTCTTGCCGTGTGTACCAGCCACCGAGACGGTGGTGCGCCCTTGCTGAGCGAGTCCGAGCGCCTCGGCGTAGGTGACGTACTCGATCCCGCGCGATTGAGCCTGCAACGCCTCGGGATGGTCAGGCGGTACGGCGGCACTCGCGATCACCAGATCAGAGCGCTGCGGCAGAAGTCCGCTGGGCACGCCGAGCCCAACGTGGATGCCATGCGACTGGAGGCTGTCCGTCAGTTCCGAGCGCGTCGAGTCGCTGCCCGAGACGACCGCACCGCGTGCGTGCAACATGAACGCCAAGCCGCTCATACCCGAGCCGCCAATGCCAATGAAGTAAACGTGCTTTCCCGAGAAGATCGGGTCGTGCTGGAGCGGGCGATCGTGCGTGGTTTCGTGCATGAAGTAGCGTGGACCCCGACCGCGTTGCCGCGGTGGGACCGTCTCCTATCTCCGAGTACCAGTTTGTCGCGTTCCGACGAGCGCGAGGTCTGATGCTATCGGCGGCGCGGGCGAACTCAATTGACAAGTTCGCCCGCGCCGACACAACGATCTGGAAATAGGACGGCCGCGGCGGGGGGGGGCTTAGCGGGCGGTGTACCTGAAGCCTTGGCCACCGATGGCAGCCGCGGCCATCAATCCCTTCTCGCCAAAGGTGAAGACCGCGACGCCGCGGGCGTAGTCGGCACCCGCTGAGGCACCAGCGCGAACTGCGACTGCCGACGCCCTCGCGTCGAATTCCATCCTGCTCTCCTTGAACCGAGCAAGCTCACCCGCGGTCTGGAAGAAGATGATCTGGCTGAACGTCTGGCCGCCGATTTGGGCGCCGATCGATCCAGAGGAGACCCGGGCATCACCGACGATTCTGCCACCCTCGAAGAGAACGCCGTCTCCGTTGGAGGCACCCACGATGAGCGCACCAGTCGTGATCCGGGGGAACACCGCGTAGCCGACGGAGCTATCAAAGAACTTGCTGATTCCCGGGTCTTCCGCCCTGATGCGGGCGATGGCGGCATTGGCCGCGCTGTCGATGCTGGCGCGCTGAGCCATCGTCGTCTCGGCGGAAGTGCTGCTGGAAGTCGTGGTCGAACTGTCGCTGGCGCAGCCGGTCGGGAGCGCCGCGCCGAATGCGATGAGGGAAAGGGTCGAGGCAACCAGAAGCGAACGACGAGTGCTCTGAGTCATCAAAATCTCCTGAGGCAGAAACGCCATTTCACGCGTCGGTCGAAGAATGGGAGCGGTCGCCCCGCGACCGACGGGCCGGGGCAGTGCTTGGATGTTTCAAGGCGTGTTTCTTTTGTGCGAAGCGACTGGAGCTCTGGCTTGCAAATGCGCGACAAAGTGGGTCGTCCGCGCAGTCGTGTCCGCGTGCTTTACAGACGCGTCGGCCGTGAAAGATCAACAGGTGCGAAAGCACACACCACGACTCACGCGGAAAAAGCGCCATCAGGTCACGTTCGATCTTTACCGGATCGGTGTGTTTGGTCAACCCGAAGCGCTGCGTAAGCCGCTGCACATGCGTGTCGACGACAACGCCTTCGTTCAATCCAAACGCGTTACCAAGGACGACATTCGCTGTCTTGCGCGCGACGCCGCGCAGCGTGATGAGATCGTCCATCGTGCGCGGCACTTCGCCGCCGAAGTCACGAACGAGCGCGGTCATGGAAGCGTGCACCGACTTGGCCTTCTGTCGAAAGAAGCCGAGCGTCTGAACAAACGGTTCGATCGCCGCTGGCGTCGAAGCCGCGTACGCCGCAGGGGAAGCGAACCGCTTGAAAAGAGCGGGCGTTGCTTTATTCACCGCAACATCGGTGCACTGTGCCGACAGGATCGTGGCGATGAGCAGTTCGTGCGGGGCACTCCAAGACAGCTCGCAGTGGGCGTCGGGATAGCGCTCCCGCAGTGCCTTCAGCAGTCGCAGTGCGGCCTCTCCTTTGCCTGCGCGACTGGGCTTGCGACTGGGCCTGCGAGTCGGCTTGCGAGTCGGCGTCATGATCGCCTACCCGAGCGGCTTCCCGTGCGCGTACCGAAGAGGCGCGGTGCTTGAATTTCCCCGCGGCCGCCGGGTACTCGGGGAGTCATGACCCACGCGGACGCCGCGAGACCGAGGACGAGGAGAACCATCGTCGCCCGGAGAAGCGGATCCGCCTTGACGTGGTCGCGCTCGAAGACCGCTTTGTGCGCTGCGGCCGAACTGGCGTCGCCCTGCATCACAGCGCTGCGATAGTCGGCGAGCGTCGTTGCCATGCGCGGCGCGAGAATGACGAGGTGCAGCGTTTCCAGCAGAATCGCTGCGACAATGCAGGCGACTCGTGCGCGATTCGCCCAAGAGCGCTCGGGCCAGCGAAAGAACGATGCTTGCAGGAGCATGGTCACCGCGAGCGCCGGCAGGGCGAGCAGTGCGACGCGGTCAGCGGCGTCGAACACGCGCTGGGCGACGAAACCTGCGGCGAAACGTGAGCTGGCGTCGTCCGCGCCTGGATAGACAAGGGCGGCAGAGGGCACGGCGACTCCGAGCGCTGGAAGCGCGGTGAACGCAGCCATCGCGGTCGCCGCGGTTGCGACGAGGCTCGCGATCCAAGCGACGAGCGCGATCCAGTACAGAGTCGTTACCGCACGATGCACTGGCTCAGTGTCGCATGCTTTCTCACACTGTGCCGTACACTTGCTCGAATGCCAAGCGCACGAGGTGAGTTGCCGATGTCGGGCGATCCGCGCCCCGATCTCTCAGCGACGATCGCGCCCCTCGTCGAAGGCGGCTTGGACTGTTCGGCGGCGCTCGGTGCGATCACGAACCTCGGATATCGCGGGGTTCAATGGCCTGCGACGCAGCCAACGTTGCGTCCGCGCGACTTCGACGCTGGCGCCCTGCGCGGGTTGAAGTCCGAACTTAAGCGGCTCGAGTTGACCTGTTCCGGACTCGATGTCTGGATTCCGCCCGGACACTTCCTCGACCCCGCGCTCCTCGATCGCGCGGTGGCCGCGCTCGATGCAGCAATCGCGTTCGCCGCTGGCGTCGCCGAAGTGACGGGTGATCGCCCGGTGGTGTGCACGCTCTTTCCGAGCAAGGCGGAGCGGAAGAACAGCGGTCGGTCCGGCGAGGCGCTCGACGAAGCGGTCACAGCGCTCGCGGCGCTCGCAGAGCGCGAGGGTATTGCGATCGCTGACCACGCGGTCGATCCCGCAGCAGGCATCGGCTTTGGCGTCGATCCCGCGGCATGTCTTGCATCCGGAGTCGATCCGGTGGCTCGCGTACTCGCCGCTGGAAACGACCTGTGCTCGGCGCGTTTGGTCGATCTCTTCCGCAGCGGACTCCGCGGACCGGTCGGCGAATCAGGCGAGTCGCGCCTCGATGTCTCGGCATATCGCGCGACGCTCGACATCGTCGGGTTTCGTCGCGCGGTCGTCGTCGATGCGCGGCAGTGGCGCGAACCACTGAGCGGACTCACGAAGAGTCTTGAGCGATGGGCGGGGGGGCCGGTAGCGCGGCGGTCGGATACCCCACGTACGAGGAGCATCTGATGACTGGGGCGTCGAGTGTGCCGTTCAACCTCGGGCCCGGGCCGGGAAACACCGCAGTCGGAAGTACCGCCGCCGGAGATACCGGGGTCGGGATCTTGGGACATGGCGTCGATCTGGTCGAGAACTCGCGCATCGCTGCGATGCTCGAGGCGCACGGCGATCACTTTACGGAGCGCTGCTTTACCGTGACTGAGCGTGCGTATGCAGATCACGCCGTGCGGCAGCGTGTGGAGCGGTACGCGGTTCGTTTTGCGGCGAAGGAAGCGGTACTCAAGGCGCTCGGCACAGGGTGGACGGACGGCATTGCGTGGACCGAAATGGAGGTGCTGCGTCTTGCGACTGGAGAGCCGCGCCTCTTACTCTCGGGGCGCGCTCAGCAGATCGCTGCGGAAAGAGGGATTGTGCAGTGGTGGCTGTCGATGAGCCACTCAGCGCACTATTCGATCGCGAGTGCGATCGCGAGCGGCGGACCAAGTCGGCGCAGCGAGGCCCCCAAAGGAATGAGCGCGGGAAATCCGTAGACTGCGCGCCCCGATGACCTCGGACGAGCGAGCTATTTTTGATGCGCAGACGAAGAGTGCCCCTGAAGGCGGCCTCGTGCTGTTGTCGCGCCGCCTGATGAGTGACCAACTGACGCCGGTCTTGGCGTACCGACGACTCGTGGCATCGGACGCGCGCACCGCGCCGTCATTCCTTTTCGAAAGCGTCGAAACCGGCGGCAGCGTTGGCCGCTACTCGATCTTGGGAGCACAGCCGCGTCTCCAAGTGCTCGCGACGGCTAACTCCGTCGAGATCCACGACCATCGCACCGGTGCCCGGTCGCGGCGTGACGGCGCCGACCCTCTCGAGGTGCTGCGCGAGTTGGCGGCCGCCGAGCGATTGCCGCCGCGCACGACGCTGGAGCCGTTGCGCCTCCCGAGTTGCTTCATCGGAGGCTGGGTCGGATACGCGACCTACGACACTGTGCGATACCTCGAGCCGGGCAAGCTCCCGTTCTCCAGCGCGCCGCATGACGATCGCGGCCTTCCCGATTTTCAATTCGGCCTCTACCGCCAAGTCGTCGTGATCGATCACGTGGCAAAAACGCTGCACGTCATAGCCAGCACCTCGCTGAAAGAGCACGCCAGTGCCAACGCAGCGTGGCACGCGCTTCAGTCGGAACTTGAGCACGTCGTTGGCCGACTCGAAACCCACAGCGTTCCGTTGCCGTGCGGCGCCATCGACATTGATCCATCGCGACGACCGGAAACACCACACTCGGTGGTCACGCGCGACGAGTTCGAGAACGCAGTCCGCGCGGCCCAAGAATACATCGGCGCTGGCGACGCATTTCAGATCGTTCTCTCGCAGCGGCTCGAGCGCGTGACCGATCGAGATCCATTCGAGATCTACCGAGCGCTGCGTGTAGTCAATCCGAGTCCGTACCAAATCTACCTGCAGGCGGCGGGATGCATCCTCGTCGCGTCCAGCCCGGAGATTCTCTGTCGCGTGCGCAGCGGCGTCGTGACAAATCGTCCGCTCGCCGGAACGCGCCGCCGCGGCGCAAACGCGGCGGAGGATGCAACACTTGAGAGAGAGCTGCTCGCCGACGAGAAAGAACGCGCTGAACATGTGATGCTCGTCGATCTCGCGCGCAACGACCTCGGTCGCGTCTGTGACGTTGGGACGATCGCGATCGAGCGTTGTATGGATGTCGAGCGCTACAGCCACGTGATGCACATTTCCTCGACGGTCACCGGTCGCCTCCGCGATGGTCTCGACTGTTGGGACGCACTCCGCGCGACGTTGCCAGTCGGTACGGTCTCCGGCGCACCGAAGGTCCGAGCGATGCAGATCATCGATGAGTTAGAAACGGTTCGGCGCGGTCCGTACGCGGGCGGCATCGGTGCCGTCGGCTATGACGGCGACATGGACATTGCGCTCGCGCTGCGAACGATGGTCATTCCGACGTCGCGCGACCACGCGCCCTGGACGGTGCACCTTCAAGCTGGTGCGGGCGTCGTGCTCGACTCCGATCCAAGCTCTGAGTATGAGGAAACACTGAACAAGGCAGCGGGGCTTGGACGCGCGATCGATCTCGCGGAAAGTGCCTTTGCCGCGCGGTGATTCGACATCATCGTCGATACAACCTGTCGACATTCCCGCTGTCATGACACCTAGCAGCCTGTGGCGAAAGTCATTTGGGCTGCGGACGAGCAGAATGGCCGACTTCCTCGTCGGCGCAACTCGCTCGTATCGCTGCGGATACTGCGTCGTTGCACCTCCTCGAATTGGGCCATTCTGCTCATCTTCGCTTCCAAAGCACTTTCGCCACAGGCCGCTACCGTGAATTCCGTTACCGCACATCCTGCCGCTGACCTCCGCCAGCTTCGCAAGGTCTACTTCAAACCCGATGGCAGCATTCTGGTCGAGGCGCTCAAGAGCATCGACCTCATCGTGCCGCACGGGCAGTACCTCGCCATCATGGGTGCGTCCGGTTCTGGCAAGTCCACGCTGATGAACCTGCTCGGATGCCTCGACCGTCCGACGTCGGGGGACTATTTCCTCGACGGAAAGAACGTCGCTCAGATGGATGACAACGAGTTGAGCCGTGCCCGAGGTGAGCGCATTGGGTTCGTCTTCCAAGCGTTCAACCTGATCACCGAACTAACCATCGTCGAGAACGTGGAAGTACCGCTCTTCTATCAAAAGGTGCATCGCCACGAACGTCGCGAGCGCGCCATCAAGCAACTCGAGCGAGTTGGCCTCGGCGATCGCTTGACGCATCGTCCGATTGAGCTCTCGGGCGGTCAGCAGCAGCGCGTCGCGATTGCCCGCGCGCTGGTCACGCGGCCGGCGATCCTGATGGCTGACGAGCCAACCGGCAACCTCGACAGCGCGACGGGCGAATCGATCTTGCAGCTCTTCGAGGCGCTCCATGCGGAAGGGCTCACGCTGATCATGGTGACACACGATGATCGCATCGCAGCTCGCTGCGAACGGATCGTGCGGCTCAAGGACGGGTTGGTTGAGTACGACCGGTCGGGCGGTGGTCGACGTGAAGTCGCTGCCGTTGTGCCGCGACCGTGAGCAAGGTTCGGCCCACAGTTTCCACTAGAGTAGCAAGCGTGCCCCTCCGCACGAACAGCGCGTCGAACGCACGCATCCGCGTCGTCGGCATCGACCCCGGGCTTCAGCGCACCGGGTACGCCTGCGTCGAACTGGAGACCGGGCAGTACACGGCGACGCTCGTTGATGCTGGCGTGCTTCGGCTCAAGGCGAAGACGACTATCGCGTTTCGGTTGCGACAGTTGGACCTCGACCTCACCGAGATTCTCGATGAGTTGGTGCCGTCGTGCATGGCCGTCGAAACGGTGTTTACGCACCAGAAAAACCTGCGAACCGCGATTCTCATGGCGCACGCTCGTGGGGTCGTCTTGCTCTCGGCGCAGCGACGTGGCATCGAACTCGTCGAGCTCTCTCCCGCGACGGTCAAGAAGTCAATGACGGGAAACGGCAACGCGTCGAAGCGTCAAATGCAACTCGCGGTTGCCGCCGAGTTCCGCCTCGCGAGTCCGCCTGAGCCGCCCGATATCGCCGACGCCATCGCGATCGCGCTCGCCGGTGCGCGGCGAGCGATCTAACAAATCATCGAACGAGTGTTGAGGGCGTGGTTAGGTCCGCGGACGCGGCGTGTCCGGCGCGTCTTCGAGCTTGAGCGGACTCAAATCGATGTCCTGCGATCGCGCGTGCGGTACGATCAGCGGTCGCTTGCGCGTCGCGCGATCTGCTGCAGTGGAAAAGTCTTCGATCTGCGGAATCGCGAGTGCCAAACGGAGGAAGAGGTCGCGATGGAAGAGGAGTGCGACGACAAACATCATCGCTGCCAAGGCGCCGGTGCCGACGACAACGAGCTCGAGACTCGCGACCCGTGCGCTAACGAGCGCGGTCAGGCCCGCAAGTATCCAGAAGCCCGCGGCGGCCCAGAGCGTGATGGTTCCGAGTCTTTCGAACGGCACGCGCTCGCGCATACCGAGCGCGTCGGCAAGTTTGACGCCGGCACGTCGGGCGACGATGACGGCACCGATCCCGGGAATAAGCGCGAGTGCGGGCAGGATCACATGCGCGGCGCCTGGTACGAACGACGCGAAACAACTGGCGAAGACACCCAGAAACGCCGCGCTCGCACTCACCGCGTAGACCACCGCAACGCGTCGCGCGAGGTCGGCGGCAGCGACTGGATCGCCCTCCTCAAATCGCAATCCGGCTAGGCCGCGCGTCAGATCGCGGACACCGAACCAGTGAGCGATCGCGTGGGCTGCTACGCCAGCGGGAGCGACGACGGCGAACGTCGGAATCAGCGCGGTGCCGAGAATGAACGGCAACACCAGCCAAATCGATTGGCCGATCCACCAAGCGCCGGTGTGCACCCACTCCCAACGCTCGGCCTCGCGCTCCGGCCCACCTGTCGCCGGTCCGTTTGACTGTGGACTTGAGAGGCTCAACCCAACGGACAGGCCGCACTCGGGGCATCTACCTGCGCGATCCAACCCGCGCAGGTCGTACCGACAGCGACGGCAGCGCGGGGAGGCGATGTTCGGGTCGACCGAGATTGGAGTGCGGGAGCGTCCGGCCCCGGCAGTCGGGAGTTTGCTGAGCTTCACCTCACTCGGCCGATTCAGATTGCGATCGCGGTCAGCGGTCCCCATGGTCCGTCCTTGTACTTTTTTTTGGTCGCGAACTCGCCGCACGATCACACTGGATCCGCAGACATCAATGAATCGAAGAGCCCGATTCCATACGAAACGGGTAACCGACAGCCGAGTATAAAGAGGAGAATCGCGGGAACGCTCGCGAATCTTCGTCACGCGAGTCGTGCTACGAGAATGAACTTCCGGCGCCGAAACGCCGATCGGTCGAAATCGTGAGTCGGAGGAGGCCGTTCGCTTCCGCTGGCGTAGATCAAGGAGGGCCGAATCCTCGGCCTCCTCGAAGGGTTCTGGTACGAAAAACCTGTAAGGCGCACCAATGCTCCACCGTTCCGAAGTGGGTTCCACCCAGGGTTTCCGTCCTCGCTTCATTCACCGCATCGTTGCTGTCGGTGTCCCGGTTGGAATCATTTCGTTCCTAGCGTTCAACTGGCCCATGCCCAGTTCGTCCGCCGCGAGCGTGCAAGCGGCGCGTGACGTGGGCGGCTCGACGGCGGCGGCGCCCCAGCGCGACGGCCAGCACACTCAAACCGTACTCGCACCGACCCCTGCGATCGGTGCTTGGTCTGACTCGGTGTGGAAGGCGGCGAAGGACGGCGATCTGAAGCAGGTCGAGGCTACGCTCCGCGCGATCCCGGACGGCAAGGCAAGCGCTGAGGTGGAGCGCCTTCGTGCCCTTGTTGGCGAGCGATTCCGCCACGCGTCCGAGTCGGATACGACGCGAACGAAAGACATTGAGGCCGCGACCAAAGAGCTCACCGAAAATCTCGCGAAGAATGACATTCCGCGCGCGCTCACGTCGGCTGTGAAACTCCAGACGCTTTCAGATGACTGGAAGCTCCCGCTTGATCGCGACGATGTCAAGGCGGCGATTTCAAAGGCAGGCGTTATAGACGCCGAAGCGCAGCAGGCCGGCGACTGGCTCCTCTCGCAAGAACTCTTGTACCGGCTGCGAACGCTGTTCGAAGACGCGGGCAATCGCGACACGTTCAAGAAATACGACGGCGACCTTGAGAGAGTCAATCGGCGCATCGGACTCATGGCGCAATACGCGCCGAAGCAGTTGTACGAACTTCGGCGCAAGGCTATCGAGCGACTCACGGCTGCTGAAAAGGCGAACCCCAAGCCTGTCGTCCCGGACGCCGACAAGAGCGGCGAGACGCCGTCGGATCCCGCGGCCGCGAAACCAATCGACAAGATTCCCGACTGGAACCCGGCGTTTGCTGACGACTGGAAAGACCAGATTCGTGGCATCACCTCGCCGATGCTCTCCGCCGCGCTGAAAACTGCAGCGAACGAGCACATTAGTGCTCGCGGGTGGCAGCCGCTCGTCAGTGGCGGCCTCGACGGGCTCGCACTCTTCGTGACCACGGACGCGCTCGGCGAGACCTTCGGCGGTCTCAAGGAAGACGCGAAGGTGAAGGAGTTTCTCGCCGCAGTCGATCGTGGTCGCGCGAAGGTCGCGTCGACGCCTGCGGACAAGCTCGAATCTGCGGACTATCGCGAGATTCTTCGTGACCTCCTCGAGACGAACAAGAAGACCGTTGATATCCCCGACGGCGTGCTGCTGCACGAATTCGGTGACGGCGCGCTTGATGAACTTGCGGGCAAGTTCGAAGACCAGTACTCCGAAATCATCTGGCCCGAACGACTCCGCCGCTTCGAACAGCAAGTGAATGGTGACTTCGTTGGAGTGGGCATTCTGATCCGTCACGATGACAAACGCGACATTCTGGTCGTCAATCCGCTTGAGGGATCGCCCGCGGCGCACGGCGGCATCAAGGCTGACGATCGCATCGTCGGCGTCAACGGCGCAGCGACGACGGGTTGGAGTCTGAACAAGGCTGTTGATGAAATCACAGGCCCGCCTGGCCAACCGGTCACGCTCGCAGTGCGGCGCCCCGGCAAGGAACTGCCGTTCGACGTCACGCTGCTGCGCGACACGATCAAGATTCGATCCGTCAACGGTTGGTGGAAGAAGGATCTCGACGCGAGCGGTGCTCCGCGCTGGGACTACTGGATCGATCGCGCGTCGGGGATCGGCTACATCCGACTCACCTCGTTCAACGAGGATTCGTTCGCCGACTTCCATGCTGCGGTCGCGCAGATGAAGTCGGAGCGCTCGCTGAACGGCCTGATCCTTGATCTTCGCTACAACCCAGGTGGGTTGTTGAAGTCGGCGGTGGAGTTCACGAATGCGTTCGTTCCGACTGGCGAGGTTGTCAGCGGCGAAAACCGCAAGGGTGAGCAAGTCTGGTCGCTGGAAGCACAGGCGAACAAGTCCGACCTCAACGGACTGCCGCTCGTCGTACTCGTCAATCAAGGATCGGCGAGCGCGAGCGAGATCGTTTCAGGTGCGCTCCAAGCGCACGACGCAGCGGTTGTCCTGGGCGAACGTAGCTTCGGTAAAGGCAGCGTGCAGACCGTTCACGACATCTCTGATCGCACCGCAAACGCAGCGGTCAAGCTCACCACGCAGTATTACATTCTGCCGCCGCTCCCTGGCGAAAAGCACGGACGTTACGTCCACAAGAAGCCAGGCTCAACCGACTGGGGCGTCAATCCTGATCTGCTCGTGAAGATGACGCCAGCGCAGATCGAGAAGACAGTCGAGCTTCGTCAGCAGGCCGACATCATCGAAGAATGGAAGGACGAAGCTGACCGGAAGCCGCGTCCCGATCCGAAGGAACTGCTTGCGAAGAACTACGACCCGCAGCTCGAGATGGCGCTCCTAATCCTTCAGGCGCGCACGCTTAAGGACGTCGATGCAGCAGCGGTCGCTGCCGCCGGTCGTTGACGCGACACACGGGACTATCAAGCAAGAGGCGGCCATCGGGCCGCCTCTTTTCATGGCTGTGAACGTCGCGGCACTGGGCTCGTACCTGTTCAGGCAGCGCCGGTCATGACGTTGCGGACACCGCCGCGGAACGTCACCTGTGCGACTAACAAGTCGTCGTCAGGCTTTCCTTCGTGATGCCGCGCGACGAGGTTTGCGAGGAAGGTCGGGAAGTCGCGCGGTGGCGGGTCAAACGCGACGGACTCCTCAAGTCGCTTCAGACCAAAGCACTGGCCAGCCGGATTGCGGGCCTCGAAGGTGCCATCGGTGTAGATGATGACGGTGTCGCCGACGTTCATCGTCCGCGTCATTTCTTCGGGGTCGAATACGTCGGGCGCGGCCGCGCCAAGCACGAGTGTGGTGCAGTCGAGTCGCTCAACGGTGCCAGACTTCTGCCGAAGGAGCGGCGGGGGATGCCCCGCAACGACCCATCGGACGATCCGGGACTCGGGATCAACCTGCACGCACGCTGCGGTCGCGAACATCGAGTGCGCGGACATCGTGAGGTGGATGTAACGGTTGAGCTGCGTCATGACGAGCGCGGGGGTGATGTCACCCTTCGCCTCTGCGACCACCCGTTCGAGTTCACCGAAGAGCCGGTTGACGGTAAGCGCCGCAGCGAGACCGTGGCCAGACACGTCGATCACGGTGGTCGTGACGCGGGCGGTGCGCGGGCAACGCACCATATGCACGAAGTCACCGCCAATTTCGCGGAGCGGCACGTAGCGGTATGCGACTTCGACGGGCCCGTGCTCGATGGGGGCGCGGAACATGGCATCATGGACGATGCGAGCACGACCTAACTCCTCGCGACCGTGCGACACCTCGCGCGACAGCGCGGCTCGTTCCTCGTCCTCAGCGAAGCGCTGTTCGTTCCAAAAACCAAGCCCGATAGGAACTGCGGCGGCCACCAGACCTGCGATGCCGACGGCGACCCTCGAGAAGTTATCTTGGCTTGAATTCGGCACCGTGAACAGCGCGACGACCCAGAGTGCGAACGCGGGAAGGGTGACAGCTCCAGCTTGCGTCGCGGTCCACGGCATGATCGCGGCGGCGACAATCGCGAAGCCCGCTCCGAAGGGAAGCCACAGCGAGAGGTACGCGCACTTTGCATCGTGCGTGCCCTGCGCGATCGCAGCAGCGGCTAGGCCGATTACGAGCACAAGCGTGACGAGGCGTTCCGATGTCCGCCCCCGTCCGGTCGGCGTGCACCCCGGGCGAAGTCCGAGCGCCGTCGTCGTGATCGCGAGTGCGCCCGTCAGGGCCGCGGCGACTCCCAACGCAGTCTTTGCTGCGGTCGAATCGATCGCCAGCGCTAAGCCCGCCTGGACGAACGCAGCGACGATCGCCAGCCCTCCGATGCCGAAGGAGCCCGCAGAAATTCGAGTTGCGCGCGACTCCGCGATGGTTTCAGTGAGGTCTGTGGGCGTCGCAGCCCGGTTCAGAAATCGGTCGCGCCGCATGAGAGAGGCCCGGTGGCAGGGGATCGCCGGAGGAACGAAGCGGAGTGGGCCGATTGTACGGACAATGCCTCAGAAGGCGCGACGATCCAACTCCACCTTGCCCCCGACCCCTTCCGTCCTCTATAACTGGGAGCTTGCGCGATCGTCGCCACCCCGGCGGGCCGTCCTGCGGGAGTCGCGTCCGGTCCGGCTATAGGTCCGGCACTCGATTGGGCTTCGTGAACATGCGGCCTCGAATCTCTTTGCTTCATACCCCAACAGCGGCAGGCCCTTCGGGGCTGCAACCAACGATGCCCATCGCCACACTGGCGTCAGATACTTCGACGCACCTGCTGAAATCACCGAATGGGATAGCGCCTGGGAAGCGGCCGGAGATTCCGGCGGCGACGCTGCGGGCTTGGCTCTCGCAGATGTCGCTCATTCGCGAGTTCGAGGTGCGCTGCATGCAGGCGTACCAAGACAAGAAGATCGGTGGATTTTGCCACGTCTACATCGGCCAAGAGGCCGTCGCCGTCGGCTGCGTCGCGGCGCTTGAGCCGCGCGACCCGCTCGTCACCGCGTATCGCGATCACGGACACGCGCTCGCTCGCGGCATGCACCCGAAGCACTGCATGGCCGAGATGTTCGGCAAGATTGGCGGGTGTGCGAAGGGCAAGGGCGGCTCGATGCACATGTTCGACAAGGCGAACAATCTGTTCGGCGGCCACGGCATCGTCGGCGCTCAATGTCCGCTCGGAGCCGGTCTCGCGTTCGCAACCAAGTATCAAGACGAAGTCATCAACAGTGGCAAGTCCGACTGTGTCACGTTGTGCTTTCTCGGCGACGGCGCACTGAATCAAGGCGCGCTGCATGAGGCGATGAACCTTGCGGGCCTGCTCGATCTGCCCGTCATCTACGTTGTCGAAAACAACGGCTATTCCATGGGTACCGCGATCGAGCGCGGCACCACCATGGCCCACAAGATCACTTCGAAGGCAGTGGGATACGGCATCGAGGGGCTCGAAGTCAACGGCATGGACGTTGTCGACGTCTATGTCGCGATGAAGGACTTGATCGATCGGTGCCGCGCCACGAGTCGCCCCGCGTTTGTCGACATGCGCACCTACCGCTACAAGGGGCACTCGATGTCCGACCCGCGAAAGTATCGAGGTCGCGAAGAAGAAGAGCGCTACGAAGTCGAAGATCCGATCGGTAAGTTGGAGAAGCTCGTGAAGGACAAGAATTATGCGACGCCCGCGGAGATCGAAGCGATCTACGACGGCGTCAAGACGCTCGTGCGCGAGTCGATCGCGTGGGCAGACGCGAGCCCGGTGCCGAGCTTGGATGAGCTGTATCACGACGTCTACGTCGAAAAGTGGGGGCCGTACACCGGTACGAGCCTGCCGCAGATGTTGACGGAGAAACCCTGAGCCACACCATGCCGACGCGTGAAATTGAGTTTCGTGATGCGATCCGCGAAGCGATGAGCGAAGAGATGCGCCGCGATCAGCGGGTCTTTCTCATCGGTGAAGAAGTCGCCGAGTACAACGGCGCTTACAAAGTGTCGCGCGGGATGCTCGACGAGTTTGGGCCGAGGCGCATCATCGACACACCGATCTCCGAGTCGGGCTTCGCTGGGCTAGCGATCGGTGCGGCGATGTACGGGCTGCGTCCGATCGTCGAATTCATGTCGTGGAGCTTCTCGCTCGTCGCGGCAGATCCGATCTTGAACAACGCGCCGAAGATGCTCTTCATGTCGGGCGGCCAATTCGGCTGCCCGATTGTTTTTCGCGGCAACAACGGTGCTGGCGGCCAACTCGGCTCAACCCACTCGTGGTGCGTCGAAGCGCTCTATTCCAACGTGCCCGGTCTCAAGATCGCGATGCCGTCGAATGCATACGACGCGAAGGGCCTGATGAAGACCGCGATTCGCGACGACGATCCGGTGTTTTTCCTCGAGAGCGAACGCCTGCTGTCGCTCAAGTCGGATGTCCCCGAGGAGGAGTACTTCATCCCGTTCGGTAAAGCAGCGATCCGCCGCGAAGGCGCTGACGTCACGCTGGTCTCGTGGGGACGACCGGTGCTCTTCTGCATGGAAGCGGCCGAAACGCTCGCGAAAGAAGGTATTTCCTGCGAGGTCATTGACGGTCGCACGATTCGGCCAATGGATTGGGAGACCGTCTTCGCGTCGGTGCGCAAGACGAACTGCTGCGTGGTCGTCGACCAGTCATGGTCCTTCGCGTCGCCTGGTTCGGAAGTTGCCGCGCAGGTGTCGCAGCATTGTTTCGATGATCTTGATCATCCAGTTCTTCGTGTTCATTCCGACGACGTGCCCGCGCCGTACGCTCAGAACCTTGAGCAAGAGATGCTTCCGAACCCCCGCAAGATCTGCGAGGCGGTACGGAAGGTGACGTACCGGCTCTAAGTCTTGGGTCTAACTTATGCCTATCTCTCTCACCATGCCGCGGCTGTCCGACACCATGGAAGTCGGCACCGTCATCAAGTGGAACGTCAAAGAAGGCGACAAGGTCCGTTCCGGCGACGTGCTTGCTGACATCGAGACCGACAAAGCCACGATGGAGATGCAGTGCTTCGACGACGGGACGATGGCGAAGATCGTGGTGGAAGCGGGCAGGCAGGTGAAGGTGGGAACGTTGATCGCGATGATCGCGGCGAAAGGTGAAGACCCAGCCACGATCACCATACCGAGTGGCACCGCAGCAACGGGGCCCGTCGCGCCGGCCGCGGCACCGGCAGCGACGACTGAGGACGCCGACGAAACTGGCGGCCGGTTGCGCGTGAGCCCGGTCGCGCGGCGCATGGCTGAAGACGCTGGAATCGATCCTCGATCGATCAAGGGCTCGGGTCCGGGCGGGCGCGTCATCAAGCGCGACGTGCAAGCGGCGAGTACGAATGTCCAGAGCGCTCGCACGCCGATCGATACTGCGACGCCGCTGGCGCTGACGCGGCCGCAAGTGGTCGCGATGAAGCCGCCGACACCGACGACGCCGGCGTCACCCGTGGCACCTCTCGCGCTCGGTGCTCCACAGGGTCGCGTCGTCGCATTATCTAACATGCGGCAAACGATCGCGCGACGGCTCGTCGAGAGCAAGCAGACGATTCCGCATTACCAAGTCACGATGCGCTTCGCGATGGACGAACTTGTCAATCAGCGCACGAAACTCAACGACGCGCTCGCGCCCTACGGCGTCAAGCTCTCGGTGAATGACTTTCTCGTTCGTGCCTGCGCACTCGCGATGGCGCGGAATCCGTACTTCAACGCCTCGTTTGCCGGTGACCATGTTGTGGTGCACGGTGAAGTGAACATCGGCATTGCGATCTCGCTGCCGGAGGATCGCGGCGGCGGACTTGTGGTCGGAGTTATCCAAAGCGCCGACCAGAAGAGTCTGCGACAGATCGCACAAGAATCGAAGTATCTCGCGGATAAGGCGCGATCCAAGGGACTCACGATCGACGAGATGAACGGCGCGACGTTCACGATCTCGAACCTTGGCATGTACGGCGTCGAGCACTTCACCGCCATCATCAATCCGCCGAACTCGGCGATCCTCGCCTGCGGCGCAGCGGTGGAACAGCCAGTCGTGCGCAATCATCAGATCGTCGCGGGCTGGGAGATGCAGGCGACGCTCTCGCTCGACCATCGCGTGATCGACGGCGCGATGGCGGCTGAATATCTGCGCACGCTAAAGGAACTGATCGAAAAGCCCGCGATGCTGCTCGTGTAGGGCGACGCGCATCGCTACTTGCCGAGCGTCGCGCCGATCGTCCGGTTTCGCTGTTGCAGATGTGACGCGGCGTGCCATACTCGCACCATGCGCATAGTGGCCACCGTCGTCGCTGTTGTTGTTGCGTCACCAGCGTTCGCGCAGTGGAGCACCGACCCCGCCGTCAACACACCCATCTGCACTGCGGCGGGCGATTCGGTCCAGCCAAAGATCGTCAGCGCGCCGGACGGCGGTACCTACGTGTCATGGTTCGACAATCGCGTCGGCGGATACGACGTGTATCTGCAGCGTCTCGACGCGGACGGCAATGCCGTGTGGCCGCTGAACGGCATTTTGATTGCTGATCGTTCGCTCTCGTCGACCGAAGATTACGGCGCGTGCTCGGACGGTCAGGGGGGCGTCGTACTCGCGTTCGGCGACGATCGCTTCGGTGGCGTGAAGACGACCGTAACGCGTGTCGATCCGAACGGCGTGCAAGTGTGGGGACCCAATGGAAAGCAAGTGTCGACACTCAATGTGAACAGCCCGACGGTCGCGCTCTCGGGCGATGGTCGCATTGTCGCGGCGTGGATCGAAGGCAACGCGACAGCGCTCCAGCGACTGGAACTTGACGGCACGATGGTGTGGGCGGTGCCCGTGGCACTCACTGCTGCTGGCGCGCAGCTCTGGGTCGCCGATCTACAGTCGGGTGGCGGAACTTCTGTCATCGCAAGCATGGTGCGTCAAACCGGCTTCGCTGGGGCGAAGACGCTTCGAGCGCAGAAGATCGACGCGAGCGGCGCACTACTCTGGGGTGCGCCGCACGTGAGCGTGTTCACGACCGGCTCGCTACAGTTTGCCAACTTCCCGAACTTTGTTCCAGACGGTGCCGGTGGCGCTGTCTTCTCGTTTTACACGACGGGTCCGCTTCAGAGTTTCGCGCAGCGCATCGATTCTGCCGGCAACCTGCTCTTTGGTGTGAACGGCGCTGGCGTGACGACGACAACAACGCGCGAACGCACGGGCCCAGCGGTCGCGTTCGATCCGACAACGCAGCGCACATATGTCGCGTGGGAGGAGCGCATTCCAAGCACTTCAAATTACGGCTGCTCCGCTCAGGCGTTTGACGCTACGGGCACCCGGCTCTGGGGTGCGAACGGAAGCGTTCTCCTTCCGGTCGCTGCGAACTTCGGCGTGCGCGAAGTGGAAGCGAAAGTCTTCGACTGCGATCCGACGTTCCTCTTCGTGCGCGACGTCGCTTTCAACAACGGGACAATCTTCGCTGCGCGCATGACTGCCGGTGGCGCACCCATCTGGGCCGGATCACCGGTCACGGTCTGCTCGACGCGCACGGGCCACAGCCGACTCGAAACCGCAATCGCCGCGAATGGCGCTTCGCTCGTCGCGGTCTGGGAAGACAGCCGAAACGGAAATCAAGATCTGTACGGCGACGCGCTCCGCAGCGACGGGACGCTCGGGCCCGCAGCTCCGGTCGTCGTCGGTGATCTCAACGACGACGGCATCGTCGACGCAGCCGATCTCGCGATCCTGCTCGGCGCGTGGGGGCCGGCGCTGCCGTGCTCGCTCGCCGATCTGAATCACGACGGTACAGTGGACGCAGCGGACTTGGCGATTCTGCTGGGGGCGTGGATGCGCTGATCGCGGTATCTTGAACGCGTGGCGACTCACCCCGGGGGATCGACCAATGCGGGCTGCTAGCCAGAAAACGTGTGTTCTCTGTGGGGTCGACTGCGCTGGCAAGCCGCGCGTCAAGGACCCAAGCGGACGCTACTACTGTCGAAGTTGCCACGAACGCAAGGCCGATGAGCTCGTCGACATGGCGGGACTTTCCGCCGCGGTCGCTGCGGCACCAGTCGGCGCGGTCGCGAACTGTCCAAAGTGCCGAATGGCGTTGGGTCCGAGCGATGTGCTATGCGTGCAGTGCGGCTTCGATATCCGCTCGGAACGCGGGCTGAAGTCTCGAATCGTGCGCGATGCGAAGCCGTCGCCGCTCGACTGGATCATTCGCCCCGACGCAGCGCTCAAACGATTGTCCCGCTCCCCGAGCGCCCTCGGGCGCGCTGCGGTGGTGAGTCTTCTGATCGCATTTCTTGCGACGGTGGGCGATGGCGTTCGGCGCGTTGCTGGTGCCTCTCCGATGATCGGGGACTCGTGGGGGGTGGTGGTCGTCGTCGGTGTCTTGTTGAGCGCGGTGGGGGCTGTCATCTATTGGACAGTCGCCCCCGTCTTCCTTCGCTGGCGAGTGCAGTGGTCTGGTGGTGAGGTGCCGGATCCGACCATGGGTCGCATTGCGTACTTCGCGACGGTGACACCGGCTGCGATTCTCTCGCTCGTCGCAGCAGTCGTATCACCGCTGTCCTCCGCTTCGCCCATCACGTTCTCAGCCCGCATCGGAGAGCGCAACTCCATCGGATTTCAGATCGCGCTGGTCTCGATGTTGGCGCTCGGGTGCGTTCCGCTCTATACCTCATCGCGACCAAGAGCTTCGGTGCAAAGAAGGTTCCAGCGGCGATCCTCGTGGTAGCACTTCCGATCGCGTGGTACGCGGGGTCTATCGCGATACTCGTGAGCGCGAGGCAGTTGCTCGATCGGTAACACGAGCACAGCGGACATACCCCCACGCCCAACCATCCGAGGGAAAAGTCACCACGTTCGGGGCCGCGCGATTTCGTGTTGATGATCTCGCGTCAAACGCAACTCCGCGGAAGCACATATTCGATCCAGCCAAGCCCGTTACTTGTCACTGCATCTCGCGCTGCGTCAGGCGCTCGCAACTCCTCGAACACGAGGAACGTCGCCGCGCGTTCTCCGACGGCTTCTTCGAGATGGTCCGCTACTTCGCCGCCGATGTCCTCGAATTCACTCGAATTGGTGTGGCAACTATGGCGTCGGTGTTGATCCTGATGATCCGTGTGAATCCCAGAGTTCGCCGCATGAAGAGATTCAACATGGATGCACAGGATCGACAGGATGATGCGGCACTTCGCTTGCCCGCGGCGACTCACGCTCGGATGCGATCGTTGCGGGCGTCGCACCGCGCTGGATCATGCACTCGAATTGGTGTGGCAACTATGGCTCTCTATCAAATGGGTGTGGCTACTGCGGCGATCCGTCGAACCGCAAGCGCTCCATCCGCGGAGGGCGCACGGGCGCGCGCACCGTCGGTTACATGGCCGCGTTCTCGGCGATGCGTTGCAACCCGGTGATCCGCGCGTTCGCCGAGCGTCTCAAGGCGAAGGGGAAGCCCCACAAGGTCGTCGCGTGCATCCGCAAGCTCGTCACCATCCTCGAGCGCGCTCCTGAAGCGCGGCGAGACGTGGAACCCCGACCGCTTCGCGATTCCAACTGAAGGAGTTGAGAATGGACACAGCCACTGGCCGCTGTGGGTTCTTTGGGAACTGGATGTCGACTCTCTGAAACCCAAGGCCCCAGCGAAGTAGGTCCGGAAAGCGACGTGATGTTTCTTGGGCGACGACGCAGTGTTGCGTCGAGTGATGTCGTTTCGCTAACATTGTCCGTTGCCAGTCCGCACCAACTCGACTCAGGGATAGACCATGCATTTCTGGAGCACCATGATCACGTTGACGACGCTGGCGACGGTCAGCATCGCCAACGGCCAGTCGTTGAACGCCCCCTTCGACGCCAGCTACGCGATTTCTGACTTGGGAACGCCTCCTAGCGTTCCTGGGCCGCTCGGCGGTCTGTTCGTTCGCGCAGAAGATCCCGCCACGCTCCTCATCGGCGGGGCCGCCAACAGCGCGTCCGCGAAGATCTACGCGGTGACGCTCGTGCGCGGCAAGGATGGACACATCATCAGCTTCGCGCCGGAACCGGCGACGATCGTCGCGACCGCGCCGGGCATCGGAGGCGGCGGCATCGATGGGGGTCTCGCGATCGGTCCGGGTGGCGTCCTCTTCTACACGGCGTACAACGGAAACGACGTCGGCCAGATCAAGCCCGGGAGCACAGCACCGGATCTCCTGACCGATCTGACGTCGATCGGAGTCGCGTCGTCGGTCGGAACACTTGCGTTCGTGCCGCCCGGTTTCAACAACGCGGGCAAGCTGAAGCTCGCGTCGTACAACGCCAGTATCTGGTACTCGAGCGCGGTGAGTCCGAATGGTGACGGCACCTTTGCCATAGCGAAACCCACGACACCGATCGCGATCGGCGGTGGGCCGGAAGGGATCCTGTTCGTCGAGGCTGGCAATCCCGAGTTCGCAGTGAACTCGGTGCTGATCTCTCAATACGCAGCGGCGAACGTCGTGGCGTACGACCTCGATGCCAACTCCGACCCGATCGTCGCGACGAAGCGCACGTTCATCAGCGGCGTTGGCGGTGCGGAGGGAGCGGCTCGTGATCCGCTCACCGGCGACTATCTGTTCTCGACGTTCCAGAGCGGCGATCGCGTACTGGTGGTCCGAGGATTTGCCGTTTCGTGTCCGGCGGATCTCAATGGCGACGGCGCCGTCGGTCCCCAGGATCTGGCGCTCCTACTCGGTGATTGGGGCGGTACCTCGTCGCCAGCGGATCTCGACTCTAACGGCGTGGTCGGAGCATCGGACCTAGCGATCATGCTTGGCGCATGGGGCCCTTGCAGCTGAAGTTCATCGTTGTCGCTCTTCGCGCATGGTTCGAAGTCGGCCTGTCGCGGGACTTCTTGAGGATGCGGCAGCCGCCCGAACCACATCGGCACCGTCAGGAAGAACGAGTTTGCGGGTCGTGCTCGGTGAGTGCGAGCACTTCACGTTCGAACACGCTCCAACATGGTTTCGGCACGAGCTTGCGCTTCGCGCAGGGCATCGAGGCTTCCGGGAAGCGACAGCGTCTCAATCTCGCGCCATGCGACTTCGGGCAGATCGTCGCGGAGATATCGCATGCCGAAGTCGAATCGATCACGTCGGCGCGAGGGTCGCTGGTCGGCATGGCGTCGGGCACCCTTTGGCGAAAGTGCTTTTGCAGCGGGCGGTAATCAGCTCTCTTGCCGCAGTCGCATCGGAATCTCTCCGCGTGACGATTGCCTCGCACGACTGCATAGCTACATTTCGGCAATGCGCTTCTCCATTGCCTCCACAATTCTGCTGTTCGTCACTGCCACCGCTCTCGCGATTGCCGCTCCCGTGTCCGCCCAAGGATACATTTGTGCTGAGGGCGGCGGCGGACCCAGTGGCGGATCATGGGCTCCAGCCGTCTTCGGTTGGATGGTGGATCGCGCCGAGGATGGCGGGGGCACATCGAAAGTCATTGTGCTCGGATTGAGCGGAACCGATCCGGCCATTACCACGGCGTTCAATGCGGCTGGTGCCACATCGGTGACCTTCCTTAATGTGACGTCGGCCAACGCCAATTCGGCGGCGACGTTCAATGCGATTACCGCCGCCGACATCGTGTGGATGCGAGGTGGTGACCAGTGGCAATACATCTTGCAGTGGAATAACACTCAGACGGAGGCGGCGATCCGCAACGTCTATCAGGCAGGCGGTGTGGTGGGCGGCACGTCGGCCGGGTGCGCTGTGTTAGGTGAACTCATCTATGACGCGAAGGTAGGATCGGTCACGCCGAAGCAGGCGCTCCAGAACGCCACTCATCCGTTCCTCACCTTTACGGACACCTTTCTTCAGTTGACGCCGGGTGTGCTCTTCGACACGCACTTCACCGAGCGAGGTCGGGTCGGACGGCTCGCCGTGATGCTCGCGAATCGCTGGCAGGTGACTGGGCGTGATGTCCTCGGTGTCGGCGTGGACGATCGCACAGCCCTTTGCGTCTACCCCGATCTGACCGCTGAGGTTCGGGGTGAGGGTGCCGTGACGTTCCTTCATCGCACCAGCAGCTCAGTGAAAAGGGTGGAATCAGGCAAGTCGCCCGTCGTCACACATCTCTCCCTCACGCAACTGACCGAGGGATATGTGTATGACCTCACCACACGGAGCGTCATCGAACGTCCGGCGTCGGCAACTCTTCCTCCACCAAGCACGATCTCGCCGTCGGTGACGGTGCCTGTCACGCTGAACGGGTCGACAGTGTCCTCGCCGCAGCAAGGCGACGTCCGCGTCCTCGACTTCAACAACGATCTCGCGCTCTTCCTTGGCAAGCTTGATGTCGTCGATGGGAACAACACGCTGCAACGAGTTGTACTGAGTGCGCAGACGTGGAACTCGACAGCGTTCGATGAGAATCGCGTCGGCGGTCCTCAATATGCGATCGCCCTCAATCCGCATTACTTTGGCCTGTATCTCGATGGAAACACGCTCGTGAACGCGACGCCGCCGTCACTGCTCACGGCTCAATCACCGGCGAGTGGACTTGAGAGTGCGATCGTCGCCTTTGACAGCCATGGGATGACGAGTCTCGACTTCTCCAACTATGTTTCGGATCCTGGGGACTCCGACGGTCCGCGGCAATCGGTTGCCATCGAAGGCGCGAGGCTCCACCTTTTTCGAAACTCTTGGGGCTATCGACTCGACTTGCACCGGCCCGTCTCGCCGGCTGGAGCGAGCGACATCAATCTGGATGGAACGATTGATGCTGCCGACATGGCGATCCTTCTGGGGCAGTGGGGGCTCAGTGGAACTGCTGACCTAGACGGCAGCGGTACCGTCGACGGTGCTGACCTCTCGCAACTCCTTGGCAGTTGGAGCTAACATCTGCTGAGAAGTTCCGTTCGTGGAAGGAAGATTGGGCACACACGTACCGAGGAGCTTCGGTCGCTCGAACGATTGCGCCCGAATATGTGTGTCCAGTTGCATTCCCCCGCCGCACCTCACTGAGATCGCGAACTCCGACTCAGCTCCAGTTGCCTAGAAGCACTGCGAGATCGGCGGCGTTGACTTGGCCATTGGCGTCGAAGTCCGCAGTGCAGTTCGCTGAGCATCGACCCCAACTGCCGAGGAGAAGCCCAAGATCGCTGGCGTTCACTACGCCGTCGCCATCGACGTCGCCCAAGACGGCTGCGGAGCAGAGATCTAACGAGACGATAGACAATGAGCCTGCGCCGTTGCCTGCGATCGTGTCGAAGTTCGCGCCGATCGCGAACTCCGGCTTGCCGTCGCCGTTCAGATCGCCCAGCGAGCACACCGACGTACCGAACATGTCGTCGACGCCAATGATGGCGCCAAGACCAGGCGTCAGCTTCGAGAGTTTCTTATGCGACTTCACGGTGCCGTCGGCATTGAGGAAGAGCAGCCAGACCGCACCAGCCTGATTGGCGCCGTCGTCGTCGTTGAACGCGCCGACGGCAAGGTCCGGCACGCCGTCCCCATCGAGGTCTCCGGCCGCATTGACACCTATGCCGAAGAAGTCGCTGATGTCGATGTCGCCGTTGAAGTTGCCTTCCGTTGCCGAGATCTTCTGAAAACCCTTAGTAGTTCCGTCTTGGTTGAGGAAGAGAATCCACGCCGCGCCCGACTCAGGTCCGCCGTCGATGTCGCCCCACGCCCCGACTGCAAGATCAATGACGCCGTCTCCGTTCACGTCGCCGACACACGCGACGTCCTTTCCGAAGTTGTCGAAGTCGTTGAGCCCGCCCTGGAAGCCACCTTCCCATTGCGAGATTTTCTGGAATGACTTCACGGTGCCTTCCACTTGCAGGAAGAGAATCCAGGTGGCGCCGCGGTTCGCCCAAGGATTTCCAATCTGACCGTCGTCATCAAGTGGCGCACCTACCGCGAGATCCACGACACCGTCGCCGTCAAGATCGCCGATGGCTGCGACACCGTCGCCGAATGAGTCGCTGATATCAAGTTGCGGTGTAAAGCCGTTCATTTGGCTAGCTAACTTCTTCTTGCTCTTCACCGTGCCGTTCGCGTTCAGGAAGAGCACCCACACCGCACCCTCTCCGATGTTCGTACCGGCGGCGCCGACAGCGATGTCGCGGATTCCGTCGCCATTGAGGTCGCCGAGCGGCGTTACCGCGCTACCGAAGTAGTCTGAATTCTGAAGTCCTGCGCCGAATCCGCCGGTGGTCGAAGAGATCTTCTGAAACGATCCGACTGTTCCGTCGGCCTTCAGGAAAAGGATCCAAATCGCGCCACGCGTAATGCCGCCGTCGGCGTCCCAACTGGCGCCGACCGCCACGTCCTCAATCCCGTCACCATTCAGGTCGCCGATACCGGCCACCGAGTCACCGAAACGGTCGAACGCATCGAGGTTGCCCGTGAACCCCCCCACACCCTCGGTGATCTTCGATGCGTTCAAGACCGCACCTGCCTGGTCACAAGGGTTTCCAGCGAGGGTGACGCAGGTGACCGACGCAGCACACACTGAGGCAAAGCAGCGAAGAAGACGGGTGGACCCGTGATGCATGAGGTGGTGGCCTATGTCGATGGAGTGGAGGGGGAACGAAGGAGAAGTTCGTGGGCGTTCCGCGTTTGATCAGTGCCCAAACGCTTGCGCGACACGCGAACGTAACCCGCTTCACGGCCCATCCCACTCGGTTTTTCAAAAACACCTTTGAAAACTCATTCGCGTGACTGAACCGTGGTCGAGTAGGTTCATGTCATGAAGCCCAAACCGCGGAAGTCGCCCAACGCCGCGCCGCGAGTTTCCGCTCTCGACGCCGAGGCGCGGCAACTCGTCGCACGCGTCTGCACCGCGTTTCACGGCGTGCTGAGCGCACTTGGAGTCTCGACCCTGCGAGCGTGCGATCTTGAGGCGAAGCTTCGACTGCACAAGACGATGGCGTGGAAGATTTTTCGCGTCGCGCACAGCAGTGATCCGCTCGATGAGGCGGGTTGCATTCCCGGGCCTGAAGGCATCGAGATCTTTCTCCGCGCAGCTGCGCGCCATGACGTGCCGGAGCTGCTTCTGCGCGAAGTACGCGAAGCGGTCAAAGGTTTCCGCTCGCTGGCCGAGCTTCATGCGGATGACAGGCCATCGCTCGACGCGATGCTCCGCGGCATGTCCCCGCGCGCCGGCGCGCCGTCCGATCTGCGTTCGGCTCGGCGCGCTGCCTATCGATGTGCGAGCTACACGTGGGGCGAGCAGACTCAGGCCCGCATTCTCAGCGTGATCTACGCTCCAACCGATCCGAGCACGTGTGACGTCGTGACGATTCGCGGAGTGATCGGACTGCGTCGGATGCGCGAGGGCGTGCAACTCGCTCTCACGCGGACCATCGAGCATGACTCGGGTCGGCCGAACGCCTCCAAATCCGGCGCTCAGGCGATCGAGCCTGAAGGTGTCGCAGGAGGCGTGCCGCTTCTTCGAGCGTTCTGCTCGAGCGTCCCTGAAGTCGTTCCGGAAACGCAGCCCGACGGCAGTCTCGTGTATCGCTTCGGCGACGGCCGCGTGGGAAATGCCGCGGCGATTACGGCATTCACCGGCGACATTCGTCGGAACCTCGTCGGCGCCATCCATCGAGACGAAGCGAATGCTATCAATGCAGTGCTCATGCGCGTGCTCAAGCCAACCGCCCTGAGTGTCGTCGAGATGTGGGCACCTCCCGGCCTCTGGCGATGCGCGCCGATCGGGCACCTGCTCTGCGCCCTCGAGCGCAATCCTGTGACGTCGCCACCTGAAACGTGGAGAGAACTCGTGCTGGTGGAGTCTGCGGAGCACCGTGGATGCGGCATCGACGCGGCCGAGTTGCGCGAAGTGCCCGAGTATCCAGCAGTCATCGCACGCGTGTTCTCGAGACTCGGCTGGAACGTCGAAGACTTCGAGTCGCACCGAATGAAGGTCGAGTATCCCGTCGTCGGAACATGTATTGGCCTGACGGTGGAACTGGATCCGGTGCGGAAAGCGAGGTCGCGCGGAGAGACCCGAGCATGAGTTAGCAGCGGGAGGCGGCGTGCTCGCCGAGAGCTCGCCCGATTTCGCTGAGCGACTTCCCCTCATTCCAGCGCCGCCACAGCTCCGCCTATAGACCTCGAGTGTCCCGGTCGTTGCCATTCACACCACATTCCGTTGGTCGAAGTAGAACCGCAGGTGTTGCGATGATCGATTGAACGCACCCTTTTTGATTGCGGCCTTTGCGAGCTACAACTCCTTGTTGATATCCGCGCGAGAATGGAACCTACAGAATTGGTTGACGCGATCCACGAAGGCGACCTCAATTCTGACGCCCGATTGAACGGTGATCGGGCGCGAGGCCGCTGCATTGCGCTCTCGCGTGGCAGAGGCGTACCGCATTCGCGCGGCATCGCTCACGAATTGGCCAATAAAGAGGAGTCGCCATGCATTCACTTCCTACGGATCCCCGCGTCGCACTTCGAGTGTCGTGCTCGCTGCTGCTACTCCTAGCTGTCGCTGCGAGAGCAGGGGCGGATCAAATCCCCGTCGTCAACCCAAGCTTCGAGAGCCCAGCGTATTCACCATGCATCTTCGGCGGCCCGGTTCCGGCGTGGGCAAGCGCCGGTGCGTGGAACCCTGGCTTGGGTACAACCTGCGCGCCGGTCAACGGATTCCCGGCCGGAGTTCCAGATGGCGTTCAGGTCGGCTTCATCAATGCCGTGGGCGTCCCGATCAAGCAAGTGCTCAGCGCCACCCTGCAAGCCAACTCGCCGTACACGCTGCGAGTCGACATCGGTCGTCGCTCCGACGGATTCGCGATGGTGCACTATGCGGTGCGCCTCGTAGCCAACGGCGTCACCCTCGCCGAGGATCCAGGCTTGCTCACGCCGCCGCTTGGAGGGTTTGCAACCTCGACTGTGACGTTCACAGCTCCGACCGGACACCCTCAGCTCGGCAAGCCGCTGGAGATTCAACTTCTTCTCCTGCAAGGCCCGCAAGCCAACTTCGACAACGTGCGCCTCGAGGGGCCGACCGGCACGACGCCGATCACCGGCGACCTCACTAACGATGGCGCCGTCAGCGGCGCCGATCTTGGAGTGTTCCTCGGAAGCTGGGGACCGTGCGCCGCATGCGGCAGCTGTCCCGCTGACTTCAACGGCGACTGCGTCGTAAACGCGACCGATCTTGCGATCCTTTTGGGGGCGTGGACGGGATAATCGCAGCCGCGAAACCAACGACGTGTTAGGTTTCCGCAATCACCTAACACTACAGCGCCCCTTCCGCTCAAGCCGCTGACACCCTCCAGCCGATGAACCTCGCGCCGCACTGCGGCAGGAGGCATCATGAACACAACGGACATCGCGCGAATGT
>ENA-ORBV01000728-ORBV01000728.1-microbial-mat-metagenome-genome-assembly--contig:-NODE-728-length-74746-cov-9.302790_pt1 | contig 74746 bp, 78 predicted proteins | sample MGYA00237777_ERZ505514 | MGnify/ENA primary metagenome ERZ505514 (study PRJEB26160, sample SAMN06269048) | microbial mat metagenome | isolation source: Oligotrophic lake microbial mat | place...
GGTGCGGGCGCGAAGCCGACGGCGACGAAGGCGCAAGCGCCGCAAGAAAAAACTCAACCCTCCCCCGCAAGGGGGGAGGGTTGAGTTTTTTCTTGCGGCGCTTGCGCCTTCGTCGCCGTCGGCTTCGCGCCCGCACCTTCGCCCTTCAGCGTTGCGATCGGCGTATTCACCTTCACGCCTTGCGCGCCTTCTTCCACGAGTAGCGCCTCGATCACGCCCTCATCGACAGCTTCAACTTCCATCGTCGCCTTATCGGTTTCGATCTCGGCGATGACTTGGCCCGGCTCGATCGTGTCGCCAACCTTCACGTGCCACTTGGCAAGGTTGCCCTCCTCCATCGTCGGCGACAAAGCGGGCATGGTGATCTGCGTGCTCATGTCTTTGCGCCTCAGCGATACGTAACGGCTTTCACCGCATCGACAATGTCATCCACATTCGGCAGCGCCAGCGCTTCCAGATTCGCGGCGTACGCCAGCGGCGCGTCGACTTGGTGCACGCGTGTTGGCGGGGCGTCGAGATAATCGAACGCTTCGCTCATCACCCGCGCGCAGACCTCGGCGCCGACGCCGCTCTGGCCCCAGCCTTCTTCGACCGTGACTAGGCGATTGGTTTTCTTCACGCTTTCGATCACTGTGGCGATATCGAGCGGCCGCAGCGTGCGCAGATCGATGACTTCAGCGTCGATGCCCTGCTCGGCCAATTGTTCGGCCGCCTTCAAAGCGTGACCGACCATGCGCGAATGGGTGCTGATGGTGACGTCGGCGCCGACGCGGCGCACCTTGGCCTTGCCGATCGGCACGATCCAATCTTCGACGTCGGGGATTTCGTATTCGACGCCGTAGAGCATCTCATGCTCGAGAAAGACAACCGGGTTCGGGTTGCGGATCGCGGCTTTCAGCAAACCCTTGGCGTCGGCCGCATCGTAGGGCGCGATCACGATCAGGCCGGGGATGTGCGAGTACCAGGACGAATAATCCTGGCTGTGCTGCGCCGCGACGCGGCTCGCTGCGCCGTTCGGCCCGCGAAACACGATCGACGATTTGATCTGGCCGCCGGACATATAAAGCGTCTTGGCCGCCGAGTTGATGATGTGGTCGATGGCCTGCATGCCGAAGTTCCAGGTCATGAACTCGACAATCGGCTTCAGCCCCGCCATCGCGGCGCCAACACCCAAGCCGGCAAAGCCGTGCTCGGTGATCGGCGTATCGACAACGCGCGTCGGCCCGAACTCTTCCAAGAGGCCGCGCGAGACTTTGTAGGCGCCCTGATATTCGGCCACTTCCTCGCCCATCAGAAACACGCGCTCATCACGGCGCATTTCCTCGGCCATCGCATCACGCAACGCATCGCGCAGCGTGATCTTGATCATCTGCGTGCCCGCGGGGATTTCCTGATCGGGTTGCGCGGCTGAGCCCCCTCTCCCTTGCGGAGAGGGGGTTGGGGGTGAGGGGCGTGCAGACACGTCAGGCGCCGGCGCGTTTGAACGCCCCTCACCCGCCGCGCTGCGCGCGGCGCCCTCTCCGCGAGGGAGAGGGCCGGGCTTTTGCGCCCCCGCTTCGCCTTCGCCGCCCAGCACCGCGATCGGCGTGTTCACCTTCACGCCCTGCGCGCCTTCTTCGACGAGCAGCTCCGTCACCGTTCCCTCGTCGACGGCTTCGACTTCCATCGTCGCCTTGTCGGTCTCGATTTCGGCGATGACTTGGCCGGGTTCGATTTTGTCGCCGACCTTCACCAACCATTTGGCGAGGTTGCCCTCCTCCATGGTGGGCGACAGCGCGGGCATGAGGATTTGCGTCATCAGTTGAGGATTCCGAACAAGGCGAGGAAGATGAGCGCGCAGCCGATAATGCCTGCGAGCCAGAAGAGCGGACGCACGATCGGCCAGCCGGCGATGTACCAAACGGCGTGGCCGAGCCGCGCGAAGAAGAAGACTTGCGCGCCGAGCACCGTCCATTGATTGGAGATACCGGCGATCGCCGCGATCAACACGAGTGGGACGAAGAACCAAAGATTTTCGCGGAAATTATCGACGAGGCGCTTGGTGCGCGCGAGATAGGCGTTGGGCGGCGGAAGATTCTCGCGGTTGTTCGCCAAAGTCAGCCCGCCATGCTGGCCGATGCCCGCCGTGGCTTGGATCATCACGACGACGAAGAAGAGCGCTATCGTGTTGGCGAGATATGTGAGTTCAGGCGTCATCAAATTCCCCTCGCAAATAACAACCACCGTCATTCCGGACGCGCGGAGCGCGATCCGGAACCCAGGGGCCAACGCATTGCCGGTTGCCCCTGGGTTCCGGGCTCTCAGCTACGCTGAGCCCCGGAATGACGGACGCGTTTGAACTACGCATCGATATATATGTCAGTCATCAGCTCGCTCGGATCGGGCTCCGGGCTCTCTTGTGCAAACGTCGCGCTCTCGGTGACGACGGTGCGAATGTCGCGGTCGATCTCTTTCAGCGCCGCTTCATCGGAATGGCCGGCGTCGATCAGCATCTTCTTCACCAGTTCGATCGGATCGTGCTTGGTCTTCTGCTCGTCGACCTCTTCCTTGGTCCGATACTTGGCCGGATCGGACATCGAGTGGCCGCGATAGCGATAAGTCTTCATCTCCAGCAAAGTCGGCCCATTGCCGGCGCGTGCGTTCTCGACGGCGCGCTTGCCGGCTTCGCGCACGGCGACGACATCCATGCCGTCGACTTCCTCGCCCGGAATGTTGAAGCTCAGCCCACGCTTATGCAGATGCGTCTCCGACGTTGAACGCTGGATCGACGTGCCCATCGCGTACTGATTGTTTTCTACGATGTAGACGACAGGCAGCTTCCACAGCGCCGCCATGTTGAAGCTCTCGTAGACTTGGCCCTGGTTCGCCGCGCCGTCGCCGAAATAGGTCAAGCAGACCTTGCCGTCCTTGCGGTACTTGTTGGCGAAGGCGATGCCGGTGCCGAGCGAGACTTGCGCGCCGACAATGCCGTGGCCGCCGTAAAACGCTTTCTCGATGCTGAACATGTGCATCGAGCCGCCCTTGCCCTTGGAATAGCCGTCACGCCGCCCGGTGAGCTCAGCCATGACGCCGTTGGCGGTCATGCCGGTCGCCAGCATGTGGCCGTGATCGCGATAAGCGGTGATGACCTGGTCGCCATCCTTCAGCGCCGCCTGCATGCCGACGACGACCGCTTCCTGGCCGATATAGAGGTGGCAGAAACCGCCGATGAGCCCCATGCCGTAAAGCTGGCCGGCGCGCTCTTCGAAGCGGCGGATCAGCAGCATGTCGCGATAATATTGAAGCAGCTCGTCCTTGCTGGCTTCCGCCGCGTGCTTACCGTTCGCCTTCTGACCTGCCATCGATGCATTTCCTCCGACGCCACGTAACCTCGCTGGCGCGCACGCTGTCCATGGACCGCGGCGCGCTTCTCTTATGCGGAAATGGTGTAACTCTCCAGGAAGGTTTGCGTTGCTGCAGTGCGGCAGAACTAGTCGCGCAGCGCGAAGACGATCTCGTCGGGGTCGCCGGCGGCCAATGTGATGCGGGCGCGCTCGTCCAAATAATCGAGATCGAGACTCTCTGGACGCAGGCGCGCGGCGCGGGCTTCGAGGTCGGCATGATCGGATTCGAGCGCGGCGACGCGCTCCTCAAGCACTCGCTCCTGCGCTTGCAGGTCGACGTACGCCACCAGGCCCTGACGGCCAGTGACGGCGTGCGCGCCGAGATAGAGGATCGCCGCCCCTAAACCGATGCTGAGTGCTGTCGCGCCGTGCTTGCCCATGGTCCCGATCTTCGATTCGGCGGGCACGCTGATTCAAACTGGTTAAAGAATCGTATAGAATCCAAAACATTCTTGATTTGTTCTATCTGTCTAAAATCATATAGTTAGTGAGAGTTCACTAGCGCTTGGGTACACCTTGCGGCGTCGGCCCCATTAGCTAGCGCCCCACGCGCTAGGAAATATTTGCAGGGGCAATGAGCGCATCGTCTCCGAAACGATCGATGTTCTCGTTCCGGACTCAACACATCGTTTCCGCCCCACCGGGGGGGCTCAAAAGAAAAGCGGCGCGGACCGTTTCGGTGCGCGCCGCGAGGTAGGTGCAGCTGGAGGAAGCTTAGGCGACGATCAGCGCGGCCTGTTCAAAGGTCGCGAAGGCGCCCGGCATGAACGACACCAAAGCGAGCATCAGGCAGCTAAAGCGGATCAACATGACAGGCTCCTTTCTCATCGCCCCAGCGATGAGAAGAAGCTAAGCGCGCCCGCAGCGGGACGCTGTGACGGCGGGCACGCGGTGGGGCGTCGGCGGCTTTAGAGGATAGGATCAATCAGCCAGTCCAGCGTCATGTGCGCGGCGTAGGGCGCCAAGAGGCCACCACCTTGTTTGGCGGCCCAAGCCCAAAGCACCGCCAGCCCCGCGATCAGCGCCTGAAGAGCGAGCGGATACTGGGCATGCGTCGCTCCAAAGGCGAGGCTCGATATAATGGCCGCGGGCCAAAAGCCGAGCGCAGCGGTGAGCGCGACAAGAATAAACCCGCGAAAGATAAACTCCTCATAAAAGTTCGAGAAGATGTTCGCCGTCGCGACCCACGGATCCATCCGAGGCGCATGGAACGCGCCGGTCCGACCGGTCGCAAAGAAAAACGCCACTAGCAATGCAATCGACACTAGTCCGACGCCGAATCCCCAGCCGAACGTGGGCCAGCGCGGCGAAAGTCGAAGCGCCGGCATCCACTTTAGACGCGCAAGAACGATCCACGCTGCGAGGCAGAACAGAGCCGGCAAAGTCGAATAAAGAAAAACATGCGGGATCAGAATCCAGACACCCTGGTAGCTGGGATTGTCGAACGACTGCAGCGCGAAATCGCGAAGCCACCACGTTGGCCAAAAGCCGATGAGATATGCGGCGGTCGCGGCGGCGATGAGCGTGCTGCGTTGTGCCAGGGTCATTGAGCCCTCCCGGATCGCCGTCCAATCGGCATGCATCTCACTTCAAGATGCGCAAGCTGGAGGCCTTAGATGCGATGCGGACATGCACAAGGGCAGGATGGCGGGCGAATATGACGAAGAACGGCGCGCCCTACGCTGCGCTCTATTTCGGCAGCGCTGCGAATGCAGCTAGCGCCCGCGCCCGCGCCGCGGCGTGACCGACGATCGGCTCAGGAAAGGTCTCGCCGAGTTTCACGCCGGCGCTCGCCAGCGTAGCCGCTGGCGCCATCCACGGCTTATGGATGAACGCGTCCTCCAACCCGGCAAGCTCGGGCACCCAGCGGCGCACGTAGGCGCCGTCGGCGTCGTAGCGCTCGCCCTGCGTGACCGGGTTGAAGATGCGGAAGTAGGGCGAGGCGTCCGCGCCCGAGCCCGCCACCCACTGCCAGGACGCGGCGTTGTTGGCGAGATCCGCATCCACCAACGTATCCCAGAACCAATCGGCGCCGCGGCGCCAATCGATCAGCAGATGCTTGATCAAAAACGATGCCGCGATCATGCGGGCGCGGTTATGCATATAACCGGTGGTCCACAATTCGCGCATCGCGGCGTCGACAACCGGATAGCCGGTCCGACCTTGCGTCCACGCCGCGAACGCCGCCTCATCGTCGCGCCACGCGAACGCATCAAACTGCGCGCGCCAATTGGCCTGCGGCAGGTCGGGCCAGTGAAACAGAAGGCTCGCCGAAAAATCGCGCCAACCTAGCTCCGTTAGAAATTTGTCCGCGCCGCGCTGCAGCGCAGGATCGTGCATGACCGCCGCCTCCACCGCGCGCCGCGCCTGCACCGGCGAAATCTCTCCGAAGTGCAGATGCGCCGAGAGCCGCGACGTGCCGTCGACGCCCAATTGATCGCGCGCCTCAGCGTAATCGCGCAAGCGATCGGTGATGAAGAGGTCGAGCGCGCGCTGCGCGCCCGCTTCGCCCGGCGTCCAGGCCGCGTCGAAGTGCTTGGCCCAATTGGGCCGCTTCGGCAGCAAGCGCCAGTCGCTTAGCTTGTGGGAAGCGATCTCGCCATTCCAGCCCGCAAGCCGCTTGGGCGCCGCCACCACGTTGCGCGTGTCAACTTGCAAACAGGCGCGCCAGAACGGCGTGAACACCTTGAACGGTTCGCCGCTCTTGGTCTTCACCGCCCACGGCTCATACATCAGCGCAGCGCTGCTGCTTGCGACATCGACGCCGCGATCCGTCAGCGCCGCCTTCAGCGCCGTGTCACGCGCGACAACATCTGGCTCATAACAGCGATTCCAGAACACAACCTCGGCGCCAGTGTCACGCACGATATCGAGCAGCAGCTCATCGGCTCGGCCTCGCCGCAACACGAGTTGTGCGCCCTTCGTTTTGATGTCGCGCGCCAGCGCCTCAAGGCTGTGGTGCAGCCACCACCGCGAGGCGCCGCCGATGCGCCACTTGCCGGACGTCGCCTCGTCGAGAATGTAGAGCAAGATCAGCGGCCGCTTGCTCTTCAGCGCCGCCGCAAGCGCAGGATTGTCCCCCAGCCGAAGATCTTGCCGCAGCCAAACGATCGCAGGCGCTGTCAAACTCGGCTCTCCTCACGCGAAGGTACGCGCGAGGGGGCGTTTCGGTTCACGCAGAGCGCGGCGATCCGCGCGCGTTAGCGCCCGACGATCGTCCCCGCGCCGGCATATGCGCCTTGATCGTCCAACAGCTCCGCGATGCGCAGCAGCTGATTGTATTTCGCCGTGCGGTCGGAGCGGGCCAGCGAGCCGGTTTTGATCTGGCCGCAATTGGTCGCCACCGCGAGGTCGGCGATGGTGGAATCTTCGGTCTCGCCGGAGCGATGGCTCATCACTGCGCTATAGCCGGCGCGCTGGGCCATCTCGACCACGTCCAAGGTTTCCGTCAGCGTACCGATTTGGTTGACCTTGATCAGAATGGCGTTGGCCAAGCCCTGCTCGAAGCCAAGCTCCAAGCGTTTCATGTTGGTGACGAAGAGATCGTCGCCGACCAGCTGGCACTTGTCGCCGATCCGTTCGGTCAGCGCCTTCCAGCCTTCGAAATCGTCCTCGGACATGCCGTCCTCGATCGAGACGATCGGATAGCGCGACACCAGATCAGCCAGGTACGCGGCGTTGGCTTCTGGCGCCAGCGACTTGCCTTCGCCGGCAAGCTCATACTTGCCTTGCTTGAAATACTCCGTCGCGGCGCAATCAAGCGCCAGCGCGATGTCCTCGCCCGGCTTGTAGCCGGCCTTCTCGATCGCTTTCAGGATGAAGCCTATGGCTTCGTCAGCGCTCGCCAGGTTCGGCGCAAAGCCGCCTTCGTCGCCAACGTTGGTGGAATGCCCGGCGTCCTTCAATTGCTTCTTCAGCGTATGAAATACTTCCGCGCCCATGCGGATGGCTTCCGACATCGTCTCGGCGCCGACCGGCATGATCATGAATTCTTGGATGTCGATCGGGTTGTCGGCGTGGACGCCGCCATTGACGATGTTCATCATCGGACACGGCAGCACCCGCGCCTGCACGCCGCCGAGATAACGATAGAGCGGCATCGCATTGCTCGACGCCGCAGCTTTCGCCACGGCTAGCGATACGCCGAGAATGGAGTTCGCGCCGAGCCGCGCCTTGTTCTCGGTGCCATCGAGTTCGATTAGAACCCCATCGATGCGGCGTTGCTCCTCGGCGTCCATGCCGAGGATGGCGTTGGCGATCTCGCCGTTGACCGCCTCAACCGCGTCGCGGACGCCCTTGCCGAGATAGCGATCCGGCTCGCCATCGCGTTTCTCCACCGCCTCGTGCGCGCCAGTGGATGCGCCCGACGGCACCGCCGCGCGGCCGAAGCCACCGTCCTCCAAGGTCACGTCCACTTCGACGGTGGGGTTGCCGCGGCTATCGAGGATTTCGCGGCCAACGATGTCGGCGATGCCAGTCATGGGAAACTCGCTGAGCTGAAGGAGATGCGCGCCTTTGGAAACGTCCACGGGCAAAAAGGCAAGCGAACGCCGCGCAGAGCGCTTATGCACTCGCGCGGTTCAGCGTCCGAACCTCGGCTCGTGCGCCTCAGTCTTCCTTGGGCTTCAGGATTTGCTTGCCGCGATAGCGGCCGCTTTTCAGGTCGATATGGTGCGGGCGGCGCAATTCTCCGGACTCCGCGTCCTCGACGTAGGTGTTCTTGGGCAACTTATCGTGCGCCCGGCGCATGCCCCGGCGAGAGGGCGAGGTTTTTCGCTTCGGAACGGCCATGGCCGGTAAAACTCCTGGATCCCGCAGCCGGCGGGAAAGCGGGGCTGATAGGACAAAGGCCGCCGCTGAGCAAGCCTTGGCCCTGCCGGAACTGGCCTTTCCCGGCCGGCGTTGGCCCGGGCGGGGAGCTGAGCCCCTATTTATCGGAGAGTCCCATGAAAATCCGCGACGCCATGACGCCCCAAGTCCGCACCGTGGGTCCCGAAGCCACCCTGCGCGAAGCCGCCCAGATGATGGCCGAAGGCGATCTGGGCGCCCTCCCCGTCACCGATGGCGAGCGTCTGACCGGCATGGTCACCGACCGCGACATAGTTATTCGCGGCATCGCCGCCGGAAAAGGGGTCGACGCCAAAGTCTCCGAGGTGATGAGCACCGAAGTGCTCTATTGCCGAGAGGACGACGATATCGCCGACGTCTGCGAAAACATGTCCGACTTACAAGTGCGCCGGCTGCCCGTGGTCAACGCCGACAAGCGCCTGGTCGGCATCGTGTCGCTGGCTGATATCGCGGACGGCGCCAACGCCGCTGACGCCGGCCAGGCGCTCGAAGCCATCACTCGCCCCGGCGGCCCACGCAGCCAATCGGCCGAGGGGCAAGCCTGATGCGACCGAATCTCAGACGACGGCGTGCATCTCAGCCGGCGAGCCCGGCAACTCCGGCGCGTTGAGACGGAATTGGCGGATGGCGGCCGTTTCGCAGACGCCGTTGCGGATGAAGATCACTTCGGTTTCGATCAGGTCGTGGGCAGGACGGCGGATGACTGTGAACGCGCACGGCTCATGGCGTAGGCGTTGCGAAAGTGTGCCGCTGGTGACGGAGAGCGCGCGGGTCTCGAACAGGCGCGCCGACGCAAAGTGCAAATGCCCACTAAGGAAAAGCTCAGCGCCCGCGTCGGCAAGTCGGCGTAATCCGCCGATGCCGCCCCTCGTCAATCCCTTGATCGGCGCATCATTCGGCCAATCGAGCGGATGGTGCGTGATGATGATGCGGAGCGCGCCCGGCGCCGCCTTCTGCAACTCAGCGGCGGCGATTGCAGTTTGACCGCGCGAGATTTCGCCTTGCGCCCAATTCAAACGAAATTGCCATGGCCGCGCTGTGTTGATCGGCACGATTGACCAGTCCGGCGTGTGCCATGCATCGACTTGTAACCCATGTTGCGCCCGGCGAATGCGGTCCCACGGAAAGAAGATGCGGCCCCACATTTCGTAATACGGGACGTCGTGATTACCCGGCGTCAGCATCGCGGGGACGCCAAGCGAGCGAATCCAATCGCAGGCGTCGGTCAATTCGCTCTGAAGTCCGTCCTTGGAAATGTCGCCGGTGACGATCACCGCGTCGGGCTTCCGATCGGCCACGAACTTCGCCGCGGCCGCTAAAGCGGTCTTATCCTCACACCCGAAGTGCAGATCGGTAAAATGAACCAGCTCCACGCGCCTATTCCTGCGGTAACGCGATCACGCGCGGACCGCGTGCGTCGTATGTAACACGCACCCGCGAGAAATATGACCGCGGCTCGCCGTCGAGCGTCGAAGGAATGACGCCAAGCGAAACAATGTCGCCAGTGCGGCAATTTGCGATCTCGATACTCGGATCGTCGCGCCAGCCCGCGGTCACAGCCCGTAAGCTCACCCGCGCCAGATCGAACACGTGGTTCGCGTCGAGCCGCACCCACTCGAGACTGTCCGCGTGAATACCTCCGGAGAAAGCCGGGCACAGGGCGCCGACCGCTTCGGTCTTGCGCATTGCCTCACGATCATGTCGCGCCCGTAGGCCGCGCGTGAACGAACGCTTCAGCGCGTAACGGAAGCGCTTCCACGCCGCCAGGGGCCGGCCCTCGCGCATTGCTTCACGCGCCTTAGCCATCAGCATTGGCGCGCCAAACAGCGCCGCGACGTAAAACGCTTCGCCATTGGCGCGACCGGCCGTGAGTCGCGTGATCACACCGCGCTCCAGCGCAGCGGCGAGCGCTTCGGGCCAGGCCAATTCGCCATAAAGGGCGCGCGGCAAAATGTTGAGCGTGCCGCCGGGCAGCAGAATCATCGGCGGCCCATCGCGCGGCGCGAGTTCAGCGGCGCTGCGAGCGGTGCCGTCGCCGCCGAGGACGATGAGAACATCGAATTTGCGGGCTCGCTCCAGCGAACGACGCGACATGTGTTCGGGCGAAACGATAACGTGTTGGCCGATGCCGCCTGCTTCAAGCGCGGCGATCAGCTTTTCGCGATCACCGTCCTTCACGCTTCCGGCCTTGGGATTGAAAAGCACGAACGCCTTCGCGCCTTGCTTTACGGGGCGAACGGGCGCGCGCTCGGGCGGGAGCGCGGCGGCTTTGATCTCAGGGTCCATGCCGAACGGCAACGCCGATCCGGCAACGCGGTTCCCGAAGGGACCTAATCGTTGATGGTGCCGCCCATGGCGGTCGCGCGACCCTGGCTGGCGCCGTCACCGGAGACGTTGATGGCGCCGCCCATGGAGGCCGATCCTTCATAGGTCTCGCTGGCGTAGACGCGCGCCTCCCCGCCCATCGAGGCGGAGACATCGGCACGCCGGCAATGGAAATCCTGCGCCCGGATAATCCCGCCCATCGAGGCGGCGGCGGTGACGTCGCCGCACGCGCCAGTGATGCGCAGTTCGCCGCCCATGGAGGCTGACAGCGCGACGTTGCGGGCTTCGATGCCGGTGGCGCTCAGTTCAGCGCCGCGCGAGGCCGAGAGCGCGTCAACCCGGGGCATGGTGATGCGCACGACGGCATCGAGGCGCGGCGTTTCGCCAAACCAGGGCCGATTACGCTGGGAAATCTTGAGGTTGTCGCCGTTGATCTCGGTGCGGACGCGGCTGGCGTCGGCGCCGGTGATTTGGACGCTGTGAGCCCAGGTCGCCACTTCGACCTGGAGGCGATCCTCGGCGCTGACGCTCTCGAAGCCGGACAGGTTGCGGGTCTCGGCGGTAGCGCTGGCGCTGAGCGCCATGACCGATACGGCGAGCGTGATCAGGTATTTCATCGGCGAACCCTCATCTGCGGCAGACGCGCCTGCCCCGCGGCCAAGCCGCTGTTGCCAGGGAGATGCGCCGGGCTTGGCATTTGGATGCGGGGGCTTGCATCCGGCAGGCCGAGCCCCCCGTATCACAGGCGATGCAACGCAGAACCCTCCTCCTTGGCCTAACGGCGCTCGCCAGCGCCTGCACCCCCTCCCTGGGCGCCTTCAACGCGCTTGCGCCGCGCGACCGCGGGGTGCGGCGGATACTGAAAGACGCCGCCTACGGCGAGGGGCCGCGCCAGCTGCTCGACGTCTATGCGCCCACTCAAGGTGAACGCTTGCCGGTGCTGGTGTTCATTTACGGCGGGTCTTGGAATTCCGGCAGCAAGAACGACTACGCCTTCGCCGGCGCCGCCCTGGCGGCGCAAGGCTTTGTGAGCGTCGTTCCGGATTACCGGCTGGTGCCCGAAGTGCGCTTCCCAAACTTCATCGACGATTGCGCCGCCGCCGTGCGCTGGTGCGTTGAGCATGTCGCGGAATATGGCGGCGATCCCTCCCGCATCGTGCTGGTTGGACATTCGGCCGGCGCTTACACGACATTGATGCTGGCGCTCGACGCGCACTATTTGCGCGACGCTGGCGTGGAGATGAGCGCACTACGTGGCGCGATTGGGCTTGCAGGACCGTACGACTTCCTGCCGCTCGATACATCCGCAACACGCGAAGCCTTCGGGCAAGCACCGGACCTCCAGCTCACTCAGCCAGTTCACTTCGCCCGCGCCGATGCGCCGCCGCTGCTACTGTTGTGGGGCGATGGCGACACCACGGTCGGACCGCGCAGCCTGCGCTCATTGGAAAACGCCGTGCGCAGCGCTGGTGGCCCTGTGGAAAGCAAAATCTATCCCGGCGTGAACCACGTCGACATCATGCTGGCGTTGTCGCGGCCGCTGCGCGGGCGGGCGCCGACACTTGAGGATGTCGCGACATTCGCGCGGCGTGTGACCGCCTAGGTGATGTTGCCGCGCTTGAAGTCCGAGGCAAGGCCGCTCAGCAGCTGCGGGGCGCCCTGGCGATCGAAGCCGACAGCGGCGGTGTAATCCACTAGCGCGCCGTGTTCGCTCTCGTCGAACTTTCCGTCGGCCACGAACACGCTCATCAGCGCCTTCAACAACGCTACTTTCTGATCGCGCGAAAAGCGGCGCGAGCGGTCCGCCAAGTAGGCGACGAGTTCATCCTTGCTGAGCCGCGCGCGCGCGAACGCGGCATCGACTTGCGCGGCTTCGAGCGCTGGCGCCAACTCGGCCAGGGCGCGGGCGATGGCGGCGCGCTCCTCGTCGTTGACGCGGCCGTCGATCTTGGCGGCGTTGACCAGGGCTTCGAGCGCAAACTGCGGAAAGCTGTCGCCGACCGTAGCGGCCGTTTTGCGCGCGCGTAGGCCGCGCACGAACGTCCGCAGGCCGAGCCAACCGCCGACGGCCGCAATCAGAACGAGAAGCGCTAAAGCCGCGCCGCCGCCATCGCTCGCAGGATCAAGTTCCGGGGTCATCAGCGCTCCGAGTCAGAAACGCCGAAGATAGGGGCTTTCAGCGGCTTGCGCTATTCTTCTTGGTCACGCAGGTCGCGCAAGTAATCGCCCGCGAAATCGACTTTCAGCGCCGCCCACAACACAAGATGGTCAGACATCTGATACGTGCGCCACTCCGAGTACTTTGGCTTCGATCCTGACTTGGTTTTCTTGATCATGGGACGGTAGGTCGCCTCGTCGGAGTCCCGGAAAACGGCATTGCAGAAATCGAACACGCCGCCGTGGTCGGTCTCATCCAACCTGCGGCGGCCGCGCCAGATGGCGATTTGATCATAAAATTTATCGCGCGCGATATTGCTCCCGGACCGGTCCTGCAAGGCGCGAGGCACGACGAAGCCGGCCTTAGTGATCGCTTCCATCGTCAGATCGCTGGTATCGAAAATGTTGAAGTCACCCAGCATGATGAGATTGTCGCCGTCGAGATTCTTCATCGGCGCCTTGCCGGGTGCGATCTCGGTTTGCGTTTCCCACTTCTTTGCGCGCGCGGCGAGAAACTTGGACAGGTTCTGAATTTCTTCGACCCGTCGCGGATCGAGCGCCTTCGACGTGCCGTAGTAGATATGCACGGTGCAAATGTCGAACTGGGCCCATCCCGCCTTAAAACCGCACACCGACGGGGTGCGCGCGAACTGCAGCACGTCCTGGTCGACCTTATTCTGAGGCAAAACGATCTCACCGGCGAGACCGCTGAACGTAACTTTGCGGCTGTCATAGAGATAAGCCATGCGCTCCCGGTTGCCGGCGCGGCCTTCGGTGACGTCGGTGACCGTGTACTTCCACCAGCTGCCCAGAATGACCTTCACCCGGTCGAGCGCGCTCAGATCCTCGCGGATTTCCTGGATTGCGACGAGATCGAAATGGCTGATGATCTCGGCGATATAAAAAAAATGAATCGACGAGGCGGCCGCCGTACTTGGCGCTGTCGAATTCGCGGATGTTCCAGGTGGCGAGCAGGATGTCGCCGTCGATGGTCTTTTGCGGCACGCCCGCAGCCTTGATGGTTGCGCGCAGACGCAAGAGCCCGTCAGCGACGCGCTTGCGCGTTTCAGGCTCCTCACGGCGTAAACTCGCGTAATACGGCATGACCCCCTCCGTTGCTCAACTCAGGGTGTGCAATTACCGCCATGAGCCATACTGATTTCCCCAGGGACGCGAGCGCCATCTGAACCTCGGGGGAGGTTTATGCGTAGGCAACACAAGTGAGAGGGCTGGATCGATGCGAGCATTGGCGGCGGCTTTGCTTCTCATGGTGGCGGCGGGATGCGCGTCGATCGGTGCGTACAATCGCTCGACGCCGCATGATTTTGGTGCGGTGCGCGTCGCTGAGGGCGAGCGTTATGGCGACGGTCCGCGCCGGACGCTGGACGTTTACGCGCTGGCGCAACGTCCGGAGCGCGCGCCGGTGATCGTGTTCCTTTATGGTGGCGGCTGGTCGAGCGGCGCCAAGGCAGATTACAGCTTCGTCGGCGATGCGTTCGCGGCGCAGGGTTTCGTTACCGTCGTTCCGGACTATCGCGTCTACCCCGAAGTGCGCTTCCCTGGCTTTGTCGAGGATGCTGCGTCGGCGCTGCGTTGGGTGCAGGAGAACGCGGCACGCTTTGGCGGCGATCCTGACCGCATTGTGTTGGTGGGGCATTCGGCGGGCGCGCACATCGCCATGCTCGCGGCGCTTGATCCGCGTTATGCGGAGGCTGCGGGCTTCGATCGCCGCGCCATTCGCGGCGTCGTCGGATTGGCCGGGCCATACGGCTTCGACAATTTCGACGCGCCGTTGTTGCGCAACGTGTTCGGTGAAGTAGCCGACCCGCTAACGACGATGCCGCGTCACTACGCACGCCGGGACGCAGCGCTAATCCTGCTGCTGCACGGCGCCCGCGATCGCCGCGTGCCGGTCTATTCAAGCGAGCGCATGCACGAAACGGCCGGTGAGGTTGGCCAAGCGTCTGAGATCAAGATTTATCCGAGCTTGGATCATCCGGGGATTCTGCAAGCGCTTGGCATGGCGCGGCGCGATGAAGGGCCGGTTCTGACGGATGCGCTGGCGTTCGCGCGGCGGGTGACGAGTGAGCGGTTAATCAAGCTGCTGCGTGAGCCTCACTGTCGCGCGTGCAGACTATTGAAGATCGCTAAACCGGGGTCGTAGGCTAGGCTCAGCTTGCCTAGTGGGCCATGCCTGTTCTTCGCGATCTCCAACTCACCGAGACCACGACATTCGTCCAGCTGCCGCATCCATACGATATGCTCGTCCGTTCCCATCCGAGGCTCCGAGCGTTCAAGATAGTAAGCCTCTCTGTGAAGCAGTAGTAATAGGTCACAGTTTTGGTCCGCGTGGCCTAGCATAGCTATGTCCATAACCGATGGCTTTGCGCTGTGTTCGTAACCCCAGTCCACCGTGTCTTGTGAGGAGTCACGAATAAGCGTTACCAACGCGACACAAGCCCACTTGCGCCTCTCGGCAAGTTTTCTCAGGCTCGCGGTAACTGGGCCGATGGTCTCACGAGATCCTGAGCCATCGTCTGCCAAATCCACGAAAAGCACATCGAGATCCTGCAACGCATCGACAGCTGTTTGGATGCGATCGAGGGGTAGAGAACTAGCGTCTCGAAACTGAATGTCAGCCGTCCGAAGCCTCTCCGCTGCGGCTTCTGTTTGCTCAAATTCGGCGGCGCTGAGCTTGCCGCGACGAACACGGTACAAGTCAATTTGAGTCATGCCCGAAAGCAAACGAAGAGCCCAATCATCTGGCGCTCGAGTCTTGCAGATGATTCCTATCCTAGGCGCGGGCGTTTGAGCGTCGCAAAGCCAGTTTCGAATTATCCCGCATACTAAAGCCGTTTGCCCAACACCTGGGCGAGCCGTGAGCAACGTCAGACCACCCCGAGGCAGTCCATCAAACGCCATGTCAAAGCCTTCGAAGCCGGTGGCCTGTCGATCGTCCGCTGCGTGTCCAGCAACGACACGGCGCATTCGTTCCACCGCTTTCCCGAATGGATCGGCGACCTCGCTAGAGGAAGCTGTGGTTCGCCCACCGATCGAAGCTGAGGCAATTGAAAGCGCGCTGCTCTCCCCAGGTGAACCAATTTTCGTTGTGACTGCGTCGACCAAGCGTTCCACGTCCACGCAGGGTTCGCCTGTCCATCCTACCAGGTGAATGGCCTGTGTCTCACCAAATCCGATGGGTTGTGCGACATCCGACCAAAGCACCGGTATCAGTGCGTTTGCGTTAAGTGCCCTCGACGCTTCATCACGTACAAAGCTCGAATGAACAGATAGCTCGCACCAGAGGACAATCACGCATCGCGCGATCGAAAGTTCGCGTGCAATCTCATCCCTAAATTGCTCACCGGCTCGCAAGTCGGTGTCCCACCACACCGTCCATCCTCGTGCCGAAAGTAGCGCAGCTAGTAACCTCGCGGTGTCAGCCCGCTCCTTCTTGTAGGAGATGAAGATGTCGGCCACTACACCAACCGGCTCTGCTCCAGCGCCGCCGCGATGAAGCTCGCGAACAGCGGGTGCGGCTCAAACGGGCGGCTCTTCAGTTCGGGGTGATATTGGACGCCGATGAACCACGGGTGGTCGGCGCGCTCGACGATTTCGGGCAGCACGCCGTCCGGGCTCATGCCGGAGAAGCGCAGGCCAGCGGCTTCGAGCTTGTCGCGATAGCGGGTGTTTACTTCGTAGCGATGGCGGTGGCGTTCGCTGATTTCGGTCTCGCCATAGATAGCGGCGACTTTGCTGTCGGGGTCGAGCGTCGCCTTGTAGGCGCCGAGGCGCATGGTGCCGCCGAGATCGCCAGTGGCTTGGCGCTTTTCAAGCTCGTTGCCCTTCAGCCATTCGGTCATAAGGCCAACGATCGGATGCTTCGACGGGCCAAACTCGGTTGAGCTCGCGCCCTTGAGGCCGGCTTGGTTTCGCGCCGCTTCGATGCAGGCCATCTGCATGCCGAAGCAAATGCCGAAATACGGGGTGTTGTGTTCGCGCGCAAAGGTGACGGCGGCGATCTTGCCCTCGCTGCCGCGTTCGCCGAAGCCGCCGGGCACCAGCACGCCATGCACGCCGTGCAGGTCGCTGACCCAGCCCTCGCCGCGCTCCTCGAACTTTTCGCTCTCGACCCAACGAATATCGACTTTAACATTGTTGGCGACGCCGCCGTGATGCAGCGCTTCGATGAGTGACTTATAGGCGTCCTTCAGTTCGGTGTACTTGCCGACCACGGCGATGGTGACTTCGCCATCGGGCGCCTTCAGGCGCTTCACGATAGTTTCCCACTTCGTCAGGTCGGGCTGCGGCGCGACGGTGACGCCGAAAAACTTCAGCAACTCGGTGTCGAAGCCGGCCATGTGATAGGCAATCGGCGCCTCGTAGATTGTTGGCAGATCGCGCGCTTCGATGACGGCGCTTTCGCGGACGTTGCAGAAGAGCGCTATTTTGCGCTTTTCCTCTTCCGGAATCGGACGATCGCAGCGGCATAGCAGAATGTTGGGCTGAATGCCGATCGAGCGTAGCTCTTTGACGCTGTGTTGCGTCGGCTTCGTCTTCATCTCGCCCGCTGATGGAATGTAGGGGAGCAGCGTGAGGTGAACGAACGCGGCTTGGCCGGGATCGAGTTCTTGACCGAGTTGGCGGATGGCTTCGAAGAAAGGCAGGCCCTCGATGTCGCCGACGGTGCCGCCGATTTCACAGAGCACAAAATCCGCGTCGCCATGATCGGAGAGGATGAAATCTTTGATGGCGTTGGTGACGTGCGGGATCACCTGCACCGTGGCGCCGAGATAATCGCCGCGCCGCTCCTTGGCGATGATGTCCTGATAGATGCGCCCGGTGGTGATGTTATCGGCCTGCTGCGCCGACACGCCGGTGAAGCGCTCGTAGTGGCCAAGGTCGAGATCGGTCTCGGCGCCGTCGTCGGTGACGAAGACTTCGCCGTGCTGATACGGGCTCATCGTGCCCGGATCGACGTTGAGATACGGATCGAGTTTGCGGAGTCGGACCCGGTATCCGCGCGCTTGCAGCAACGCGCCGAGGGCGGCGGAGGCGATGCCCTTCCCTAAGGAAGAAACCACCCCACCGGTAATGAACACGTAGCGCGCCATTGACCTTTCCGATCAGCCGCCTTTGCCCCAGCCCGCCTTATGCGCGCTTATTGATCGGGGCCGGCGCGTTGTTCGCGCCGGACGGCTTCCAGTCTGTCGCCAGCCTCGCTCGATTCGGCCTCGCTTGCCGCGTCATCAAGTGCGATGCCGGAAACGCTGCCTGAACTATTCGGCAAAACCAGCGCCGGCGCGGTCGCAGCAGGCGTCGTTGCCGTAGTGGAACGTTGTGTGCTCGCGGCCGGCTGGCGCGGCGGCGTGGTGACGGCCGCGGTTTGTGTCGGACGGCTGCTCGGCGTCGCGACGGCTGGCGTGCCACTAAGCGGCGCTGCGCGCTGCGTAGTCGTCGGCGGCGCAGCTGGCGGCGTCGAAACCGAGGCGAGCTGGGTGGTCGCCGGAATGCTACTTTCAGTCGGATCGGGACGCGTGTCCGTTGGCTCGGCCGGGGTCGTGATCGTCGGCGCGGCGGGGATCGTCGCCGGAGCCGAGCTTTGCGGAACGATGCTGTCCAGCACCGAGCTGCCGGCATTCGCCGAGGTGCCGGAAAGCACCGTCAGACCCAGCGAAGTCACCAGGAAAAAGCCGCCGGCGACCGACGTCATGCGGGCGAGCGCATCGGCAGCGCCGCGGCCGCTCATCAGGGAGCCGCCGCCACCGCCGCCGCCCATGCCGAGCGCGCCGCCTTCGGAGCGTTGCAGCAGCACAAGGCCAATCAGGCAGGAACAAACGAGCAAGTGAATGCTGAGTACGATGACTTCCATGTCGGTGCCCGTCTCCCACGCGATCTCGCGGCCGCGCCACACATGGGCGCGCGCGAAAGGCGCTCAATAGCCGAGGCCCACCCTAAACGCCAGAGCGGCGAAACGCACCCTCACTTCGCAGCCGGATGAGCCAAAATAATCGCCGCAAAGTCAGTGGCTTTGAGGCTGGCGCGACCCACAAGGGCCCCGTCCACCCCCTCTGCGGTAAAAATCTCGGCGGCGTTATTAGGGCCCACTGAGCCGCCATAGAGGATGCGGATGCCGTTCGCCTCAGCGCCGAAACGCACGGCTAGGGTTTCCCTAATCAGGCCATGTACTTCTGTGATCTCGGCTACGGTCGGCGTGCTGTTGCCGCCAATCGCCCAAACCGGCTCATAGGCAACCACAACGGCGGCGCTTTTTTCGGGAACGCTGTCGCGGACCTGGGCAGTGACGATGTCCGCCACCCTGCCCGCCGCGCGCTCGGCCTGGGTTTCGCCGACGCAGACGATCGCGGTGAGCCCCGCCGCTAGCGCCGCTTCCGCCTTCCGGCGAACCAGATTGTCAGTCTCGCCCTGCAGCGAACGCCGTTCCGAGTGCCCAACGATCACATAACGGGCGCCCACATCGGCCAACATGGCGGCGCTGATCTCGCCGGTGCGGGCGGCATCCTCGCCAACCGCTGAGCAGTCCTGGCTGCCGATGCTGATTCCGGTTTCGCGGGCGGCCCAAAGCGCTTGGGGCACATAGAGCGCCGGTGGGCAGATCAGCGTATCGACGGCGGCGGAGGCGTGCCTGATCGCCTCCCACAGCGTCTTGATCTCGCCGAGGCTGGCCTGACGGCCGTACATTTTCCAGTTTCCTGCGATCAGCGGCTTTCGCGCGGCCATCGGTCATCCCTTCGCTGCGTTTGGGGCGCGCGGTAGCGATTGCCCCGGCTGGGGGGCGCCCCTATTGTCCGCCGCCTCTCGCATAACGGAACCGGCCATGCTGCTGCAATTTAGAAAACTCTCGCGTGGCGCCGCCGCCGCGATCATTCTTGGCCTCGTCGGCTTGGCCATGGTTTTGTTCTTGGTTCCAGCTGGCGGCATCAATCCGTCGCCCACGAGCACAGTCGCCACGGTCGATGGCCGCGAGATCACGCCCACGCAATTGTCGCGCGAGTTGGACCTGACATTACGGGCGCAGCGCAACAATGGCGAGAACATCACTCAAGAAGAGGCCGTCGCGAGCGGCCTCCACACCCGGCTGCTGGAATCAATGGTCGGGCGCAACGCCCTCTTCGCCTACGCCGAAAAACGCGGCGTCAGCGCCAGCGACGCGCAGGTGGCCGAGTACATTCGCGGCATTCCGAGCGTCGTGAATCCGATCAGCGGCGCCTTCGATCAAGCCGCTTACGACCAGTTCTTGAGCCAGATGCAGTATTCGCGCCCTGAGTTCGAGGGTGACGTGCGTAGCGAAATCACCACGCAAATGCTGATGAGCGCGCTCGTCGCCGGCGTCCGGGCGCCGTCGAGCTATGGGGCGCTTGCGTTCGCCTACCAAACCGAAACCCGGGTGGTCAGTATCGCTGACGCGCCGGCCTCGGTGGCTGGCAGCATTCCTGCGCCGAATGAAGTGCAGCTGCAGACGTTGTGGGAAGAGAGCCAAGAACAGCTGCGCATTCCGGAGTTCCGGGCGCTGACCCTGGTGTTCGCACGGCCGGAAGACTTCATGGCCCGCATCAACGTGCCGGAGCAGCGGCTGCGGGACGAGTTCGACGCGCGCAGCGCGTCTTTGACGCAACCGGAAAAGCGCAGCTACGTGCGTCTGGTGGCGCAGACAGAAGCGCAAGCGACCGACGCAGCCGCGCGCATCAATCGTGGCGAAGCGCCGGAGGCCGTGGCGACAGCACTCGGCATGCAAATTACACGCGGCGCCGAACAAGCGCGGTCGGAAGTGCCCGATACGCGTGTCGCTGAAGCGGTGTTCACGCAAGCGCGCGGACAAGCGCGCGCCGTCCAAGGGCAACTCATTCCGTGGGCAGTCGTGCGCGTTGACGCGATCACCGCGGCCGTCGCACCCACGTTCGCCGCTCAGCGCGATGAAATCCGCAACGCCATCGCCGCCGAGGAGGCCGCCGATCTGTTGAACGCTGCCATCGGCACGTTCGAAGACGCGCGCGCCGGGGGGCTCAGCGTCGCCGACGCCGCCCGTCAAAGCGGTTTGTCGATCGTAAGCGTTCCCAGCGTGGAAGCCGGTGGCCGCGCCCCGGACGGCCGACCGATTGAGATGTTCGCTGAGCAGGAAGACCTGCTGGCGGTCGCGTTCGAGACGCCGGAAGGTGAAGCTAGCGACTTCATGCCGATCGAGAATGTCGATGTGCTGGTGGCGGTGGATCGCATCATCCCGGCGAGCGTACGCCCCCTTTCGGAGGTGCGTGATCAACTCGTGCAGGTCTACAGTGCGCGTGAGCTGGGCCGGCGCCTGCGGGAACGCGGCAACCAAGTTGTTGAAGGCGTGCGCGGCGGCCAGACGTTCGCGCAAGCGGCGCGCGCCAACGGCTTCACCATACGGGTGTCGTCGCAACCGCTAGATCGCCAACGCGCGGCGCAACTCCCGGCGCGTGGTCTGCCGACGCAAATCTTTGCGGCCACTGAAGGCGCAGTCGTCACCGACATGCGGGCAGATCAGCCCGGGATTCTGGTGGTGCAGGTCGAGAGCATCAATCGCGTTGACCCGGCTACCGCGCCGCAAGTGGTCGAAGCAGCACGCGCGCAGCTGGAAGAAGGCATCGGCGCCAGCTTCAGCGAAGCGCTGCAAGCAGAAGTCGTCGCGGGGGCCAATATCCGCCGTAACGAAGACCAGCTGGCGCGTATGTTCCCGGCAGCCCCTGGCGACGAACAGGCCCAATGAGCGAAGCGGCGAGCGTCTCGCCGACGCCGGAAGACTTCGCCGCCGCCTATGCAAAAGGCGGCGGCGTCGTATGGACCCGGCGCATCAGCGATCTTGAGACGCCGGTCGGCGCGCTGCTGAAGTTCGGCTCTGACAAGCCCGGCGCGTTCCTATTGGAGAGCGTCCAAGGCGGCGACTTCCGCGGCCGCTTTTCGATTATCGGTCTCAGGCCCGACTTGGTTTGGCGCGTGAAGGACGGACGCGCCGAGACAAGCCGCGGCGGCTTCGCCGATAGCGCCTTTCGTCCTCAGCGCGATGCGCCGTTGAAGAGCTTGCGTAGGCTGCTAGCGCGATCGGCGCTTGAGCTACCGGCGCCGCTGCCGCCGATGGCGGCGGGACTGTTCGGTTATCTGAGCTACGACATGGTGCGCTTTATCGAGCGCCTGCCTGACGCCGCGCCCGATCCGATCGGCGCGCCGGATGCGATCCTGATGCGTCCGACCATCGTCGCCGTCTTCGATAACGTGACAAGCGAAGTCACGTTGGTGACGCCAGCGCGCAAACGCGCGGGACAAACAGCCGCGCAAGCCTATCGCGCTGCGGCGGAGCGCTTGGCGCGTGCCGAGCGGCAACTCGATCGGCCGCTGCCGAAGCGGACGCCTGCGGCTACACCAACCGGCGAGGTCGAGCCGCACTCGAATACGACGCCGGACGAATACCGCGCCATCGTTCGCCGCTGCCAGGACTATGCGCGCGCCGGTGATGTGTTCCAAGTGGTGCCGAGCCAGCGCTTCTCCGCTCCGTTCGCGGCGACGCCGTTTGCTCTCTACCGCTCGCTGCGCCGGCTGAACCCTTCGCCGTTCCTCTACTATTTGAACTTCGCCGACTTCGCCGTCGTCGGATCGAGCCCGGAAATCCTCGTGCGCCTGCGCGGCGACACCGTCACCATCCGGCCGATCGCCGGTACGCGTCCGCGTGGGGTAACGCCAGCGGAGGATCAGGCGCTGGAAGTTGAGTTACTCGCCGATCCGAAAGAGCGGGCCGAGCACCTGATGCTGGTCGATCTCGCGCGCAACGATTTGGGCCGGGTGGCCCAGCGCGGCGCGCCAGCCGGCTCGAACGCGGCCGCCGCGAAGGCCGGCTCAGCGCATGTGCGGGTCACCGAGGCGTTTACAGTCGAGCGCTATAGCCATGTCATGCACATCGTCTCGAACGTCGAGGGCGAATTGGCAGAGGGCCATGAGGCGCTTGATGCGCTGCTGGCCGGCTTCCCGCACGGCACGGTGACCGGGGCGCCGAAAATCCGTGCGATGGAGATCATCAACGAGGTCGAGAAGCACAAGCGCGGCATCTATGCTGGCGGCGTCGGCTATTTCGGCGCCGGCGGCGATATGGACACCTGCATTGCCCTGCGCACCGCCATCGTAAAGGACGGCATGCTCCACGCCCAAGCCGGCGGCGGCGTGGTTCTAGACAGCGATCCCGAGGCCGAACTCCAGGAAACCCAGCACAAATCGCGGGCGCTGTTTCGCGCGGCGAGCGAGGCGTGGCGCTACGTCTGACGCGAACCCCGTTTGCAGCGTCGCATTTTCAGTTAAGGTGCCCCGGCATGATGCTCTGGCCCCCTTCCCGATGGCGCGCGAACGAACGCGACTAACCCTTTTGTTCGTTTAGCCTGAGGCCGGGCGCATGATCCTCGTCATCGATAATTACGACAGTTTCGTCTATAACCTCGTCCACTACGTCGAAGATTTCGGCGTGGCGACTGAGGTGCATCGCAACGATGCGCTAAGCGTGGACGCAGTGCTGAAGAAAAGGCCCAAGGCCGTGATCCTGTCGCCGGGCCCGTGCACGCCGAACGAAGCCGGTATCTGCTTGGAGTTCTTAGCGCGGGCGCCGGAGGCGTTGCCGATCCTGGGCGTGTGCCTGGGTCACCAGGCTATGGGGCAAGCCTTTGGCGGCGATGTGGTGCGCGCTTGCGAGATCATGCACGGCAAGGTGTCGGACGTCAGCCACCGAGGCGGCGGACTTTTTCGCGGATTGCCCTCCCCGTTCAAAGCGACGCGTTATCATTCGCTAGCCGTGAAGCGCGCCACCTTCCCGGCCGTGCTGAACATCGACGCGGAAACTGCCGACGACGAAATCATGGGCCTGTCGCACAAGACGCGGCCAGTGTTCGGCGTGCAGTTTCACCCGGAGTCGATTGCCTCCGAACATGGTCACGCCATCGTCGCCAACTTCCTTGGTGCGGCGGGCGCGCGATGAGCCTTGCGGACTTTGTTGCTAAGCTGGAGAGCGCCGAGCTTGCGCCAGACGAGATCGACGCCGCCTTCAGCGTCATCATGGACGGCCTCGCGGCGCACGAGGACATCAAGCACTTTCTGGCGCTGACTATTCCACGCATGAGCGATCCGGTTTGGATCGCTGGCGGCGCGCGGGCGTTGCGGTCTCGCATGGTGCGCGTCGAGGCGCCGGCCGGCGCGATCGATGTTTGCGGCACCGGCGGCGACGGCGCGCATACGCTGAACATCTCGACAGCGGTGGCTTTCGTCGTCGCCGGCTGCGGCGTGCCGGTGGCCAAACACGGCAACCGAGCAATGAGTTCGAAATCCGGCGCCGCCGATGTGCTGGAAGCGCTCGGCGTCAAGCTGACGGGCGATGTGCCGACGCTGGAGCGATCGCTGCGGGAGGCGGGTCTGACGTTCCTGTTCGCGCAGAATCATCACCCAGCCATGCGCCACGTCGCACTGGCGCGGCGCGAATTGGGCAAGCGCACGATCTTCAATCTGCTTGGACCGCTGTCCAATCCGGCCGCCGTCAGGCGCCAACTCGTCGGCGTATTTAGCGCTGACTTTGTTGAGCCGGTCGCCGGTGCGTTGCGCGACCTCGGCTGTGGGAAAGCGTTGGTGGTGCATGGCGCTGGAGGGCTGGACGAAGTCTCAGCGGCTGGCAAGGAAGCCAATCACGTGGCCACGCTAGTGAACGGCGAGATCACTCGGCAGACCGCGACCCTTGACGCCGAAGTGCACCCCGATCTGCGCGGTGGCACTGCGGCCGAGAATGCCGAGGAGATGCTGGCGCTGCTAAATGGCGGCGGGCGGCCCGGCCACCGCGCCGCCGTGCTGATCAATGCGGCGGCGGCGTTGTTCGTCGCGGACAAAGCGGCGAACGTCAACGAAGCGCACGCACTGGCGGCGGAATCGCTGGACAGCGGTGCAGCGCGCGAGGCGTTGGCGCGGCTAGTGGCTGTGACGGGCGGTGCGGCGTGAGCGTGCTGGACAAGATCATCAACTATAAGCGCGCCGAGGTCGCGGTGCGTAAGGCACAAAAGCCTTGGTCAGCGATCGAGGATGAGGCTGCGACCGAGGACGCCCGAGATCCGCCGCGCTGCTTTCATAGCTCGCTTAACGAGTGCACGGGTCGTCCCGCTTTGATCGCAGAAATCAAGAAAGCCAGTCCTTCCAAAGGACTTATACGAGCCGACTTCGATCCCCCTGCGCTCGCTCAATCATACTGGGAGGGGGGCGCAACGTGCCTCTCCGTGCTGACCGATGCGCCGAGCTTCCAAGGGCAAGACGAGTTCTTGATGCAAGCCCGCCTTAACTCGCCGTTGCCGGTGCTGCGCAAGGACTTCATGATTGATCCGTGGCAGGTGCCGGAGAGCCGGGCCCTCGGCGCCGATTGCATTCTCATCATCATGGCTGCCGTCGGCGACGAACTCGCTATGGATTTATTCGATGCTGCTGTTCAATGGGGCATGGACGCTCTCGTTGAAGTCCATGACGAGGCAGAGTTAGAGCGCGCGTTGAAGCTTGATGCGTGGCTGATCGGGGTGAACAATCGATCGCTCGCGACATTCGAGACTGATCTCACGACAACAGAGCGCTTGGCGCGGCTGATGCCGCCTGATCGCCTACTCGTGTCGGAGTCCGGCATTTTCACACCGGGTGACATCGCGCGGCTCGAACAGGCAGGCGCGCGCGCGTTCCTCGTAGGTGAGAGTTTGATGCGCCAAGACGACGTGGCGGAGGCGACAAGGTCACTACTGCGCCGTTAACCCAACTAGACTTGACGAGGCTTCCGGAACGGATATAGAACAGATCATCGTTCACCATTTGGTCCCAGGTCATGCTGACAGCGAAACAAAAAGAATTGCTGCTCTACATTCACGAGCGGATCAAAGAGACCGGGGTTTCACCCTCGTTCGACGAAATGAAGGAGGCGCTCGATCTCGCCTCCAAATCCGGCATCCACCGGCTGATCACGGCGCTCGAAGAGCGCGGCTTTCTGCGTCGCCTGCCCCACCGGGCGCGGGCGCTGGAAGTGCTGAAGATGCCGGACTCCGCGGCGCCTGCCGCACCGCCCAAGGGCCGCTCCGCATTTCGTCCCAGCGTCGTCTCTGACGGGCGTTCGGGCGGCGGCTACAATGTGCCGATCCTCGGTCAGATCGCCGCTGGCGTGCCGATTGAAGCGCTGCAGAACGAAATCGGTCGCATATCGGCGCCGGAAGATTTGCTGGGCTCCGGCGATCACTTCGCGCTTGAGGTCAAGGGCGACAGCATGATCCAGGCTGGCATCCTCGACGGCGATGTCGTCATCATCAAACGCACCGAAACTGCCGAAAGCGGCGACATTGTCGTGGCGTTGATCGACAGCGAAGAAGCGACGTTGAAGCGCCTGCGCAAGCGCGGCAATTCAATCGCGCTCGAAGCAGCCAACCCTGCTTACGAGACGCGCATCTTCGGACCCGACCGGGTGCGTATCCAAGGCAAGCTCGTGGCGATGATCCGCCGTTATTCCTGAGCAACGCCGCGCGGCGTCCAGGCGCGCCGGACGGCGGGTGAGCGCGCGCGCTCAATGCGAAGTGTTTCACCGTTCCGATAGATGAACGCGCCGCCGAGCGCGGCGACTTCGGCTGCGTCTAGCGCCACCGCCGGGTTACAGCGCGCGGCGAACCCTTCGGGTGCTGGCAGCGATGCGATGATGAGGGCGCCGGGCTGGCAGGCAGCCTCAAAGCCCTCAGCGCTGCGCACAAACGTAACGCCCTCCTCCCACGTACACGCGGCTTCACCGCAGGTCTCTGGCGCCGCGAGCCTGTCCAACTCGCGCGGGGCGAGACCGAGCATGGCGCCAAGGCGATCGCGCGCATAGGTCGATCGTCCGGCGCGGGCGACGAGCGTCCAGCGGTCGCCGTCGCGCACAAACACGGCGCGCAGATCGCCGTCGAAAGCGATGCGCGGTAGCGGTGCAGCGACATAGAGTGCGACGCTGGCGGCGAAAAAGAGCACCGCCCCCCAGCGCAACGCCCCGCGCCAGAGCGATGCCCACAGCAGCGCCATCACGCACAAGACAAACGCCAAATCCGGAGGTCGGGGCAATGCGCGCACGGCCTCCGGGCGATCACCGAAGGTTTGCCCAACAGCTGCGATCAGATCGAGCGCGCTCGCCATCAATTGCAGCGCCGGCTCCGCCAGTCCGAAAGGCGCCAAGATCGCGGCCAGCGCCGCCATCGGCGCGACCAGAAACGACATGATTGGCGCGACGATGAGATTGGCTGGCAGGGCGTACAGCGCAAAGCGCTGGAAGTGGTAGATCGCGAACGGATCGGTGGCGAGGCCCGCGACGAGCGAGATCAGCAGAACCCCGCCGATGCCGCGCGTGATCGCCTGCAGCCCGCCGATCAGCGGCCCCGGCGTCGGCAACGCTGGTTCGTGCGGTGCGCGCTTCATCATTTCGAACAGCGCCACCAGCGCCATCGTGGCGGCGAATGACATCTGGAAACCTGGCTCCAACACCGATTCCGGAAAAATCAGAATGACGATGAGGGCGGCAAGCGCGAGGCCGCGCATCGAGATCGCAGGTCGGTCGAGCAGAATTGCGCCGAACGCCACGCACGCCATCACGAATGAGCGCAACGCCGGCACGCTTGAACCAGAGACGACGAGATAAAGCGCCAACACCAGAAGCGCAGTGACGGCGGCGATCTTCTTCACTGGAAAGCGCAACGCGATCGGCGCGATCAGCGACAGCGTCCAAAGCACCATCGCGAACACCAAGCCGCCGACGACGCCCATGTGAATGCCGGACACCGAGAGCAAGTGTCCAAGACCGGAATCGCGCAGCGAGTCGTTCGTGGCCTTGTCGATCGAGCTGCGATCACCAGTGACCAGAGCCGCCGCGATGGCGCCGCCGCGCCCTGGGGCTTGCGCGAGAATGGCGGCGGAAAGGTCAGCTCGCATTGCCGCGAGCGTCAGTCGCTGGCGATCAAGCCAGCCGCGTGGCCCCTCGAAGGCCGCAGGGCGGCAGCGACCGAAAGCAAAGCCCGTCGCGGCCAACCGTTCGAAGTAAGCGCGGCGAGCAAAGTCGTAACCCCCGGGCGCCATTGGCCCTGACGGTGGCCCCAGCACGCCGCGGCAACGGGCGGCGCGTCCGGCGGTCAAAAGACCAGAATCGCTGACTGAGACACGCACGTACCGCGGTGCGGGTGCGACGCCCTCGATCGACCGCACAAGCAGCCGTAAGCGAGGACCATTGTCGCTGGCGTCATTGGCGACGACCCAGCCTTCTATGGCGACCGGCTCTTCGCTGCCAACGTAAGCGGGCTGCGTGACGCTTAGTGCGCGCAAGTGCGCAGCCGCCACACCGAGCCCAGCCGCGGCGATCAAGGCGCAGAGGCCAGCGAAGACGCGCCGGAGCGTGACGTCCCAACCCGTAGGGGTCGGGCCGGGCCACATGGCGAAGGCCAGGCTGGCGGCGCTCCCGAGAACGAGAAGTCCAGGCCCAAGCCACCAGGGCGGGTCGGTGGGGGCATTCAGCCAAAAGGCTGCGCCGACGATCATCCCCGGTGGCAACCACAATATCCAGCGGTCGCGCTGCAGGGCGAACATGCCGCCAAGCGCCCGGCTAGGAGAAAACGCGGCAGACGTGCTACCACGCGCGCGCTTTGAACCTCCCGTGCTCCCCGCAATGAGCGTCGTCACACGCTTCGCCCCCTCGCCCACAGGCTACCTCCATATTGGGGGGGCGCGCACCGCGCTTTTTAATTGGCTCTACGCCCGCAAGATGGGCGGGACCTTCCTTTTGCGGATCGAGGACACCGACCGCGCCCGCTCCACGCCCGAAGCGATCGAAGCGATCATTGACGGCCTAGACTGGCTCGACCTCCAGCATGACGGCGATATAACCTACCAATTCGCCCGCGCCGCCCGTCACCGCGAGGCGGCTGAGGCGATGATCGGTCGGGGCACGGCCTTTCGTTGCTACTTGACGGCGGAGGAGTTGGAAGCGGCGCGGGCCGCGTCGCATGCCGAGGGCCGGGCTCTGCGTTCGCCCTATCGCGATGGCAAGGCGCCTCTGTCGCCAGGCGCGCCGTTCGTCGTGCGTCTGCGCGCGCCGGACGATGGCGAGGTGCTGAACGCCGACATGATCCAGGGCGACGTGCGCATCAAGGCGCGTGACATCGATGACCTCATCTTGCTGCGCGCCGACGGCAATCCCACCTACATGCTATCGGTCGTGGTCGACGATCATGACATGGGTGTGACCCACGTGATCCGAGGCGACGACCACCTGACCAACGCGGCGCGGCAGATTCCGATCTTTGAAGCGATGGATTGGACACCGCCGAAATTCGCGCACGTGTCGCTGATCCACGGCGCCGATGGCGCCAAACTCTCGAAGCGTCACGGTGCGCTGGCGGTGCAGGAATATCGCAAGATGGGCTATTTGCCCGAAGCTTTGAACGCCTATTTGATGCGGCTCGGCTGGAGCCCCGGCCACGACGATACTCTCACCAAGGAAGAAGCTGTCGCGCAGTTCGACATTGGCCAAATCGGCAAGGCGCCGTCGCGGCTCGACTTCAAGAAGCTCGATTCCGTCAACGCGCATTTTCTTGCGATCGCCGATGATGCGCGCCTCACCCGCCTCCTCATCGAGCACATTGAGGCGAGCGATGCCGCAGCTTTGAGCGCCGATGCGCAAGCTGCTCTCTCGCGCGCCACGCCCGTGCTGAAAAAGCGGGCAAAGACAATTCCGGAACTCGCCGAGCAAGCACGCTTCGTACTCGCAAGGCGCCCGCTTGTGCTTGACGACGCGGCTAAATCTCTGATGAAAGACGACTTCAAGCAACGCCTTGGGCGCCTGCGTGATCGGCTCAACGCCGAACCGGCTTGGGACCACGTGTCCCTCGCCAGCGCGCTTAAGACTTTCGCTACCGACGAAGGCGTTGGCTTAGGACAAATCGGCCCTGGTTTGCGGGCGGCGCTGACGGGGGGGGGGCCCGCGCCCGACCTGGGTCAGGCATTGGAATTATTGGGCCGCGAAGAAGCTCTCGCGCGCATCTCTGATCAAGTTTGAGGACGCCGGCATGAAAAACAAACTCACGAAGAAGCCCTCGGCGACGCTGACCCTAAACAACAAGCAGCTGGAGCTCCCGGTGTACGGCGGCACCGTTGGCCCCGACGTGGTCGATATCCGCAAGCTTTACAGTGAAGGCAAGGTTTTCACCTACGATCCCGGCTTCACCTCGACCGGCTCATGCGAGAGCCAAATCACCTACATCGATGGCGATGCAGGCGTGCTGCTCTATCGCGGCTATCCGATCGATCAGCTAGCCGAGCAGTCCACGTTCCTCGAAGTCTGTTACCTGCTCGCCAATGGCGAATTGCCAAACAAAGACGAGTTCGCCCGCTTCGAGAAAGACATCACCTACCACACGATGCTGCACGCGCAGTTCGATCGCTTCTTCGAAGGTTTCCGCCGCGACGCGCACCCAATGGCGATCATGGTCGGCACTGTCGGCGCGCTGGCGGCGTTTTATCACGATAGCACCGACATCAACGACGCAAAGCAACGCACGATCGCCAGCCATCGCCTGATCGCAAAAATGCCGACGATCGCGGCGCGTGCGTTCAAATATTCGATCGGCCAGCCGTTCATCAGCCCTCGCAACGAACTCGACTATTCCTCGAACTTCCTGCGCCAGTGCTTTGCGGTGCCGGCCGAGGACTACAAGATCAACCCGGTGCTGGCGCGAGCGATGGATGTGTTCTTCATTCTACACGCCGACCACGAGCAGAACGCTTCGACCTCGACAGTGCGGCTCGCGGGCTCTTCCGGCGCCAATCCGTTCGCGTGCATCTCGTCCGGCATTGCCTGCTTGTGGGGGCCAGCGCACGGCGGCGCGAATGAAGCGGCGCTCAACATGCTGGAAGAGATCGGCACCGTCGACAACATCCCGGAGTTTATCCGCCGGGTTAAGGATCCGAACGACGACATCCGCCTCATGGGCTTCGGGCACCGGGTTTATAAAAACTACGATCCGCGCGCTAAGGCGATGCAGAAGCTTTGCCATCTGGTGCTGAAGGAAGTTGGCGCGGAAGATAATCCAACGCTGAAGGTGGCGATGGAACTTGAGAAGATCGCGCTGAATGACGAGTACTTCGTCAGCCGTAAACTCTATCCGAACATCGACTTCTACTCGGGCATCACGCTGCGAGCGATGGGCTTCCCAACCTCGATGTTCACCGTGCTGTTCGCGGTGGCGCGCACCGTCGGCTGGATCGCGCAGTGGACCGAGATGATGGAAGACGACAGCCAGAAGATTGGCCGTCCGCGCCAAGTTTACACCGGTGCGCCGCAGCGCGATTACGTGCCCTGCGCCAAGCGCTGAGGCGTTGCTAGAACTTTAAGCACGGCGTCAGCGGCGATCTCGGCCGCTGGCGTACCGCCGCGTCCCATCAGCGCCAATGCTTCGTCCTGACGACGGATTTGCTCCTCGCGCATATCTTCGTCGTCAAGCAGCGGCGCGGCGGCGGCGGCGACATTGGCGGCAGTGAAGCGCGTCTGAATAAGTTCGGGCGCGACCTCCGCGTCGGCGGCGACATTCATCAGCGTGGCGTACTTGCCTTTGAACAAGAACGCGCGCGCCAGGCCCCAGGTGATCCAGCCGAGCTTGTAGCCGATAACGAGTGGCGCGCCTTGCAGCGCGACTTCGGTCGTCACCGTGCCTGACGCCGCGAGCGCGACCGTCGCCGCAGCGAACGCATCTTCCTTCTCACGCTCATCCACCACGCGGGCCACCGCGGGCGCTTGCGCGACAACAGCGCTGCGCACGGACTGTGCGGCGACAACCAACAGGCGCACATCGGCGCGGTCGCGATCAAGCATTTCCGCGGCGCGCCAGAGCGTTGGGCCGACGCGGCGGATTTCGCTGGCGCGGCTGCCGGGAAGGACGAGGATGATCTTCTCTTTGGGTTTGAACCCCTGGCGCGCGCGCAACGCCGCGCCGTCGCCCGGCTTGAAGCGGCCGAGCGCCGGGTGGCCGCAAACGGTACAATCGAGGCCATATGGTTTGTAGAACGGGACTTCGAAGTCGTGGATGCAGATTAGATGATCGACAGCGGCAGCCAGTGTCTTCGCGCGCCCTGGACGCGTCGCCCACACTTGCGGGCCGACATATTTGACTAGCTTGATGTTGGGTACGACCGCACGGACGCCTTGCGCAACGCGAAGCGTGAAGCCCCAAGAATCAATGAGAACCACGACGTCGGGCTTGGCTTTGATGATCGCCTGTAGGGTCGCGGCCACCGCGCGTTTTACGCGTGAGTACGCAAGCAAACCATCAACGAAACCGAGGACCGCGAGGCCGGAGATGTCAGCCCGTGTGGGTATACCCTCTGCCGCCATCAGCGCGCCGCCGACGCCGGCGAGCTCGATGGTGCTATCGCGCTCCTTCAAAGCGCGCGCGAGATCGGCGCCGAGTGCATCACCGGACGATTCCGCGGCGACGAGAAAGATGCTGGCGCTCAAGTCTCGCCTACTTCCGCTCGCGTAAAGCCGTAGACAAAGATGCCCGCAGCATTGGCGGCTTGGACGATATCAGCGCGGTTCACCGCGAGCGCGCCGCCGGCTTCGACCGCGACGCCGGCAAGTCCCGCCGCCGCCGCGCCTTCGATCGTGCGTACGCCAATGGTCGGCAGATCGATCCGACGCTCTTGTATTGGTTTCGGGCGCTTCAGCAGCACGCCCCGCCGTTGCGATGGCGTTCCGCGGAGGGTCTTCGGCAATTCCGCGACACGGCGCAGCATCGCGTCAGTGCCTTCCTGCGCTTCGACCGCGAGCACGAGCCCGTCGCAGACGACAACGCCCTGGCCGACATCGAATGCGCCGATTGCCGCCGCGACGGCCGCCGCGTTTCTCATATCGTTCGCGTGACCTGAGCTCGGCGTCACCACGCCCCACGCCCCAGCCGGGGCAAGCAAATCCCCCATCACCTCATCGGCGCCGACGACGGTGAAGCCGGCGCGTTCGTGCTCGGCCAGCACAGCGCGCAGCAGCGCATCGTCGCCTTGCGGCATCGCGGCGATCAGCGCCGGCAGCATGGAGCGAGCGCCGTCGTCGAGTTCGAGCGTGCTGATATCAGGGCGCGGCACTTGGCCAAGCATGACCACCGCGTCGCACCCGGCTCGCCGCATCGCCTCCATGCGTGCGCCCATGGCGCCGAGGCCGTGTGTGTCACCGGGGTGTTGATTGAGCGCATCGTCCGCAAACGGCGCGATACGGGCGACGAAGTATGGGCGCTGAGTCGCGGCCAGATACGCCACAAGGACAACTGGCAGCTCGCCGCCGCCTGCGATCACGCCGAGCTTGCGCCAGCTGGCCATCCCTAGTCTCGCGGCATGCAGAGCGGTCGCGCCGCATCAACACGGATGAAGTTCACGATTTCCATGACGTTCGGATTGGCGCTGTAGGCTTCGACGCAATCCTCGACCCGCTCCTGGAAGGTGCCCTCTTCTGCGAACAGCAGGCGATAGGCGGCGCGCAAATCGTGGATTTGCTCGCGCGTGAAGCCGCGCCGCTTGAGGCCAACCACGTTGAGGCCGCCAAGGTGGGCGTGATTGCCAATGGCGGAGCCGAAGGGGATGAGGTCGGTGGTCATCAGCGCCGATGCGCCGACAAAGGAATAGCGTCCAACCCGGCCATGTTGATGAACGCCGGAGAGACCGCCAAGAAAGGCGAAATCACCGACCTGCACGTGGCCGCCAATGGTGGCGGTTTGCGCCATGATGACGTTGTTGCCAACGTCGCAATCGTGCGCGACGTGGCAATTCCCCATGATCAGGCAATCGTTGCCTATGGTGGTGACGGAGCGTCCGCGCACGGTGCCACGATGGATAGTGGCGTGTTCGCGGATGACGTTGTTTTCGCCGATGATGAGCTTCGTTGGTTCGCCTTTGTATGACAAGTCTTGCGGCGTGCCGCCTAGACCGGCAAACGGGAAGACAGTGTTGTTGTTGCCAAGCTCGGTGTGGCTCTCGATAAAAACGTGCGCGATCAGTTTGGTGTTGTCGCCAAGCTTCACGTGCGGGCCGATCACGCAGCCGGGACCAATCTCGACATTGGCGCCGACTTCGATGCTGTCATCGACGACGGCGGTGGGATGAATCTTAGCCTTCATTGAGTGAGTCCTGCGGCCGGTCCGCTTTCATCGCCGCGAATTCGCAGTCGGTGGCGAGTTGGCCGCGCACTTCGACACGGCCGCGAAACTTGAAGATATTGCGACGCTGAAAGAGGACTTCGACGAACATCTCCATGGTGTCGCCGGGCATCACCGGGCGTTTGAAGCGCGCGCTCTCGACTGACATGAACAGAATGAGGTGCTTGCTGATGTCGGCGTTCAGCGTCTTCGACATAAGCACGGCGCCAGTCTGGGCCAACGCTTCTATCTGCAACACGCCTGGCATAACTGGGGCGCCGGGAAAGTGCCCCGGAAAGAACGGTTCATTGATGGTGACGTTCTTGATGCCGCGGATTGACTTGTTCTCCACGTAATCGACGGCGCGGTCGATCAGGAGAAACGGATAGCGATGCGGGAGCCGACGCAAGATTTCGCCGATCTCGATGATGTCATCCGTCGTCTTCTGCTGCTCGGTCAGGTCATTTGCTTTCATCGCGCGCCCCCGCCGCTCTGCGGCTTAGCCATGCTGCTTCGCGCAGCCACTTGCGCAGCGGTTTGGCTGGATATCCGCTCCAGACTTCGCCCGCCGGCACGTCTTGAAACACTGCTGAGCCACCCGCAAGCGTCGCGCCCTTGCCGATCGTTCGGTGGTCGGCAACGCCGACCCGGCCGCCCATGGTAACGCCGTCGCCTACTATGGTGGAGCCTGAAATCCCGGCGAACGCGGCGATCAGCGCGCCGCGCCCGATCGAGCAATTGTGGGCGACGTGGCAGAGATTGTCGATTTTAACGTCTTCGCCGATGACCGTGTCGTCGAAGACGCCGCGATCAATGGTGGAATTGGCGCCAATTGTGACGCGGTCCTGGATGATGACGCGGCCCAGGTGAGGCACATCCACCGGCCCCGCTGCATCACCGGCAACGCCAAAGCCCTGTTCGCCGATCACGGCGCCGGCGAGAATGTTGACGTCATCGCCAACAAGAGCGAAGGCGACTGACGCGCGCGCGCCCACGCGGGCTCGACGGCCAATGGTCACGCCTGGCCCGATCACGGCATTCGGCCCAATCTCGGCGCCTGCGCCGATCTGCGCGCCAGGGCCAATCACCGCGCCAGGGCCGACACGAACGCTCTCCTCTAGCGTCGCAGAAGGATCGATCAACTGGTCGCCAACATGCGTACGTGCGCGGATAAGCCCAGGCATTAGGCGTGCAAACAGAGCGCGCGGGCGATCCGATAAGATCAAAGCGCCGGCGTTCGGCGCAAGGTGCGCGAGTGCCGGCGAAATGATGCAGGCAGCTGGTGCCGTCGCCAGCGGCGGCGCTGCTTTGCCCTTGGTCTCATAGTAACAAATGTCGTTGGGCCCGGCGCGTTCCGCAGCGGCGGCGCTCATCACCTCGCGGTCGGCGTCGCCGCCGATTTCGCCAGATGGCGCAAGCGCCCGGACCGTCACCGGTCCGAGCGCCTCGTAGAAGCGGGGATCGATCATGCGCCGACTATTTGGCGCCGTCGAAGCCCAAAGTCACGCCAGTCCCCTTACTGGGCCGGCGCCTGCGATTGCTGAGCCTGGCATTCAGACACCGAATGGCGCACCGCGTTAATCGCGCGGGTTGCTTGGTTGGCGTCCAGTTGCTGGATGACGGTCGAAGTGATGTCGAACTCAGGCGACGAGACACTGACGTTGGAAGCGTCGATGACGATGCCGGCGCCGCGTGAAGTCATGACCGAGCGTACTACCGGCTCGACAACGCGGTTGAGTTCAACACGTGTCAGCAATTGCGTGCATTCGAGGTCGCCTTGCAGAGCTTGTGCACGCGTCTGCAATTGTTGCTGACGCTGCTGCAGCGCCTGCACTTGTGGGTTGCTGCGGAGTTGCTCGGCCGACTGGTTGCGGGTCGAGGTGGCGAGGCGCTGAGCTTCCTGCTCGATACTTTGCTGCTCCGGCGCAAGCCCCTGTGCCTCAGCGCCGATCTGTTGCCGGACGACCTGCAGCTTTGATTGCAGATCGCGCCCGATGGCGGATTCGCTGATAACACGTTGATAATTGATGACGACCGCGGTCGTCGCTTGGTTGTTGTTCCGGTTACGCTGCGCCGACGCATCGGACGTAGCTGCAACCGCCGCCACCGCAATAGCGGCCGCGGAAACAATGCTCAACAAACGCATATTGCGCTTCTCCTCAGAAATTTGTCCGGGTTGAAAACCGGAACTCTTCTCGCCGGTCATATTCCTCATATTGCAGAGGATGTGCGAAATCGAATTGCACTGGGCCGAACGGCGAATCCCAGAACACAGACACCCCAGCCGCCACTCTCAAGCTCGCTTCATCGTCAACGATGAGATCCGAGTTTGAATCAATGGGTACAGATTGCCGACTTGCTGAATCCACTATGCCCAGCGTGCCGAAGTCGACGAATATCGCGCTGCCAAGCGAGAAGGATTCAGGCAGCGGTAGCGGCACCTCAAGCTGAACCGTACCGATGGCGTAGGCGTTGCCGCCAATTGAGTCACCGACGGTTTCTAGCTCGCCAGTGAGGTTATTCACGACGATCTGACGCGGACCGATGCCGGCGACGTCGAACCCGCGGAATGAGGAACCGCCCTTGAAGAAGCGATCGTTGATGCGGACGTCATCGCCGCCCCAACCAGAGATATAGCCGGCGCTGCCACGTACGCTGGCGCGGAAGCCAAACGGCAACCCGTAATACCAGCCGCCTTCGATCTCGCTGCGAAGATAATTCACCTCGCCGCCGAGACCGGCAAGATCTTGACTGAATTGCAGATCGAAGCCGCGCGTCGCACGAACCGCCTCATTCCGGCGGTCCCAGTTGACGGTGAAGCCGAGAACCGACGTCAAGAACGAGCCTTCTTGATCGCACAGGAAAGAGCGAGAGACGTAGCTGGGGTCACATTGATCGACGATATCGTTCGGTGTGGTGATCGTATCCCCGTCCGCATCGACGAGCGCGTCGGCGACTTCGGTCTCGTCCTGGATCAGCGAATAGGTGAGGCCCAGGCTGGTGCGGTCGGACGCCGGGAAGCTCGCGCGCAGGCCAATGCCGGTGGATTGGTTTTCGAACGACGATTGATCGAGGAAGTCCGTGCGGAGCGAATAGATATCGAAGCCGGCGGCCAGCTCACGGCCCATGAAACGCGGCTCAGTGAAGCGCAGGTCGAGTTGTTGGCGTTGTTGGCTCGATGAGGCGCGAAGCCGCAGGAACTGGCCACGGCCGCGCAAATTGCGCTGCGTCACCGAAACGTCGAACAGGAACGCTTCGGTTGATGAGTAACCCGCGGCGAAAGCCAGCTCGCCCGTCGATTCTTCAGTGACGGCGACGGTCACCACGGCACGGTCAGGCTGGGAGCCGTCAGCGTCTTCGACGGTGACTTCGCCGAAATAGCCGAGTGACTGGATGCGCTGGCGTGAGCGGTCGAGCAATACTCGATTGAACGCGTCGCCTTCGTTGACGCGCATCTCGCGGCGGATAACCCGGTCGATGGTGCTGGTGTTGCCGACGACATCAATGCGCTCGATAAAGACGCGCGGGCCTTCGTTCACCTCGAAGGTAATATTGACCTTCCGGTTCTCGCGATCGCGTTCGACGACGGGCGTGATGTTTATATTGGCGTAGCCAACGGTGCCGGCGATGTAGGTCATCGCGTCGATGGTATTTTCGATCAAATCGCCGCGAAACACTTCGCCGCTGCGGATCGGAATGGCCGAGCGCAGCAGATCTTCGGGCAGACGGTTCAGTTCGGTCTGCACGCTGATTTCGCCGAACTCGTAACGAATGCCCTCGTCTAACGTGAAGGTGATGAAGAAATCACGTTGGTCGGGCGTCAGTTCGGCGACGGCGGAAACGACGCGGAAATCCGCGTAGCCACGGTTGTTGTAGTACTGACGCAGCTGCTCGCGATCGTACTCCAGGCGGTCCGGATCGTAATTGTCGTTGGACTGGAAGAGATTCCACCAGCTCGACTCCGCCGTCACGATCGAATCGCGCAGACGGCGGTCGGAATAGACTTCATTGCCGATGAAGTTGATGTCGCGCACGCCGGTAACCGGGCCCTCGTCAATTTCGAAAATCAGATCGACGCGGTTTTGGTCAAGCTCGCGCACTTGCGGCGTCACTTGAGCAGCGAAGCGACCAGAGCGGCGATACACTTCGATAATGCGTTGTACGTCGGCCTGCGCGCGCGCGGAGGTGAACACCGAACGCGGACGCGCTTGGACCTCACTCTCCAGGTCTTCCTCGTCGAGCGTGTCCAAGCCTTCGAAGATGACGCGGTTGATGACCGGGTTTTCGATCACGGCGACAACGAGGTCAGAGCCGCGCTGTTCGATCTGCACGTCAGCAAACAGGCCGGTCGCGAACAGCGTCTTCAGTGAGAGATCGATGCGCTCGGCGTCGAAGGTGTCGCCGGGACGGACGAGCAGGTACGACGTGATCGTCGCCGGCTCGATACGTTGGTTGCCTTCCACGACAACGCGGCGAATAGCGACACCAGACTGCTGCGCCGGCGTAGGCGCGGCGGTCTGCCGTTCCTGCGCATAGGCGTCAGTTGACGTCGCCAGTAGCGCCCCAGCACCGGCGCCGACCGTGGCAACGCCATAGACCGCGCCGAGCACGACATCCCGCAGAACCCGCTTCATTAAGCCCTCGACGTTCCGACGCTCCCCAGCGCCGTGGTTTTAAGACCCCATCCCGTCCCGAAAGACAAGGACGAGGCGCTGTTACTGCGCACCCGGAAAGAGCCTCGTAATGTCGTTCCAGGTTGCGAATAGAAACAAACTCGCCATCACGGCGAATCCGGCCCGGTATGCCCATTCTTGAGCCGAAGCCGGCAGCGGTCGGCCGCCACGCACCGCTTCGATGCCGTAGAACAGAAGATGCCCCCCATCCAGAATCGGAATGGGCAGCAAATTGACGATGCCGACAGCTACGGACAGGACTGCGGCCAAATTGAGCAAAGACAATACCAGAATGCCCAGCCGCCCGGCCCAGTCGCCATCGTCGCCGCCGCTAAGCGCCGAATTCGCCACCTGGCCTGAAACGTTGATGATCCCCAGGGGGCCGGCGATCTGATCGCCGGATTCACGGCCAGTGATCACGGCGCCCAGATAGGCGCCCGTTTGAGCGACAATATTCCAGGTATTTTTAGCGCCTTCACCCAAAGCTGAGAGCGGATCAATACGCTCGCGGGTGGCGAACGACGCTTCATGGGCGACCCCCATCGCGCCGGCATTTGGATTGCTCGGACTGGCCCGCGGCGTCACCGTGAGCGGCACCTCCGATGGCCCGCGCTGCACAACCACCTGCAGGGGCACGTTGAGCGACGAAGAGACCACCGGCTGAATGTCTTCGAAACTCGCGACGGCTTGGCCGTTGATCGAGAGGATGACGTCGCCCGGGATCATTCCGGCGGATTCCGCAGCCGACCCCGGCGAGACGCGATCGATGCGTGTCGGTGTATCGCGTCCGACGATAAAGGCCAGCATCGCGAAAGCGAGGATAGAGAATATGAAATTGGTCAGCGGCCCCGCCGCCACTACCAGCGAGCGCGTCGACAGTGATTGCGCGTGAAAGAGCCCGCGCCCGCGCGCTTCCGCCAGCGCGACAGGATCAACGATCTTCTCGCGTGGGCCGGTGGACATCGCGTCCGCGTCGTCGGCGAATTTCACATAGCCGCCGAGTGGCAATGCGCCGATCTTCCACTGCACGCCGCTCTTGTCGCGCCAGCCCAGCAGCGTCTTGCCGAAGCCAATGGAAAAGGTGTCGATGGCGACCCCGCGCCAGCGCGCCATTTGGAAGTGACCGAACTCGTGCACGAAAACGACCACGCTGAGCACGACGACGAAAGACGCCAGCATGATCAGCAGATCCTGGATGCTTTGCAGCACGTCCGGCATTCGACCGCTTTCCTTCCCGCGCCTGTTATAATTTTGGGCGCCGCCAGCCTTTAGGCCGCCGCCAGATTTCCCGCAATCCGTCGCGCCGCGCTACGCGCGGCCTGATCCACCGCAGCCACCTCATCGAAGGATGAAGGCGATTTTGCGATAGAAGCTGCTCCGCCCCCCGCCAACAACTCCATAGCCTCTTCGACTATGCGGCAAATGTCGAGAAAGCCGATTCGCCCACCTAAAAAGGCTTCGACCGCGACTTCGTTGGCCGCCGACAGCGCCGTGGTCGCGGCCGCACCGGCCTTCAAGGCTGAGCGGGCGAGCCCCAGCGCGGGGAATTTTACGGTATCTGGCGCCTCAAAGGTGAGCGAACGGAGCTGCGCCAGGTCAAGCCGCTGGGTCGAAACGTGAGCTCGGTCGGGCCAAGTCAGCGCATAAGCGATGGGAATGCGCATGTCGGGAGAGCCCAACTGCGCCAACACCGAGCCGTCTGTGTAGTGGACGAAACTATGGACCACACTTTCCGGGTGGACGATGACTTCGATAGATTCACAAGGAAAACCAAAGAGATACGACGCCTCTATCAGCTCGAGACCCTTGTTCATTAGGGTGGCGCTATCGACCGAAATCTTGCGTCCCATGCTCCAGCGTGGATGGGCGCAGGCTTGATCGGGCGTCGCCGCCGCCATCGCCTCCGTCGTCGCCGTCCGGAACGGACCGCCAGAGGCGGTGAGAGTCAGCTTCTCGACCCGCGTAGGGTGGGTGAGCACTTGGAAGATGGCGTTATGCTCAGAATCGACCGGCAGCAGCCGTGCGCCATACTGCGCTGCAGCCTGGATAAAGAGCGGCCCGGCGCAGACGAGGCATTCCTTGTTCGCCAGTGCAACCGTCGCCCCGCGGCGCACCGCAGCCATGGTTGGCGCCAACCCGGCAGCGCCCACAATGGCTGACATGACCCAATCCGCCGGCCGAGAGCCCGCCTCCTCAAGAGCAGACTGTCCCGCCCCGACTTCAACGCCCAGGCCCGCCAGCGCATCGCGCGCCGCCACGAGCTGACCCGGGTCCGCTACCGCCGCGAAGCGAGGGCGCAAACGCCGGCACGTGTCAGCAAGAACAGCGAGGTTGCCGCCAGCGGTGACTGCCTCGATTTCGAGCTCACTACCCTGCCCACGCAGTTCCTCTATCACCTGCAGCGTCGACTGTCCGACCGAACCGGTGACCCCGAGAATGGAGAGCCTGCGCGCGCTCACAGGCCCGCTCCGAACAGCAGCGACGTGGCGCGTGGGCCGAACGCGAGTGCCGCGCCGACCAACAAAGTTGCGGCCATCAGGCTGTCGATACGGTCCAGCACGCCGCCATGGCCCGGGATAAGGCCGCTTGCGTCCTTTACACCGAAGCGCCGCTTTAAAAAGGATTCGAACAAATCGCCCATGAGCCCTGTGAACGCGATTAAAGCGCCGATCAGCAACCATGCCATGCGAAATTCCGGGCCGACGTGAAACAGATAGCCGCAGCCGAACCCGATCAACGCCCCCGCGAATGTGCCGGTTACAATGCCGGCCCAAGTCTTGTTCGGAGAGAGCCCGCTCGCAATTTTCGGCCCGCCGATGAGCTTGCCACCAAAATACGCGGCGATGTCTGTCGCCCAGATGATCCCAAATAGAGCGAGAATGGTCTCCAGACCTTCAGGTCCTCGATCGCGCAGCCAGAGGAACAGCGCCGCGGGGAAGCCGATATAGATCGCACCGCCTGCGGTTTCGATCACGCCCATCAACGTCCGTCGTCGCGCCGAGGAGGCTATAGCGCAGAGCAGCAACCAAGCGGCGGCGTAGCCCAGATGCTGCCAGCTTGAGAACATGACTGCGCCGAGTGAGCCGGCCAGCATGAAGACAAACGCTGGCATGATGGCGCCGGGCTCGCTCATCCGAGCCCACTCGTAGCTCATGGCGACTACGGCGGCGCCGCACGCAGCGGCGAGCCACGGCCCGCCAAACCACGCTGCGGTGACGCCGGCGCTGGCCAGCACTAGGCTCGATACGACACGCGCCCCGAGATCGGACCAGTCGCTGCGTTCGCGTTGCGCTCGCACCGGTTCAGGGCTGACCAGGTTCGGATCCCCCGAAACGCCGCTCACGCTGCTGGTAGGTGTCGATGGCGGCCTGCAAGGCAGCCTTGTCGAAATCCGGCCAAAGCACGTCAACGAACAACAGTTCGGTGTAGGCTGCCTGCCAGAGCATGAAGTTCGACAGACGCAACTCGCCCGATGTTCGGATCAGCAGATCGGGCGCCGGCAGACCGGCCGTGTCGAGATAGCTGGAGAAACGCTCAACGCTCACCTCGTTCGGCGCCAGTTTGCCTGCAGAGACATCCTCGGCAACACGCCGCGCCGCGCGCGCGATTTCATCTTGGCCGCCATAGTTGAAAGCGATGATCAGATGCTGGGCGTCGTTACCGCGGGTCTTAGCCTCGGCATCATCGATGATGCGTGCAAGATCGGGCTGCAGGCCCTCGCGAGAGCCAATGACGTGGACGCGCACGCCCTCTTTCACCAGCCGGTCAAGATCGCGCGCCACGTACAGGCGCAGCAGATCGAAGAGTGCATTCACTTCCTCGACGGGGCGACGCCAGTTTTCGGTCGAGAACCCAAACACAGTGAGATAGCGCACACCCAGTTCGCCGGCCGCTTCCACCGTGCGGCGCAGCGCTTCGACGCCTTCGCTATGACCGAACGTACGGGGGCGGGAGCGCATGCGCGCCCAGCGGCCATTGCCGTCCATAATGATGGCGATGTGGCGAGGCGCTTGCGCGACCGCTGCGGATGAGGCGGGTTGCGCCATCTGTGGGATCGCAGGTCCTAGACCTGCATGATCTCCTCTTCCTTGTGCCGGAAGAGGTCGTCGATCTTCTTGATATGATCGTCGGTCGTTTTCTGAACTTCAGCGCCGAGCTTTTTGTGATCGTCCTCGCTGATGGCGTGGTCTTTCTCTAGCTTCTTCAAATGATCCATGGCGTCGCGGCGAATGTTGCGCACGGCGATGCGTTGTTGCTCGGCATATTTGCCGGCGATCTTTGCCAGCTCTGTGCGGCGCTCGCCGGTGAGCGGCGGAATCGGAATGCGCAGCGTCTGCCCGTCAATGATCGGGTTGAGGCCAAGATTGGCGGAACGAATGGCCTTATCGACGGCGGCGACCACGCCTTTGTCCCAGACGTTCACCGAGATCATGCGCGCTTCAGGAACACTGACGCTGGCGACTGAGGTCAGCGGCGACACCGCGCCGTAAGCGTCCACCGTGATCGGATCCAATAACGATGGCGACGCCCGGCCGGTACGCAGGCCGCCGAACTCATGACCGAGCGCGGTCAACGCGCCGTCCATACGCTTTTTGTAGTCATCGAGATTGAAAGGCGCGGGTGCGGCCATGGTGTCGTCCCCTAGTCGGTGATGGTGGTGCAGACGCCGCGCCCGGCGAGGACATCGGCCAAGCCACCGCGCGTTTGAATTGAGAATACGACGATCGGCACGCCATTGTCGCGCATCAAGCTGATGGCCGACGCGTCCATAACCTTCAGATCGCGCGCCAACACTTCGTGATAGCTGAGCGTGTCGTAGCGGGTGGCGTTCGGGTCCTTCTTGGGATCGGCGGTGTAGACGCCATCAACCTGGGTGCCCTTCAGTAGCGCGTTACAGCCCATCTCAGCCGCGCGCAGCGCCGCTGCGGTATCGGTGGTGAAAAATGGATTGCCGGTGCCCGCGGCAAAAATAACGATGCGGCCCTTCTCCATGTGCCGCAGCGCGCGGCGGCGGATGTAGGGCTCGCACACCGTCACCATCGGAATAGCGGAGAGCACGCGCGCCTGCCCGCCGAGGGCTTCGATGGCGTTCTGCATGGCGAGCGCGTTCATGACCGTGGCCAACATGCCCATATAGTCGGCGCTGGCCCGTTCCATGCCTTTGGCGGCGCCTTGGATGCCGCGGAAAATGTTCCCGCCGCCGATAACGAGGCACATCTCAGCGCCGCCACGCACGGCCTGGAGCACCTCCTGGGCGATGCGGTCGCAGACGGTCTGGTCAATACCGTATTGGCCATCGCCCATCAGCGCTTCGCCGGAAATTTTCAGCAGGACGCGTTTGTAGACGCGCGGGGCGGACTCGGATCGCTCGGCAAGGCTCATGGCGAGACTCTATAGACCAGCGCCGCCCGCTAAGTCAGCCAATCCGGCGGTTAAAAAGCAAAAGGGCGCGGACCGAAGCCCGCGCCCTCAGCTTTAGCCGTTTCGGTGGATCAGGCAGGTTTCTGCATCGCGGCCACTTCGGCGGCGAAATCATCGACCTTCTTCTCCACACCTTCGCCGACGGCGAAGCGCACGAAGCTCTTCACCGCGACAGGCGCGCCGACGGCCTTAGCCGCTTCAGCGATGGCGGCTTCGACGGTTTGATCCGGGTTCAACACGAACGCCTGCTTGGTCAGCACGGATTCCTCGAAGAACTTGCGCATCCGGCCTTCGAGCATCTTGTCGAGCACCTGCTGCGGCTTGCCGGCCGCCTTCGGGTCTTCCTTGATTTGCTCACCGATCACCGCCTTCTCGCGTTCGACGCGATCAGCTGGGATCTCGCTTTCGTTCAGCGCCAACGGATTGGCCGAGGCGATGTGCATGGCGACCTTCTTGCCGAAGCTCTCCAACGCCGCCTTGTCACCGGTCGACTCGAGCGCCACCAGCACCGCGATGCGGCCTAGCGTGTCCGAACCGTCCACCTTGGCGTGAACGTACGCCGCGATAACGCCGTTTGCGACGTTCAGCTTGGCTGAACGGCGCAACGTGATGTTCTCGCCGATGGTGGCGATCAGCTGCGTGACGGCGTCCGATACCTTGCCGCCGCTATAGCTGGCGTCGAGCAGTGCTTGGTGGTCGCCCGCCTGTAGCGCCAGCTTCGCGAACCCGCCTGCCGCCTCTTGGAAGTCGGCGTTGCGGGCGACGAAGTCGGTTTCCGAGTTGAGCTCGACCACCGCGCCTTCGTTGCCGGCAAGCGCGATCGCGACGATGCCTTCGGCCGCCGCACGGTCAGCTTTCTTCGCGGCCTTGGAGAGGCCCTTGGCGCGTAGCCAATCGACGGATGCTTCGATGTCGCCGTTGTTCTCGGCCAACGCCTTCTTGCAATCCATCATGCCAACGCCGGTCTTTTCGCGCAGGTCCTTGACCAGCGCAGCGGTGATTTCCGCCATGTTCGTACTCCTAGATGCTCTGCGTCAGTAATTCGCGCCGGTCGGCCCATCGAGCGGGCTTTCCACCGGCGTGGTGTCGCGCGGACGTTCAACGATCGCCGGCTCGACCGGGGGCCGCGACGAGGCGCCGATATCGACGCCGCCGCGCACTTGGCTCTCGGTCAGGCCGTCCAACACCGCATCGGCGATCAGATCGCAATAGAGCTGGATCGCACGCGCCGCGTCGTCATTGCCCGGGATCGGAAACGTGACTTCGTCCGGATCGCAGTTCGAGTCGATGATCGCGACCACCGGGATGCCGAGCTTCTTGGCTTCCTGAATGGCGATCGCTTCCTTGTTGGTGTCGATCACGAACATCAGGTCCGGCACGCCGCCCATCAGCGCGATCCCGCCGAGCGAGCGGTCAAGCTTGTCACGCTCGCGCTGAAGGTTGAGTGCTTCACGCTTCGTGAGGCCGACCGCACCGCCCGCGAGGATGGTTTCCAGTTCGCGCAACCGTGCGATCGATTTCGAAACCGTCTGCCAGTTAGTCAGCGTGCCGCCGAGCCAGCGTTGGTTGATGTAATACTGCGCGCAACGTTGCGCCGCCGCCTTGATGTGATCAGACGCCTGCCGCTTGGTGCCGACGAAAAGGACGCGGCCGCCGCCGGCGGCGACTTCACGGACCTTCAGCAGCGCCTGGTGCAGCAACGGCACAGTCTGCGACAGATCGAGAATGTGGATGTTGGACTTTTCGCCGAAGATGAAGCGATCCATCTTCGGGTTCCAGCGGTGGGTCTGGTGGCCAAAGTGGGCGCCAGCTTCCAAGAGCTGACGCATAGAGAATTCAGGCAGCGCCATCGTGTCGTTCCTTTTCCGGTTTGCCGCCGCGGGAAGTACCGGGAAAACCCGGACCGGATGGAGGAAACGGTCGCTTTCAGACCGCCCCGCCGCTCCCACGTGCGAAGTGAGGGGCGGATATAGGGGGCGAAACGACGCCGAGCAAGCGCACTGACCGGTTGGCCGCCGTGCGCGCTTGAATTTAAGTAAGACTTAAATTATGTCCTCCCTGCCCAGCGGCGCACGGGAGAGATGAGTATGCAGGAATTGGCCGTCGACAGCGAGGCGCTAGGTAAACGTTTCGGCCAACATTGGGCGGCCCAGGATGTTGGGCTGCTGGTCCCCGAGGGCGTCGTCTTTGGCTTCCTCGGCCGGAACGGCGCCGGCAAGACCACGATCATCCGCCTCATCCTTGGCCTGCTGCACCCAACCTGCGGGCACGTTCGTGTGTTCGGTTTCGATGTGGCGAGCCAGCGGCTGCAGGCGGCCGGGCAAATTGGCGCCCTGCTTGAGGCACGAGCCACCTACGACCAGCTGACCGGCCGCGAGAACCTCGACGCCACACGTCGCCTGCTTGCCCTGCCGACCACTGAGATCGACCGGGTCTTGGAAGCCGTCGACCTCCGCGACGCCGCGCATCGCAAAGTCGGCCATTACTCGCTCGGCATGCGCCAGCGACTTGGGCTCGCCCGCGCCATGCTCGGCGCGCCGCGCCTGCTGGTGCTGGACGAACCGATGAACGGACTTGATCCGGACGGCATCCGCGACATGCGCGAAATCATCCGCGCGCTCCCCGAGCGCACCGGCGCGACCGTCTTCATGTCGAGCCATCTGCTTCACGAGGTCCAACAGACCGCAACCCACATTGGCCTGATGCACGATGGACGGCTGCTGGTGCAGGGACCGATCCACGAACTCCTAGCCATGGTCGCGCCGACCCTGCTGGTCCGCACCAACAATACCGCGCGCGCCGCCGAACTGCTCACCGCCGACGGTCACGATATCGAGTGCATCAGCGCCGGGATTTCGCTCAAGCTCGCAGGCGGCGATCCCGAGGCGGCGACGATCAATCGACGGCTCATCGAGGCTGGGCTCGATGTGGTGGAGCTTTCGCTGCAGCAGACGACGCTGGAGGCGCTCTACGTCGATGTCCAGCAAAGCGCAAAGAGGGCCGCGTGATGTTCGTTTCGCTCTCGGTTGAGTTCCGCAAACTCAAAGGTTCGTTGATCTGGCTGCTGGCAGGGGTCGCCCCCAGTCTCGCTGTATTGGCAACGCTCATCGCGTTGCGCCGCCCCAGCATGGAGTGGGAGTTTTTGTTCACCGGCTCCACCGGCCTATGGTCATTTTTTGTCTTGCCTATGACCGTCACCGCTCTCAGCGCGCTGATGGCGAATATCGAACACGGGCCGCGCGCGTGGGACCACATGTTTGCACTGCCAATCCATCGCTGGCGGCTGTTCGCGGCTAAAGCAGTGATCTTGATGGCGGTGATTGGCGTGATGTCAGCGTTGCTCGCCATCGAACTCCGCATCGCTGGCGCCCTAATCGCGGCCGTCGATCCGGCCAAAGCGCCGAACGGGCCGTTCCTGTGGGACTTGGCGACAAGTTTACTCACCGAAATGTGGGCCACGTCTTTCTTCATGGCCATGATCCAGCTTTGGGTGGCGCTGCGTTTTCGCAGTTTCGTAGCGCCACTGACAGTTGGACTTGGCGGCACCTTCATTGCGGTGGCCGCCTTCAATGCGCCTGAGGCGATGTTCGTGCCGTGGGCCATGCCGGTCAGCATCGTCGGCTACGACGGCATCAACGCCCTACCCGCGCTGCAACTTGGTGTAGCCGGCGGCGTACTCACTTTGATCGCGATGATCGTGCACATGAGTCGGCGAGAGGCGTGATGACGACGAAGGAAACCCTCACCGCCGAAGCGGCTCGCTTCCAGCGCCGAAATCGCGCGTTCTACTGGGCGGCTACGGCCGTCATTGCGGCGCTGGTCTTTTTCGCTGCTCTGCAGATCTTTGTGCACATAAGGCTGGGAGAAGCCGCGACTGCACGGGGCACAAACATACTGATCCTCTCCTGGGCGCCGGCATTGTTCTATCTCTACGGCCTCTGGAGCGTGCGAGACATGTTCGCCGCGCTCTCGCGCAAGGGGTTCATCTTCCACGATGTTGTCGCTAGCGCGCTCGTGCGCGTGGGTTGGGCCCTCCTCCTCGGCGCACTGGTGTCGCTTGCGGCGCTGCCAGTGCTGATTTCACTTGGCTCGCGCATTCTAGGTCAGTTCGCCATTTTCGGCGCCCCGGCCCTCACAATTGGCGTCATCGGCCTCGCTTTGATTGCGGCGTCCGGCATGGTGCGGCGCGCCGCACAATTAGAGGTCAAAGCGGCGTCGCTACGCGCGGTGTTGGACGATTTCATCTAGATGCCAATGAAAATCACCCTGGACGCCGTTCTGCGCGCGCGCGGCGTCACCGCCAAGGCCATCGCCGAACAGATCGGTGTGACGGAAACCCAGCTCTCGCACTTTCGTTCGGGCAAAGTGCGCGGCCTCAGATTCTCGACGCTGTCGAAGCTTTGCTACGTGCTGAGCTGCACGCCCGCCGAATTGTTGGACTACGACCGCGATGAGAAGGACATGCTCGTCGGCCGTGAAGAGCCGGACGAGAGCTGATGTGATTAGTTGAGCTTTTGGTTCGGCGGCCCAGGCGCTAACTCGGGCGGTAGCGGGGCGGCGGGGATGCCTTCGTCCGCCAGTTCTTGGGCCTGCTCAGGGGTTGCTTCACCCCAGATGGCGCGCTCTTCGGTCTCGCCGGAATGCATCTTGCGGGCTTCGTCGGCGAACTTGTCGCCGACATAGTCGAAATTGTCCTTGATGTGCTCGCGCACCTTCGCCGCCATCGCCATGGCGACGGCGCGATCCTTGCGCGCGTCCTGCTTGCGGCCGGTGACCACTGCCGGCGCCATCGGCGCTTTGGTGACGTGTTTGGAGCCGCAGTGCGGACATTCGACCAACCCGGCTTCGGCCTGCTTGTCGTAGTCGGCGATCGAGCCGAACCAGGCTTCGAATTCGTCGCCATTATCACATTTGAGATCGTAGCGGATCATGGCCCGGCGAAGTCCCTGCCGCCTTGCCACGCCGGGATTTTTGCCCGCGCCGCCGCGACTTGCTCGAGGTCGAGATCGGCGACAATGACGCCTGGTTCGTCATGGTCGAGCTTGGCCAGCACCTTGCCCCAGGGATCAACGATCATTGAATGCCCCCAGGTGGCGCGGCCATCCTCGTGGCGTCCGCCTTGCGCGGGCGCGATCACAAACGCCGCCGTTTCGATCGCGCGCGCACGCAGCAATGTTTCCCAGTGTGCTTGTCCCGTAGGGACGGTGAAAGCCGAGGGCACTGCTATGATCTCAGCGCCTGCGCCCGCAAGGGCGTTGTAGAGCCGCGCGAACCGCAGATCGTAGCAAATAGTGAGCCCGATCTTGGCGCTCATCGGGCCTTCGAAGAGCACGGCTTGGTCGCCGCCCTGCACCGTTTCACTTTCGCGATAGGTCTCCGCGCCGCCTAGCGTTACGTCGAAAAGATTGATCTTGTCGTAGCGCGCCGCGATCTTGCCGTCGGGAGTGAACACGAATGAGCGGTTGAACACCTTGCCGTTGCCCGCGGCGATAGCGCCGGAGCCCAGCAGCAACCAGACGCCCAATTCCTGCGCTGCGCGGCCCCAAGCTTTCAGTTCCGCGTCGCCCTCCTCCGGGCCCACGGCAGCAAGCATGCGCTCGCGGTCGCGGTCCAAGCGCATCGTGTTCTCAGGCGTCGCGATGAAGCGCGCGCCCGCAGTCGCGGCCTCACGCAGAAGCGGCATCGCCGCGGCGCGGTTCGCCGCCGGCTCGATGCCGGAGCGCAACTGCACTGCCGCTACCCGTAGCTTACGCATCATGTTTCCGTCAGCAGCGGATCGAGCGCCCCGCGCTGCTCTAGGGCATGCAGATCATCGCAGCCGCCAACGTGGGTGTCGCCAACGAAAATCTGCGGGAAAGTCCAACGTCCCGAGCGCTGGATCATCTCCCGGCGATTGGCCGGATCGCCGGCGTCGATTTCAGTCACGGGCGCGCCCTTGCGCTCCAGCAGCGCCATCGCGCGGGTGCAATATGGGCAATACGCGCGCGTATAAACAGTGACGGGACGCATCCGACTCAACCTCGCTCAGATAAGGATATCAGTCGGACGGACAACACGGGCCAGGGTCACTGCATGCACTTCTGCAGCTCCAGCTTTGCGTAACGCACGGGCACATGCCTCCAAAGTCGCCCCGGTGGTGAAAACATCATCCACGACCACGATGGTTTTGCCTTCGAACCGGCCGCTGGCTTTTATGGCGCCACCTACGTTTCGCCTCCGCTCCGAGGCCGAGAGCCCCGCCTGGCTCTTGCGCCGCTTGACCCTGGAGAGCGCGCCCGGCTTCCAGCGTTTGCCGCCGGCGGCGGCCAGCGCCTGGGCCAACCACGCGGCCTGGTTGAAACTTCGCACCGCTAGGCGGGTCCAATGCATCGGCGCCGGGGCAATGAAATCGGCGCGGGCGAGCGGTTCGCCAGCCGCCGCCGCCATCAATCGGGCGAAGACTGGCAGGCCATCGCGGCGTCCACCGCGCTTCAGATCGAGGATCAGGCGGCGAGCATGGTCGTCGTAGACCAACGCCGCCCGGGCCGTGTCGTAGACCGGCGCATCGGCGGCGCAGGCGCCGCATCGATCACCGGGACCAGCGTGGTCCGGCAGCGGAAAGCCGCAGCACGCGCACTGCGGTTCGCCGAGAAACTTCAGTTCGCCCCAAAGCGCCGGCTCGATCACGCCGGGCCGGTCGACGATCTCTTCCGACAACAGCGAGCGCGTCGGCCAGATCAAATCCGACAGCCGCGAAATCATACCGCGTTTCCGAAACGCCCCCGTCGCGCGATAGGATTGCGTCATGGCCTCCCCGCCCGCCCCAATCTTCCCATTCGAGCCACGGCTGGTGCGCCAGCGCAAGCGCCGCGCCCGCGCCGGCTTCACCGAGGCAGCGTTTTTGCACGCGCGCGTGGCAGCTGACTTGGCCGATCGCCTGGAGGCGATCCCGCGCCGGTTCGAGAGGGCGCTGGTCCTGGGCGGCGGCGGCCTGTTTTCAGCCGAACTGCGGACGCGACCCGACCTGGCGTTCCGCATCGGCGCGATCGTTGAAGCTGATCTCGCCTCGGGCGCCGTTCAACTCGATCCCGAGCGGCTGCCTTTCGCCGATGCCGCCTTCGATCTCATTGTCTCCCCGCTGGCGCTACATTGGGTCAACGATCTCCCCGGCGCATTCATCCAGCTCCGTCGTGCGCTGCAACCGGACGGATTGTTGCTCGCGTCACTCTTCGGCGGCGACACACTGACAGAGCTGCGCCTCTCGCTGATCGAAGCGGAGTCTGAGTTGACAGGCGGCGCGGGACCGCGCGTTGCGCCGTTCGCCGGGCTGCAGGACTTGGCTGGTTTGCTACAGCGCGCCGGCTTTGCGCTGCCGGCGGCGGATCGCGACGTCGTCACAGTGCGCTACGGCGAGCCTATGCGCTTGCTGAGGGATCTCCGCGCCATGGGCGAGACGGCGGCGCTGACAGAGCGCAGCCCGCGTGGCTTAAGCCGCCGCATCTTGGCGCGGGCGTTTGAGATTTATCGCGAACGCTTCAGCGACGAAGAGGGCCGCGTGCGCGCGACGTTCGAAATTCTAACGGCAACGGGATGGGCGCCGCATGAGAGCCAGCAGAAACCGCTGAAACCCGGTAGCGCCAAGGCGCGGCTTGCAGATGCGCTCGGGACGAAAGAGCAGCCCACAGGCGAAAAGCCGGGCGGCTAGCGCGGCTCGCGGGTCATGCACCAGAAGTGCAGACCGGGTAGCTCGAACTCGGCTGTGACCTCGAAGCCGTGGCGCTTATAGAGCGCGACGTTCCGTTCCGTAGAAGCCTCAAGATAAGCGGTCAGCCCCCGCGCGTCGACTGGGGCCAGCATGGCTTTCAGCATTGCCGAGCCGACGCCGCGCCCCTGCGCGGCGCTAGAAACTCCTAGAAACGAGAGGTGTGCGTGCGGTTCGCTTGGATGATGGGTCGCGAGCTTCGCGCCGAGTGCGCGCCCGCGTTCGAGGCCGCCGAGGCCGGCGATGGATAAGAGAAACGGCGCCATCACTAGCTGCTGCAACGGCGTGTGGTCGAATGCCTTGTCGCCGGGGCGCAGCCAGATCGCGGCGCCGAGTGGCGTTCCACTGTCCTCCGCGATCCAAAGCTCGCGACGTGGGTGGATTGCGTCGCGCACAGCGGCGTCGAAGAAGCGCCGGCGCGCAGTGTCCTTCGCGGCGCCCTGCAGGAGCCAGTAATTAAGGCCGTCTTCGTCGACAAACGCGTCGTATAGAACGTTCGCGACGGCGGCGCTTTCGTCCGCGCGCGCCAGACGCACTGTGGGCGGCGGGCTCATATTTTTTCGGAGATGCGGATCGCCGTGCGGCAGCCGAATTTGATGACAGCGGAGAGCATCGCGTATCCGGGCGCATCGCGCGCGCCCTGCTCTACCGCCGTGTCGCGGTGCGCCAGCTCTTCCTCGCGGAAGCGGTCGACGTATTGCTTCAGCTCCTGATCCACGCCTTCGAGCGCCGCGCTCTGGCGCGCATAATGCTCTTCGATCACGTCCTCGACGGCTTCTGTACACGCGTGCGCGGCCTTCTCGCCCATAAGCGCTGTCACAGCGCCGAGGCCAAAGCCCGCCACACGCCAGATCGGTGCCATGATCGTGGGCCGCACGCCGCGCTCGGCGATGAGGCGGTCGAAGGTTCTTAAGTGTTCCTGCTCGCCGGCTTCCATCTCCGCGATCAAGCGCGCCGCGTGCGCTTTGGTCTCGCTGCGCCCGAACACGGCTTGCTGCCCGCGATAAATCTGGACGGCGCCGTATTCGCCGGCGTGATCGACGCGGACCATCTCGGCCAAGAGACGCTCGCGCGCGCCTTCGCCAGGCATCGGCGGGGTTGCTCGGATCATGATTTGCGCTCCGGGAAAAAAGCAACGGCGAAGCTCGCCAACGCCAAGATGAGCGAGATGATCGCGTTATAGCCGGCCATGGATATGCCGAACATCGACCAGGCGATCTCATCGCAGGCCGGCGCGATGACTGTGCCCTCAAAATCCATCGGCCGGATGTCGTCCATGTCGATACGCGCATCGCAATAGGCCACCACCCAGTGCTGCTCGACCGCGACGTGATAGGCGGCCATGCCGAAGCTGCCGAGGAGGACGAGGCCGGTAAGCGCCGCCGCCCACCGCGCCACACCCGGCTTCACACGCACGGCAACGAACGCGACAAGCCCGACGGCGACGACCGCCCAGTGCCAGTTGCGTTGATCCAGACAGATCGGACACGGCTGCAAGCCGCCGAAGCGCTGAAACGAGTGCGCGGCGGCCAGCATCGCCGCTGACGCGAGCGCCATCAGCAAAGGCCAGTATGGGCGAAGGCGCGTAAGCACACTCATAGCTCCATGCTAGGCCAAGCGCCGCCCCGCTGACACAGGGCTTGGCGCGGCGCGCCGCCGCACGCTTAGCGGCCGAACAAGCCCGCTAACCAAGGCGCGTGCTCCGCCAAGAGATCAACAGCGAAGCCGGCGCCGACTATAAGGCCGGTGATGAGGATGCCCAGCAGCGTCAGCCAGCCCAGCGCCACGGTTATGCCGGCGAGCGTGAAGATGCCGTCGCGCTGAATGAGACCGACCGACATTAGGGTCAGCGCCACGGATGGGATGGTGTTGGTGATCGGCAGCATCACGGTGACGGCGGCCAGCGCCATGACGAACGCCGCAATTTTCTCTCCGAAACCGATGGCAAAAAATCGCCAGCGCGGTCGCGAGAACGTTTCCGTCCAGCGCAAGCGTTTGTCCGCGAAGCCGGCGATGGAGCTGAGCCAGCTCTTTTTCACTCGCGCGCGCATGAACCATCCGGGCAGCCATGGCTCGGAGCGGCCGATCAGAACTTGAACGGCGAGCAGGAAGATCCCAATGGCGATAATCTGCGCACCGGGCAGTCCAGGCACCAAGCAAGGCAAAGTCAGCAACAGGATCAGCAAGCCGAACGCGCGCTCGTCGAGCCGATCGACGATCTCACCGACGGTGAGCCCGCCTTCTCCTGCGGCGGCGTCTATCCGCTTCAGCACGCCGATGAAGCTCGAGCCGAGATCGTCACGGATGGTGTCGTTGCTGGCGGACATTGGAACCTTTGCGGGGCGCGTGGGCCGTGCCGCTAGCACGGTTCGCGGGCGCCGTCAGGCCAAGGTGTGGATAAGCTCGCGTTGCGAGGATGGTGCCCCAGGCCCGACTCGAACGGGCACGCAGTTGCCTGCGGCAGATTTTGAATCTGCTGCGTCTACCGATTCCGCCACTGGGGCTTCCAAAGGCGAGGCGCTCAGGTATGAGGCCAGTAAGCCGGTGTCAAATCCGGTAGCGGGGAAAGCGGATGACCGACGCGGCGATCACCGGCGAGGAAACCGGCTTTGGCCGGGTGGGCCGCTGGGTCGGGCTGGTGCTGGGACCGGCGCTGGCGATCGGGCTGCAAGCGCTGCCGCCGCCTGAGGGCCTCTCCGTTGAAGCGTGGCGGGTGGTATCGCTGGCGGCGCTGATGGTGGTCTTCTGGGTCACCGAGGCAATCCCGATTTCGGCGACGGCGCTGCTGCCGCTGGCGGCGCTGCCGCTGCTAGGCGCCACCAGCATGAAAGACGCTGCGTCGCCCTACGCCGATCCGATCGTGTTCCTGTTCATCGGAGGATTCATCCTGGCCGCGTGCGTCGAACGCTGGCGCCTTCATGAGCGCATCGCGCTCTCGATTGCATCAATCGCGGGCGGACGCCCGGTCGCGCTGGTCGGCGGCTTCATGATCGCCTCAGCGCTGATATCGATGTGGATATCCAACACGGCGACAACTTTGATGCTCGTCCCTATCGCCATCGGCGCTTCGCGCGCGATGTCCGGAGGCGGCAAGGCTGATCTTGCACTCGGCGGGGCGCTGACGCTTGGCGTTGCGCACGCAGCGACGATTGGCGGGATCGGCACGCCGGTCGGCTCGCCAACGAACCTTATCGCCATGGCGTTCTTCGAGCGCGCCGGCGAGCCGATCGCATTCATAGACTGGATGGCTCGTGCCATGCCGATGATGCTGCTCATGCTGCCTCTGGCGTGGCTCCTCCTTTGCTTGCCGTTGTTCGGGAAAACCACCCACGCCCGCTACGAGGCGATTGGCGACGTGGTCAAGACCGCGCTCCAGGCGCTGGGACCGCTCACGCGTCCGGAGGCACGCATTGGCATTGTGTTTGCGCTTGTGGCGCTGGCGTGGATGACACGCACAGAACTCAATAAGCTGCCTGGACTGTCGGCGCTCACTGATACCGGCATCGCCATCATTGGCGCGCTTACGCTGTTCTTTGTGCCGTCGGGACGGGGCGGCGGCGAGAAATTGATCGACTGGAAAACGGCCGAGCGCATTCCGTGGGGCATCGCCATTCTGTTCGGTGGCGGGCTTTCGCTCGCTGCGGGCATGGAAAGCACGGGCCTCGCGGCATGGATCGGCGAGTGGGTCGCGGGGCTCGACGGGATATCTGCTCTCGGCCTCGTGGCTGTTCTGGTCGTCGCGACGATCCTCGTCTCAGAACTCGCCAGCAACGTCGCAACGTTGACCTCAATGTTGCCGGTCGTCGCGGCTGTCGCGGTGGCGACGGACACGCCGTTGCAGCAGCTGGCGTTCCCGGTGGCGATCGCGGCAAGCTTTGCCTTCATGCTGCCGGTGGCGACCGCGCCGAACGCCATCGCCTATTCGTCCGGCATGCTGACGCTGAAGCGCATGCTGGGCGTTGGCCTCGGCCTCAACCTCGCCGCGATCGTTCTCATCATCGCATTCGCCGCCTAGGCTGGCCGGCGCGCGCGAACGCCCTAGATCAGGCGGCGAGGACATCACATGCCGACCAAACGCACCCAAGCCGAAGCCGAGGCCGCCGTCCGCGTCCTGATCGAATGGGCAGGCGACGATCCTGATCGTGAGGGCCTGCTGGAAACGCCCGCCCGCGTCGCGCGGTCGTACCGCGAGCTGTTCGCTGGCTACGGCGAAGACCCGCGCGACTATCTGGCCAAAACATTCCAGGAAGTCGGCGGCTACGACGAACTGATCGTGCTGCGCGACATTCGCGTCGTCAGCTTTTGCGAGCATCACATGCTGCCGTTTCTGGGCCGTGCCCATGTCGGGTATCTCCCGACCAACCGCGTCGTTGGCATCTCTAAGCTCTCGCGTGTCGTCAACGCGTTCTCGCGGCGGCTGCAAATTCAGGAAAAGCTGACGGCGCAGATCGCCGAGGCGATCAACGACATCCTCGCGCCGCAGGGCGTCGGCGTCATGATCGAGTCCGAGCATTCCTGCATGACGATGCGAGGAGTCAACACGCCGGGGTCTAACTTGGTGACATCGCGATTGATGGGTATTCTGCGAGACGATCCGCGCACGCGGGAGGAGTTCTTGCGGCTGGCGCGCGGCGCTTAGACTCGCATCGCCTCCACGCGATCCCAGAACGCTTTCGGCAGGTCCAACCCGCTGAAGCGCTTTAGCTCTTGCACCAAGGTCGGAGACGTCACGTTGATCTCGATCAGCTTGCCGGCGATCACGTCGATGCCTGCAAACAAAATGCCCTCGCGCTTCAACAAGGGCGCGACCGCGTCAACGATGGCGTGATCACTGGCCTCCAGCTCTGCGCCTTCGGCAATGCCACCCGCATGCAGATTGGCGCGGAAGTCGCCGCCGGTCGGCATGCGGCGGACGGCGCCAAACGCTTCGCCGCCGAGCACGAACACGCGCTTATCGCCGCCGCTGACAGCCGGCAGAAACTCTTGCGCCAGGATCGGCTCACGTCCCGCCGCGTCGATAAAGTTGCCGGCGCGCGCGCGAAAATCGGCATCAGCCGCCTTCAGCTTGATGACGCCGTCGCCGCCCATCAAATAGAGCACCTTCAGCACTACCTGATCAAAACGGCGCGAAAACGCCTCTAACGCATCGAGATCGCGCCCCACCCATGTCTTGGGCGTCAGCTGCGGAAAGTGCATGATCGACATTTTCTCGGAGATGTTGCGCACGCCGAGCGGCGGATTAATCACCAGCGCCTTGGTCAGCTCAAGTAGATAGGTGTTGGACACATACCCCATGTCGAACGGCGGATCCTGGCGGACCAGAATGACATCGAAATCATCCAATGGCCGCACAACGTCGAGGCCGTTTTCATAGTGCTTTGCGCCATCAAGGCTCACCCGCGTCGTGCGTGTGCGCGCTTTCACCACGCCGGAGTCGTAGAACACCTCGTTCGGGGTGAACCACGAAACCTCATGCCCGCGCGCCTGCGCCTCGATCATCAGCGCCAGCGATGTGTCGCGCTTCACCACCATCGTCCCAATTGGGTCCATCTGGACGGCAATGCGCATCAGCCCGCTCGCGCTGTGCGACCGCCGACGCGCGCGCCGCGGAGTTGTTCGGCGATCAGGAACGCCAGATCGAGCGCTTGCTGGCCGTTGAGACGCGGGTCGCAGTGGGTGTGATAGCGGCTGGAGAGGTCTTCCTCTTTCAGAGCCGCGGCGCCGCCGATGCACTCCGTCACCTGCTGGCCGGTCATCTCAACGTGGACGCCGCCCGGATAGGCGCCTTCGGCCGGCAGAATGTCGGTGAAGGCGCGGACTTCGGCGAGGATGCGATCAAAGGGGCGTGTCTTGAAGCCGTTATCGGTCTTCAGCGTGTTGCCGTGCATCGGATCGCACGACCACACCACCGACCGCCCCTCTTTCACAACGGCGCGCGCCAATTTGGGTAGGCCGGCTTCCACCTTGTCGCTGCCAAAGCGGGAGATCAGCGTGAGGCGGCCAGGTTCATTGCTCGGGTTCAAGATATCGATCAGCCGCAGCAACTCGTCTGGATCGAGCGTCGGCCCGCACTTCAGGCCGATCGGGTTTTTGATGCCGCGCGCGAACTCGATGTGGGCGCCATCGGGTTGGCGGGTGCGGTCGCCGATCCACACGAAGTGCGCGCTGGTATCGTACCAATCGCCCGTCGTCGAATCGATCCGCGTCATCGCCTCTTCGTAGCCGAGCAGCAGAGCCTCGTGGCTGGTGTAGACATCCACCTGCTTCATCTGCGGCACGCTTGCCGGCGTGATGCCGCACGCTTCCATGAAGTCGATGGCTTCGGAGATGCGGTCAGCGATTTCCTGATAGCGCTTGCCTTGCGGACTATCGGCGACGAAGCCGACCATCCAGCGATGGACATTGTGAAGGTCTGCGTAGCCGCCGTTGGCGAAGGCGCGGATCAGATTCAGCGTCGCCGCCGATTGCGAATAGGCTTTGATCAGCCGCTCCGGATCGGGAGTACGCGACTCCAAGGTGAAGTCCATGCCGTTGATATTGTCGCCGCGGTACGACGGCAGCGTCACGCCGTCCTGCGTTTCGATCTGCTCGGAGCGCGGCTTGCCGAACTGGCCCGCGAGGCGCCCGATCTTCACCACCGGACGCGATGCAGCGAACGTCAGCACAACGCTCATCGCCATTAGGGTGCGGAACGTGTCACGGATGTTGTCGGGGTGGAATTCCTTGAAGCTCTCGGCGCAATCACCGCCCTGCAGTAGGAACGCCTTGCCCGCCGACACTTCAGCCAGACGCGCTTTCAAGTTGCGCGCTTCGCCAGCGAACACGAGCGGCGGGTACGAGCGCAACTGGTGCTCGACGCGCGCCAGCGCCTCCGGATCGGGATAATCCGTCGGTATGTGCTTGGCCGGCTTGGCGCGCCAGCCGGAGGGGGTCCATTTTTCTCGCATGTGCGAACAGCTTAGCCGAGGAAACGGGGCGCAAGCGAGGCCCCTTATCTAAACAGAGGGGCCAGAAATGGCGTCGCTAGGAACCAAACCGCGGCGGCAACCAGGGTCGCGGCCGCCGCGGCGGCGAAGTACAGCCCAGCATAGCGCCAGCCGCCGGTGACCATGGCGATGACGCCCTTAGCCAAGGTATTCATCAAGACAGCGATCATAACGGCGTGCGCGCCGATGGCCGGCTCCAGGCCCCCGCGCACCAGGCTGGTTGCTGCGAGGGTGACGGCGTCCACGTCAGCCAGCCCCGCCGTGGCGGCAAACGGCAGTAGACCCGCCTGCCCGAAGGCGTCGGTGATGATTCGGCCCACGATGATGACCGTCCCGAGAAAGAGCGCGAACTGGCCGACGGACACCAGATCGAGCGGGCTCCGCAGTTCCCCACCGCCCGCCGCGCTTTCGGTCGCGCGGTCGAAGAAGCGCATCGCGAACGCCGCCCCAGCAAACACCAAAACCGCCGCCACCAATGCGGGGCCCGCTTCGGGCAAGATCACAGCGCCGGTTAACGCGAGCAGCACCACAACGCGTCCGATGCTTATGGCAGCCGCGATCGCAGCAGCAGCGCCGCCGACCATGGCGTGCGTCTCGCCCTTGCGCACGCGTCGGCCCAATTCAGCCGTAACCACGGTCGAGGACACAAGCGACCCCGCCGCCGCACCGGCCAACACGCCGACGTCGCTGCCCAGGACGCGCACCGCGACGTAGCCGGCGAACGAAGCCCCGGCGACGAGGATGGTCAGCAGCCAGAGCTCCCGCGGATTAATGGCCTCCCAGGGATCGATGGTGCGGTCCGGCAGCAAGGGCAAAGCGATGGCGGTCGCAGCGAGGATCAGCAACGCCGAGCGCAGCTCTTTCCACGTCACGCTATCGATCCAGCCGTGCAGCGCTTCCTTGAAGGCCAGCAGCGCCACCAGCATGACGCCAGCGGCGGCGGCGACCCGCAAATCGCCCCACATCGCGTAGGCGCCGAGCGCGAACACCAGCAAGCCTGCGATCGTGCCGGTGACGGAGATGTCGTGGTCGCGGAAGCTCTCGCGCACCTTGAAGGTGATGAAGGCGGCGCCGAAGACCAGCGTCAGCGCGGCAAAGCCGATTTGCCCGATTACCGGAAGCATAGCGCCGACGATGCCGCCCATCAGGCCCATGACCGCATGGGTCCGCAGGCCCGCCGCGCGTGAGCCGTCCGGCGCATCCCGGTGCTGCCAGCCGCGCTCGACCCCGACCAGAAAGCCGATGCCCAGCGCCATAGCGAGGCGCTGCAAGGTCTCGATCATCAGGAGGTCGGGCATGGTCTCAGGCACCCTGCAAAGCCCCGCCCAACGCGGCCACGCGCCGCCCCTTTGAGGCGAGCCCTAGCATTGCCAAGGCGTAATGCGGGCGATTAGGGTTCGACCTCAACGGGTGGGAAATTTCATGGCGATTTCGGCGTATATCGCCTTCGAACCAGCCGATGAGGAAGCCGCACACGCCATCGGCGCCGAACTCGAGCGCAATGGCTGGAGCATCACCCTTTCTGGACCTGAGCTGCGAGCTCAGGACAAGCTCACGGCCCTGGTTCAAGTCGTCGGCGAAGCCGGCATCGTCGTCGTGCTCGCCTCGGTGGCGGCGCAAGAGAGCCCTTGGCTGCAGCGCGAAGTCGTCGCCGCGCTGAACAATGGCCGGCCGGTCATCGTTGCGCTGAGTGGTGATTTGCCCTCTGACTCGTGGATTCACGCCACGCTCGACACCGCTACAAGCATTGACCTGCGTCGCGGCGCGCGTTCCGAGACGCTGACGCAAATCGTCGACCGCGCCCGCGCCGCAAATGGCCGCGGGCGGGTCATCGCCATGCTCAACATCAAGGGCGGTGTCGGTAAAACGGTGCTGGCCGCCAATCTTTTCGCAGCGGCGCACTTGGCTGACAAACGCTCCGTGAGCTTCATTGACCTCGATCCGCAACACAATCTGACCCAGTATTTTCTGTCTCCTGGCGAACGCAATCGCATCCGCGATCGCAACCACACCATTTACGGCATCCTAAATCCGCGTGGCGAGACAAGTGTTCCGCTCGCCGATTTGGCGGGCATCTCAGTGCCGCTCAACCGCGCGCGCCGCGGACCTAAACAACCGAATTTTGAGCTCATCGCTGGAGACGAGCGCTTATTCGAGTTCACGCTCGACACGCGCTCAGACCGCGACAAAGCCGAAGCCTTTACCCGTTTCCGGGCGCTGATCTCGGCGCTCCGGGCGCGTTCCGACGCGGTGGTGATAGATTCCAATCCATGCGCCACCTTCCTCACCCGCCTCGCCATCACCACCGCCGATCACATTATCGCGCCTGTACGGCCCGAGAAATATTCGCTCACCGGGTTGAACATGCTCGAACACGTCGTGCGTGAAGTGAGGGGAAGAGCCTTGCGGCCGAACGAGTTCTCGGTGCTGTTGAATGGTGTGAACGACCGCACCCGCTCCGGCGAGACCAATGACGCAGATGCGCTCACGCGCAGTGAGATCAACAACGCGCCCTTCTTCGGCAGCGCGCTGTTGCCGGACGAAATCCCCTATTCAGCCGTGCTAAAATCGGCGCCGACCGACCGCTTCGCGGCGAACCCGATCAACATCACGGCGATGATGCGGGTCGGCGGCCGTCCGGCCAAGGAGGCGCTGACGCACGCTGCGGCAGCGGTGTTGCGGCGAGCGTCGTCGTGAGCAAACTAACCACTGCAGATGCCAAGGCGCTGAAGGCGGCGCTCAAAAGCCGCTCGCGGCCTGACTTGCAGCGTGCATTCAGCGTGATCCGCCGTCATGAGGATCGCGCCCTCCTCGCTGCCGTCGCGCCCGCCAAGAAGCGCGCCGCCAAACGCAAAGCCGATCCGCTCGTGCGCGAGTTGGAGCAAGCCTTGAAGCCGATCATGGGGCCGGCGCAGGAAAAAGCCGATTTGCTGATTGAGCACATCGCCAAGAAGCATCGTCGCAAGCTAGCCTTCCAGCCCAAGGGCTTGGCAGAAGCGGCCCGGCAGTTGCGCACTAAGTTTTCGGATGAACAGATCAGCGCTGGGGCGCAGAGCTTGATGGCGCATCTGTCCAAGCTTTATGGCGACCGCGAAACGGTCGTGTAACTGAGGGTCGCCCCTGGACGAACTTAGGCGGCCTCCCCAGGATTCAGCCATGACCATTTCCAAATCAGGTTTCGACCTCACCCCCCCGTCGGCTGAAGAGCGCACCCGGCTAGAGGCTGGCCTAAACGAAGAAGAGCGGCGGGTCCTGCTGCACCACGGCACCGAGGCGCCGTTTTGTGGCGGCCTGCTCAATCAGAAGAAAACCGGCGTCTATTGCTGCCGGCTCTGCGGGCTGCCTCTGTTCCGGCAGGACGCGAAGTTCGAAAGCGGCACCGGTTGGCCGAGCTTTACCGCACCGGTTGATCCCGAGCATGCTGTCGGCATCGAGGACAATTCCTATGGCATGCGCCGCGTCGAGACACGATGCGCCCGCTGCGACAGCCACCAAGGCCATCTTTTTCCAGATGGCCCGCAGCCCACGGGCATGCGATACTGCATCAATTCGGTGTCGCTTGAGTTCGTGGCAGACGGCGAGCCGCTGCGTGACCCACTCGAACGCGGCGACCGCCTCCCTTAGTGGTGGCGGGCTACGCTGCGGAGTTGCTCTATCAGCCGATCGAGTTCGCGGCGCATTTCTAGCACGACGACCTCATCGGCCGCGCCGTTGGTGAACTGGTTCAACGCCCGCGAAACAACTTTGCCGACCAGCAGGTTGGCTTCGTTGGTGTCTCGCGTGAACTGCCAGGCCTTGGCGGCCAGCTCGCCCTGACGCGAGAGAATGGCCGTCACCGGCTGCGCCATGGCGCTCTCCCTTGTTCGGGCCGAACAGCTCCCCCGATCCGAACGGCTATCCAAATCAACCTCTAGCAGCTTTTTCCCCAGATTGGAGAGCCAATTGCGGAGTCTGGCTGGAAATTTAGTCCGTCCACGGAACTTGAAAGCGTTTGTTAAGTCTAACAGCGCCGAATGCGCGCGCTGTCTTGACGGAATGCAAGGTTCGGCGACCATGGTCCGCGCGTGACGAAACCCTTTCCAACCAAGAACCTCCGGTTCTTTCTGACGGCGCCATCGCCGTGCCCGTACTTGCCCGGCAAGCGCGAGCGTAAGGTGTTCACGGCGCTCGATGGATTTGAGGCTGAAGGCTTGCACGACGCACTGACGGGCGCCGGGTTTCGCCGCTCGCAGAATATCGCTTACCGCCCGTCGTGCGATGGCTGCGACGCCTGCATCTCGGCGCGCGTGCCGGTCGAGCGTTTCACCTTCAACCGGCGGTGGCGCAAGATCATGGCCCGCAACGCCGATCTCACGCGGACGCTGCGCCCCGCACAGGTGACGGATGAGCAATTTCGGCTCTTGCGCCGTTATCTCGGTTCGCGCCACGCCGAAGGCGGCATGGCTGACATGAGCTTCGGCGATTACGCCGCCATGGTCGAAGAGACGGCAGTGCATACTCACATCGTCGAATATCGCCACAGTGGCGGCGACAAACGGGGCGCCCTGGCGGGGGCGGCGCTGGTCGATGTGCTCGGCGACGGGTTGTCGATGGTTTATTCGTTTTTCGATCCCGAAGACGCCCGCCGCAGCCTCGGCATCTACACCATCCTCGATCACATCCAGCAGGCTCGCGCCGCCGGCTTTGCCCACCTCTATCTGGGCTACTGGATCCCCGGCTCCGACAAGATGGACTACAAAGCGAGCTTCCGGCCGCTGGAATTGTTGCTGGGGGGTGAGTGGCGCCCCTTTTCGCCCGTCGAATTCTGAACCCCACATTCGAAGCCAGTATCGCTCGGGTCCGGCGCTGTAAGATAGATTTCCGCGCGAGGTGATGCATGGTTGAGTCGAAGAAGGTGCTCTGGCGCGCCGGTGAAATTCCCGCGGCGCTGCGGCCGTTCACGCAGAAGCTCAATCCGAACTCGCTCTTCCGCGCCGCTGGCCTCTCGCGCCTTGCCGGCATGAGCCGCGCCCATGTGAGTTTGGTCCGTTTGCCGCCCGGCAAGGACAGCTTTGCCTATCATGCGCACATGCTGGAAGAGGAGTGGATCTACATCATCTCCGGGCGCGCGGTGGCGGAGATCGACGGCAAGTCGCACGAGGTTGGCCCCGGCGACTTCATGGGTTTTGCCACCCCCGCCGTGCCGCACCTGTTGCGCAACACGTTCGAGGACGAGTGCGTCTATCTGATGGGCGGCGAGGACAAGCCCATCGACGTCGTCGCCTACCCCAACAACGACAAGCGCTATCTGATCATGCAGACCGACAAGGGCGCCGAGTTTTACGAGCTGGGCGAGCCGATCAAGCCGGTGGGCAAACCTGATTAGCGCATTAGTGGATCATTGCATGTAGCCGTGGCTGCGTAGAAAGCCATCGGCAAACTCTGCGGCCGTGGCCGAGATGGCGGGATCGGGCTGCGGCGAGTCGCGATCGTTGATCCCGGCCGGCGTGAACAGATGGCCGTAGCCGACGTAGACTTTGAGCACGCATGCGCCGCCAGCCGCGCGAGCAAGTTCGCAGTACGCGCGGGCGCCGGTGAGCGGTGTTTCGCTATCGACATCGCCTTGCAAAATCAGCGTCGGCGGCAGGCCGGCGCGCACATTGGCGATGGGCGCGAGTTCGGCGGCGGCGTCGCGCCCGCCCATCAGCCGCGTAAACCAAGAATCGCGCGCCAGGTCCACGGCGGGCGAGACCAACACGATGGCGTTGGGACGCGCGGCAGGATCGGCGGATTGCGCTGCTGACAGCGAGAGCTGACCGCCGGCGGACACGCCGTAGGCGGCGATGCGGTCGGGATCTATGTTCAGCGCCCGCGCATTGTCGCGCAGCCAGCGGAAGACGGCGCGCGTGTCGGCGGTGGATTGGCGCGGCGTGATTGCGCCTTGGTTGGCCAAGCGATAATTGACGGCTATTGCGACCAAGCCTTGCTCGGCGAAGCGGCGCGCGCGTGGGTAAACCCAGGTCGCATCGCCAGCCACCCAGCCACCGCCGTGCAACAATACGATGGCCGCGCGCGGCGCTTCACGACGCCGCATCGGTTCGAACACATGCGCCTCGAACGGCGCCCCATCTTCCGATGTCAGGCGCTCGATGCGCGGCGCTTGTTCGGTTTGCGCCAGGCTGACCGGCGCCAGCAACAGCGCCGCGAGAGCGATGAGCACGAAGGCAATCGGATTCAATGAACTCATAGCGTCTTTTCCACCCTATGAGCGGGACGATAGCGCTTGGCACACGCGCTCGGAAGCGGCGGGTTCGGCTTTGCGTTGAACTATGGGGCTTGGAGCGCGCGGCTCGTCCGCGCATGCGACGCGGCTCGTCCGCCGAAGCTTTAGCGAAGGCGGAAGCGCCGCGCCCCTCCCTTAAAGCTTCAGGCTCATAAACAACGTGCCCTCGATCGGTGTTTCGTAATAGGCGCCGCTCTCAGCGAAACCGAGCCCGCGATAGAGCCGCTGCGCTTCGTGCATCGAGGCCAAAGTATCGAGCCGCATTTCGCGATAACCGGCGGCGCGTGCCGCTTCGATGATGGCGCGCGCGAGCCCAGCACCGAGCCCCATGCCCCTGCCCGCCGGCGCCACGTAGAGGCGTTTCATCTCGCAGATTCGCGTTCCCTCCCTGGAAGGGAGGGTGTCGCGAAGCGCGCTTCGCGACGGGTGGGAGGATAGCGCTGAACCTTCAAACAATGGCGCCGCCGCCCCACCCGTCGCGCTTTGCGCGACACCCTCCCCTTGCGGGGAAGGAAGCGGCCGCATGGCGACGCAGCCGAGCGCCGCGCCCGCTGCATCGCGCGCGATCAGCAGCGCGCCTTGCGGCGGCGCGAACTTGCCGGGGAGCGATTGAAGCTCGCCGTCAAAGCCCTGGTAGCCGAGATCGATCGGGAGCGACGCGGCGTAGGCGCGGAAGAGCTGCGTGATGGCGGGGAGATCGGTGGGGAGGGATGCTGGGGTGATCAACATTCTCACTCCGTCGTCCCTCTCCCGCATGTGCGGGAGAGGCTAGGTGAGGGTGCGGCGCGGAGTTCTATAACCTAGCGCAAAGCTAATCACGCGCCGCCGGCGCTCCACCCTCACCCTACCCTCTCCCTCCCAAAAGAGGGAGAGGGTTCACGCTAGTTTGCCGCGTTCCCACACAGCCCAGAAAGGCATCGGCGTTGCTGATCGAACGCCGTCAACAATCTCTGGGTCAGATGCAGCTTCTGCCAATGCCACGCGCTTCGGATCGATTACCAACCGAGGGCGCAAACACATAGCGGCGCCAAAACGCCGAGCGACAGGATCATCGTGGTTCAACAAGCGACGAAGCACGCCCTCCGCCGTCTCAGGCCGACGTTCAATCGCCAGAAACCAACTCCTGAAGCTCGCAATAGCTTCCCCGCTCTCTTGTCTCAAATACTCCAGACCTGCTTCAAGAGTTTGGCTTCCCATGTATCTGAGCGCGTTTCCAGCAGTCCAACGGACACCAGGGTGAGGGTCACCTAATCCCTCAACGATCTTCGCGACCTCCGGACCATCTTCCCAGGTAGTGCATTGCGATAACGCGCCGATTGCATCGCCGCGAACTCTCGGCGATGCACTTTGCAACAAATCCACAATTTCATCGAGTACCGGCCGAGCCTTCTTGCCGAGTTCGGATACGAGGAAAGCTAAGTCCCCCTCGGTGTGCGGGGTGCTTAGCCGCCTCAAGTTCTCAATGGCGAAACCTCGCCCGAACTCCGACAACAGATCATTCACCAAACGACCGTCATCCGTGTCGGCCCTCGGGTCGAGCAGCCTCTCGATCATTTCATCCGGTGTCATGGGATCATCGCATTTTCACAGCGGAATATTATCGTGCTTCTTCCAGGGGTTCTCTAGCTGCTTGTTCTTTAACGTCATCAGCGCGCGGATAATTCGGCGGCGGGTTTCGCGGGGCATGATGACGTCGTCGATGAAGCCGCGGCTGGCGGCGACGAAGGGGTTGGCGAAGCGGTCGGAATATTCCTTGGTGCGGGCGGCGATTTTTTCGGGGTCGCCGATGTCGGCGCGGAAAATGATCTCGACCGCGCCCTTGGCGCCCATCACCGCGATCTCGGCTGACGGCCAGGCATAATTCACGTCGCCGCGCAGATGCTTTGAACTCATGACGTCATAGGCGCCGCCATAAGCTTTGCGCGTGATCAATGTGACTTTCGGCACCGTCGCTTCGCCGTAGGCGAACAGCAATTTGGCGCCGTGCTTGATGAGGCCGCCCAGCTCCTGCTTGGTGCCCGGCAAGAAGCCCGGCACGTCCACGAAGGTGACGATCGGGATGTTGAAGGCGTCGCAGAAACGCACGAAGCGCGCGGCTTTGCGGCTGGCGTCGATATCGAGCACACCGGCCAGCACCATCGGCTGATTGGCGACGATGCCGACGGTCGAGCCATCGAGGCGGACAAAGCCGGTCAGGATGTTTTTGCCGAACTCGGAGCCGATCTCGAAGAAATCGCCTTCGTCGGCGACCTTCTCGATCAACTCTTTCATGTCGTAAGGCTTGTTCGGGTTGTCGGGGATCAGGCGATCGAGCGAGGGGTCTTCGCGCGCCACGTCATCGAAGTGCGGGCGCGTCGGCGGCTTCTCACGGTTGGAGAGCGGCAGGAAGTCGATGAGCCGGCGCATTTGCGTCAGCGTCTCGAAATCGTTCTCATAGGCGCCGTCGACAACGCCGGATTTGCTCGCATGCACGCGGGCGCCGCCGAGTTCTTCGTGGGTAACGATTTCGTTGGTCACCGTTTTCACCACTTCGGGGCCGGTGACGTACATGTAGCTGGTATCCTTCACCATGAAGATGAAGTCGGTCATCGCTGGCGAATAGACATCGCCGCCGGCGCATGGCCCCATGATGACGCTGATCTGCGGAATGACACCGCTGGCGAGGATGTTGCGCTGGAAGATGTCGGCATAGCCGGCGAGAGACTCGACACCCTCCTGGATGCGCGCGCCGCCGGCGTCGAAAATACCGACGATCGGCGCGCCGTTCTTCATCGCCATGTCCTGCACTTTGCAGATCTTGGCGGCGTGGGTGGCCGAGAGCGAGCCGCCAAGCACGGTAAAGTCCTTAGAGAACACGTAACAGAGGCGCCCGTTGATGGTGCCCCAGCCGGTGACGACGCCGTCGCCCGGAATGTTCTGATCGGCTTTGCTGAAATCGTTCGGGCGCGGCTCAACGAACATGTCGATCTCTTCGAACGAGCCTTCGTCGAGGAGCAGCTCGACCCGCTCGCGCGCCGTCAGCTTGCCCTTGGCGTGCTGCGCCGCCATCCGCTTTTCGCCACCGCCCGCGCGCGCGGCGGCGCGCTTGGCTTCCAGAGCGGCGATAATGTCTTTCATGGGCGCCTCAGCAATCAAAGTTCCGACCCAGCGCGTAATGCGCGCTTGGAAAAGCTGCGAGTCGGGGTAGCTGGCGCCTTGGGTCGGCGCAAGCTTTAGGCGCGCGCGGCGGCTTGCAAATCACGATCGTTGGGGAAACGGCGCGCGCCTTCGGCGAACGCCTCGGCGGCCTCGCGATCGCGCTTCAGGCTCCTCAGCGCCTTGCCCCGACCCAGGCGCAGCGCCGGGCCATCAGCACCGGTTGAAAGCATGCTGTCGAACACCGCCAGCGCTTCGTTTGCCTTGCCGAGATCGAGCAGCGCCGCGCCGCGGCTATGTTGCGCGCCAGGGTTCTGCGGCGCGAGACGCAAAGCCTCGTCCGCCGCGGCAAGCGCATCCTTAGCTTTACCCTTAGCGCGCAGTGCGCAGGACAACACGTCGAAGGCAACGGCGCTTGGCGCGAGTTCGATGGCGTAGCGCGCCGCCTTCTCAGCTTCGTCATGACGTCCGCTGCGGTAAGCCGCGCGCGCGTAGGTCGTAGAAAGTTCAGGCCATGTGCGGTCGATGCGCATGGCGGCGGCGTAAACATCCGTAGCGCCGGCGTCGTCATTTTGCTCCAGCAGGAAGTGACCGAGCGCGATATTGTGGCGCAGTGATTGCGGCTCTAACTCAACCGCCTTGCGCAAGAGCTGCTCGGTCTCGGCGGGACGGTTTTGGTTGAGGCGGATGAGGGCCATCGTGTGGAGCGCTTCAGCAGGCGCCGTCGTTGGGTCGGGCCAATAGGCGGTCAGGACACGCTCGGCCGCGTCATAGTCTCCCGTCTGCAGAATTCGTTCCGCCTCAACGAGAATTGCTTCGATGTCCATGGACGCCTCCGACTGTTCTGGGGGTGCTTAAGCGCAAGGGCGCGCAACCAGCAAGAGTTTGCATCAGGCGGGAACGGCGTCGAACGGGGCGGTGAGACGTTCGCCTTCGGCAAAGGGTATGGTGCCGTGCCACATGTAAGAGGGGAAAAGCACCAAGCGCCCCTCTTTCGGTTGCACCACTTTCTCAATGCCGCACCCAGGCGTCGGCCAACGCGGCTCGCCAAATTTAATCCAGCCTTGCTGATCGCGGCCCTGCTGCACCGCCTTGGGCAGGGCGACGTAATAGGCGGAACTGATCCACCCAGCTGGATGGACGTGGTTGATGTGATAGCCATTGCCTCGAAGTTTCACCGACCAGGCGCCGGCCAAGCGGAAGCCGTCACGCTTGCGCCCACTCAGAGGATGGTTCGGATCGGGCGGCCCCAGCGCATCGATGTAAGCGCCTATCGGCTGGACCAACGCGTCGCGGTACGCACGGATGATCGGGTCATCGACATAGATAAGACTGCGCGAGGTTTGCGAGCCGCCGCGCAGCGATTGATCCAGTGGATGCGCTTCGAGCACGTGAAGCTTCGCCAAACTGGCCGCGAGCGCCTCGTTGAACGCGGCGATGGTGGCGAAGCCGGGTGGCGGCTCAACGTCGTAGGGGCGCACCATGGCATCGTAGTCGCAAAGCTCACGATAGCGCGGCCGCCCCAGTTGGCGGAGCGCCATCGCCTCGTAGCAAATCCATTCTTGGTTCAGAGGCTGTGCGCGCCGCGAGGCTTCTATCTCGGCAAGCGCTTCTTCACCGCGATTGAGGCGCATCAGCGCGCAGGCGAGGTTGGCGCGGATCGGATTGAGACTGGGTGCTCGCACCGCCGCTTGTTGCAAGAGCGGCAGCCCCTCCTCGGTGCGGTCCATCTCATCGAGCAGCACGCCGAGGGAGGCGAGCAGCCCGACGTCCTCAGGACTCTGTCGCAACCCATCACGCAACAATGCTTCAGAGCGGGTCCTGAAGTTCGCGCGGCGCAAAAGATCCGCGCACATAACGCGGAGTTGAGTATTCTTCGCGACCCCGGCGACGGCGGCCTCGAAGTCCCGGGTGAAAGCCTCGCCGTCACCGCGCATCCAACGAGCGTTAGCGAGCGCATTCTGTAGGTTCGGATCAAGCGGCCAGCGCCGCACGCCTTCCGCGAACACCGCCTCGGCGTCGGCCGCGCGGGCGAGATTAAAAAGCGATGTGCCGCGACCGAAGGCGATTGCCGGCGCGTCGACACCGCGGGCGCGCAATTTGTCGAGGTCCGTCAAAGCTTCTTCATTGCGACCAAGGCGCGCTAGCACCGTGGCGCGGCTGTGAGCCGCAGCATTTGAAGCCGGATCCAGCTTCAATGCCGCGTCGGCGGCGGCAAGCGCTTCTTCCAGTTTGTCCTGCGCCCGCAATGCGCGTGATAAAAAATCCCAACTCTCAGCGCTGGGGCCTGCCGTCAGGAGCATGCGCGCTGCACGCTCGGCGTCGCTGGCGAGACCGGCTTGCAACGCGCATTCGGCCCAGCGGCGCAACGCGTGTGGGAAAGTGACCTCCAGCCGCGCCGCCTCAGCGAAGGCCGCAGCGGCGTGCTCGTACACGCTAACGCTTGCCAATAGTTCACCGAGCGCGAAGTGATGACGGGCGACGCCAGGTTCGGCGGCAATGGCGCGGCGAAAGAAGCGCTCGCCGTCGAGGACGCGATTCTGGGCGCGACGAATGAGGCCAAGCACGTGCAGCGCGCCTCCGGGCGCCGCACGTGGATCAGGCCAGACCGCGATGAGATGACGTTCCGCGCCGGCGGCGTCGCCAGCGCGCAGCAACCTATTGGCTTCACGGATGGTCTCGTCCGCGTTCATGCGAGCGCCTGCAAAAATGCGCCCAGCCCTTCGAACTCTTCGCGGACGCGGAGCAGTCTGGCGCGCGCTTCCCCGTCCTCGCCCCAGCGCTCCAAACTCCATTGATCGTCGAGGGTCGAAACCTCGTAAGCTTGGGCGGCGTCGAGGCGGCCGTCCAATAGAGCGAAACCGATAATCACCGAGCCGGCGAGCGCGGTGGCTTGCGACAGCGCCGTCAGGCGAAAATCGTCCAGCGTCAGCGCGCGCGCGCGGAGCGCCGCCAGCGTCGCGGGCGAAACGTCGGCGGCGACGATGGTGTTCACTACCGGCAACGACACTCCAAGTGTGGCTTCGACCCACGACACCAAAGGCTGCCAGCTGGCGGCCTGGCGCTCGGCGAGTTCTTTCGGCGTCTCGGCGCGGTGGCAGCAGAGATCGGTCTGGCCGTAACTGGCAATGAAATCGACGCGTGCTTCTCGCGCTGGCCTTGCCCAATCGATGGCAGCGAAGGCGAGTTGCGTGACCGGCATGGTCGCAGGCACGATGCGTTCGCCTTGCGCGTTCCATTCGGCGGCGCACGCCTCCGCAAGCGCCCGAGTCGGTGCGAGAAAGACGGCGCCCGAGGGCGTCCGCAACGTGCGCGCATCGAGCGTGACGCCGAAGCCGCCGGCAACTTCAGCGACCGCCACGGCCTTGTAGAAGCGGCGCGATGTTTGGCGTTCGTCCTTGAATTTTGGGGCGCGGTCGTCGGTCGGGGCCATGGCTTCTCTTTAGCCGATCGGAGGGCGGACCGCACGCGGACGCCGTGTCACGGGGCTCACGTGGGGACGACAATGAACGCGGCGCTGAGCTGCTCGGCGGCGTCGACGGTATTGAAGCCGTGCCAAACATAGGAGGGAAAGAGCACCAATTGCCCGACGCGCGGCTCTATCAGCCGCTCCGGCCCGCATTGGTGCGTCGGCCGGTTCGGTTCGCCGAACTTGAGCCATCCGGAATGCGGGTCGCGCGGTTTCTCCTCCGGCAGGATCGCCGCGAAATAGACGCCGCTGATCCAGCCGCGATCATGGACGTGGTTCGGCGCATGGCCGTCGCGGGACAGGCGGAGCGACCAAGCATTGGCATAGCGATAGTTCTTGCCGCGGCGGCGGACGATCTCAGTCGCCTCTGGCGGCAGTCGGGTGATGTAATCCCGAACATGCGGATCGACGGCGGCCAGGAACGCCTTCACCAACGGATCGTGCACCTTCAGCAAATTGCGGTCGGTGACGCTGGTGTGCGGACGCGATTGGTCCAGCGGGTGCGCAGTTTGCCGGTGTTGAGTGCGGAGAAAATCGGCAAGTGCAGCGTTGAAACTTTCAGCCGTGAAAAACCCTTGCGGGGCCGCGACGTCGTAGACGCGGATCAAGCGATCGAAGTCGCAGATCGCGCGATAAGCTGGATCGGCCAGCATGCGAAGCGCCGTGGCTTCGCTGGCGATCAGATATTGTTCGTCTGGGTCATCGGCGCGGAGATCGCGGGCCAGCGCCAAGGCTTCTTGCGCCTGACCGACGCGCATGAGCACGGACAATAGATTGCGGCGGGCGGAACGTGACTCCGGCGTTGCGGCGGCAATGCGTTGCAAAAATTTGAGCCCATCGGCGGGCCGCTCCAGTTCGTCAAGCACGACGCCCGTCGCGCTCACGAGCGGCGGTGAATCCGGTGCGTAGCGCAGCGCCTCGTCCAACATGGTCAGCGCTTTCGTGAGGTGACCGCCGCGATGCAGCGCGTCGGCGCAGGTCAGACGCAACGCAAGATCACTGGGTCGTCGCCACAACAGCTCAGCCTCTGAAAGGGCCGTGCAATTTTCGCCCTCGCCGCGCAGCCAGCGTATGCGCGCGAGCAGCCCGTGGAGCGCCGTGGAGCCGGGCCATTGCTGGATTGCCTGTTCGGCGACGGTCTCCGCCTCCTTCTTGCGCCCGGCCGCGTAAAGCGCGCGGGTAAAGCGAAGGGCAAGTTCAGGCGTGTCGAGGTCCTGCTTGGCAAGAGTCTCGTAAATCTCGAGCGCCTCACCACCCCGCCCGACACGCTCCAGCGAAACGGAGTGATTGTACCGCAGACCGCGCAGCTTCGGTCCGAATTTCAGCGCCGCTTCAGCCGAGGCAAGCGCCTCGTCTGGGCGCTCAAGCGCGTGCTGCACTTGACCCAATAGCGCCCATGAATCCGCGCTCGGCTCGGCAGTGACGTAAGCGCGCGCCTCGCGCTCGGCTTGCGCAAGATCGTTCGCGGCGATCAAACAGCGCACGATATTGGCGCGTACGGGGGCGGCGTCCGGCACCAGCGCCAGTGCGGCCTGATAGACGCGCATGGCTTCGACGTACTCGCCGCGCGCCTGTAGGAGGACGCCGAGATCGTTGTAGTATTGTCCTTCGCTTAGGGCGTGAGCGATGGCGCTGCGAATGAAGCGCTCGGCTTCGGCCATGCGGTTCTGAGCGCGCTTAATGAGGCCCATGAGATGGAGCGTCGGCGCGTCGGTGCGCATCTGGCTGAGGACGGGAGACAGCACGCGCTCTGCGCCTTCAGCGTCGCCTTGGCCCAGCAGCTCGCGGCTGGCGTTGGCGAGGGCGGCCAACTCCGCCGCTTTCATCGCGTCCCTGCGAACGGCTCGAACGGATCGCGGCCTTCGCGCTCCACGAAGCCCATGAGATCGAAGGCTGCCTTCATGTGCGGCGGCAGCGTTGCGGTGACGTTGAGTTCGCCGCCTGATGGGTGTGGCAGCCGCAGCGCGCGGGCGTGCAGCAACAGCGCGCCCTCCAAATCGTTCGGCGTTGGCCGGTCGCACTTATATTTTGGGTCGCCAGCGATGGCGTGACCCAGTTCGGCCATGTGGAAGCGCAATTGGTGGGTGCGGCCAGTGACGGGACGCAGCGCCACCCAAGCGGCTTGGCCGGCGGCTTCCGACATCACGACGTATTGAGTGACAGCATGGACGGCGCCTTCGTCGCTTTGCACCGCGCGCTGCATCATCTCGCGGTCAGCGTCGTGAATGCCGGGGGCTTTGCGGATCCAGCTACGCAACTCGCCCACCTTCGGGCGCGGCGAGCCGACGACGATGGCCCAGTAAATTTTATCGGTGTCGCGGTCGCGGAAGGCTTCGCCGAGGAAGGCGGCGGCGCGCGGGTGGCGCGCGAGGACGAGGCAGCCTGAGGTGTCGCGGTCGAGCCGGTGGACGAGCTTTGGCTTTTTCTCGGCATCGAACTTGAGGCCATCGAGCATGCCATCGACATGGCGCAGCGTCTTCGCGCCACCCTGCACCGCGAGGCCATGCGGCTTGTTCAGCACGATGAGGTCATCGTCGCGGTGGATGACCAGCGAGCGGATGTATTCGACGTCCTTGTGCGAGAGCGCGCCGGGTTCGGTGCGCACGACGGCGTCCGGCAACGGCGGCACGCGCACCATTTGGCCGGGCGACACACGGTCGGAGGCTTTGACGCGTGCACCATCGACGCGTACTTGGCCGGTGCGGATGAGCTTTCGGAACACGAGCTGCGCGGGGCACTCATCGGCGAGCTTGGCTTCGATCGCCTTCACCTGCGGCGCCGCCATGATCATCCGCACGACATGCGGCAGGCGGTCCTCGGCGAAGAACATGTGCTCGGTGCGGCACAGGCCGATGCCTTCGGCGCCGAACTCGCGCGCACGCTTGGCGTCGACCGGGACGTCGGCGTTCGCGCGCACCTTGAGGCGGCGGTACTTGTCGGCGATCAGCATGAACTCCTGGAACTCACCCGAGACCGCTGCCTCGATCGTCGGCACCGCGCCCAGCATGACGCGACCGGTCGAGCCATCGAGCGTGATCCAATCACCTTCCTTCACGACGATGCCATCCACCGTCATGCGACGGTTCTTGTCATCGACGTGCACCGTGCCAGCGCCCGAGACGCACGGCTTGCCCATGCCGCGTGCG